>Ga0334886_1003239_pt1 | contig 14723 bp, 12 predicted proteins | sample GraSluR1_MG_9_FD_207232 | JGI IMG/M metagenome (GOLD analysis project Ga0334886, IMG submission 207232) | Sludge microbial communities from methane-producing bioreactor in Wageningen University, Netherlands - Granular Sludge_27_06-R1 | ecosystem: Engineered > Bioreactor > Anaerobic >...
CGGCTATCTGGATGTCATCGTCGGCGGCGGCAAACAGATCGTCCTGTGGTGGTGGGAAAATCCCGGCGTGCCTGACCAGCCATGGAAGTGCCATACCATCTATAGCTATGACAAGACCGGCCATGTGCATGACACCCTGGTGGGCGACGCCCTCAACACCGGCACCCCGGTGCTGATCACTTCAAATCAGCTCCGCCCGGAACCCAATATCACTGAACTGTATTTGATGGAGTTTCCCAAAAAGAACCCCGACCAGCCCTGGGACTTCATCACCGTGGGCACTGGTTTTTCAGAAGCGCTGGAAGACCCCGCCGGAGAGTTTCCCAAGATGCAGCCTGACGAAGGGCTTGGCATCGGCGACATCGACGGCGACGGGCTGAACGAGATCGTCATGGGCAACTGGTGGTTCAAACAGGTCGACGGCGTGTGGCAGTCGCACAAATTCACCAACGGCTATATCACCAACAAGATCGCCCTGGCCGATGTCGACGGCGACGGCGTGGTGGAGATCATCGTGTCGGAAGGTGATCCCGTCATCTATGGCAAGACCCAGGGCGGTCGTCTGGGCTGGTTCAAACCCGGCGAAGATATCAACGACCTGTGGGTCGAACACACCCTCGATGACGGTTTGTTAGACGCACACACCCTGTTGACGGCAGATTTCACCGGCAACGGCCTGCCCGACATCCTGTGTGGCGAGATCGGCATTGCCCAGCGTGAAACACGCGGCTACCGCCGCCGTGACCCATGGATCCTGTTGTATGAAAACCTGGGCGAAGGCGTCTTTGCACGACATATTGTTGATCAAGGCGCCGGTATCCATGACGGACAACTGGCAGACCTGACCGGCAATGGCAAGCTTGATATCATCAGCAAACCCCTGCACGGCCCGCACATGTGGCACATTCTTGCCTTTGAGAACCTCGGCTGAGTTAACCTGGTATTAGAACATAGAGGCTGACCCAAAAGGGTAGCCTCTATGTCAATTAAAACCTATGGTATTTGAGAAATAGGCGAAATTATCGAAACCGTAAAAAGTGTGGCTTTATTGGACCATAGATAAGCCGCCCAGCTGATGGATGAACTGATATCACCGGTGGCGGTCAGTTTGCCCGGGCTGCAGGAAGGCGCAGACAAACTGCACACGATTACCCACGAAAAAGAGCAAGATTGGGCTTGATAGCGAGTTTCCCATCCATATATGGGGGTCAACAAGCATCATACCCCCACATATAAGGCGCCCCCGGAGGGATTCGAACCCCCAACCACCTGATTCGAAGTCAGTTACTCTGTCCATTGAGCTACGAGGGCTTTAGGTCGCCATACCTTCTTGGCGTGCAAATTATACCATTCATAAACAAAGACTGGCAAGAACCAGTTTGTCCTGCCAGTCTTTTCTTTATATTTTTACCTTGATCAGGGTACTTCTATTCGTGGTGCCAGGAAGAACACTTCATCATCGTTGGCGTTACCTTTGGCGCGTACCAGGAAGGAAAAATGTACGACCTTATTCTCCAGTCCCTTTGAGGTCAGGTCTACGTCAATGTAGGTGAGGTTGCCATCGTATTTAACATCCCAGTCACCTACCAGGTATGCGGTGCTGGTTCCTTCCACACGGTAGAAAACTGCCATGTAGGTGTCACAGCCGGGGTGTCCGTAGGTGCAGCCAATCACGGTACGGAAGTGGGCCGGGTTGGCGGGCATTTTGATGGCGAAGAAGTAACCGGCCAGCTCACCATTGTTCACCTTCTGCGGGTGCATGATGATGGTCGGTTCATCGTCGACTACACCGTTTTCAAATTTCGGTTCTTTGGTCATGAACATATACCCATTGGCATGATTTTTCTCGCTGGGGCAGGGGATGATACCGGCGCCGCTGCGCCACTCGGCAGAACAGAGTTTGTCTGCAAACAGGAATGTATCCGGGTTGCCGTCTGCCTCAATTTTCACCGTCATTCTACCGAATTTCTCGCCATTGGTTGACTTCAACCGCCAGACACTGGTGTAGACACCATCTGAATCGGGCGCTGTGAAGGCGACTGCGATGCGAACGGTTTCACCTGGTCGGACAGGGGCTGAGGGCAGCGGGGTCGATGCTGACGCTCCCAGCATGCCGCCTTCATCGCCATACACCACCGAGTAGCCGGCATCCCAGGTGCAAGAACCGGTATTTTTCACTTCCCATATCTTGGTAAAGGTTTGTTTGGGGCGCATCCAGGTGCTGTCAGGGATGGTGATGTCCTTCACAAATTGCATCTGGTTGCAGATCGCGGTCGCAGTGGCGGTCGCGGTCGGGTAGGGGGTGTAGGTCGGGAAGGGAGTATAGGTCGGCCAGGGGGTGCTGGTCGCCGGTACTTCTTCTGTGGGCGTTGCTGTGGGCACTTCCGTTTCAACTGGCGGGGTCCAGGTGGAGGCGAGTGTCGGCTGATCCACCTCGGTGGCTCCCTGGGCGATCTGGGTGCGAATGGCTTCTACGGTCAGCACCGCGGCTGTTTCAACCACATTGGGTGTGGCGATCACTGCCGGCTGGCTGCCGGGGAAATTACACCCGACTAATAATACTGCTATTCCAAAAATCCATGCATATCTTTTCAAAATCTTCATCTTCCACCTCAAAACAAGTCTACAAGTGACCTATAGACGTTCGGTTGCTCCATTTGGTTCCCAGTTTTTGTTGATATTCCGGGTCATTTCACTGATCCTCTGAGAAAAAATATATTTCTCTCTATTAAGTATACAATATTGCTGTAATAAACCAACACCCTGTCTTCACAATTGCTTTACGGCAGGTACCGATAGAGGGTCATGTCACCAACCACAGCAATGGGCGATAGCAGTTCCTGGAACATACGCTGGTAGGGGTCGCTCTGCAGAATGATGTAGGGCCGGGCGTAGATATAATCCAACCCGATCCTGTCCAGGTATCGGTTGGCGGTGAAGTTTTGCAGATGATCATAGTATTCCACGCCATTGATCAAACCATCCAGGTTGATGATGGTGCGGTTCTCGATGAAATAACCGACATCACCACCGCCTGTCATGCCGATCAGGCTGCCTTCTTCGGTCAGGCTCTCCAATTTTCTGACATACCAAATCGGATCTGCTGCCGCGGACTGCCGCCATGGGAAGTGTTGAAAATGCCAGTTATTAAAGGAAAGGAACAGTGCCAGGATGAGGGCAGCGGCGCTCCAGTCTGTTAATTGTTTCAGTCTTGGTTTCTTTTCACGGTTATCGGTGAGAGCAGCCAGCAACAATCCCAGGATGATCAACCCAAGCAAGGTTTGTGACAGCCAGTACCATTCGCGGTAGCCGACGTAACCGGTCATCATATAATAGCCGGTGTGGAACAGGATCCCGACAGAAAGGGGCAGAATCGCGAACTGAGTTAGGCGATGGCGGGAGGTTTTATTGTGCAACAAAATCGCTGCGACTGTAATACCCAGCAGGAACAGAAATGCATAAAACAACAGGTTCGGCGCCAGATGAAGATAGCTGTTGAGCCAATCAGACAGGTCATGTAGTGGGTCAGTGAAGAAACGCCAGGGTCCGTTGCGATGTAAACCGAAAAATGTCAGATAATTGCCTGGTCGCCTGCCGTAAACGGTATCCAGGCTGCTCCACCATTCTTTGATCTTTCCACTGAGCGGCATCATCGCGCCGAAGTAGATGCGGTTGAAGAGTAGGAAGGCCCCGAGGCTGCCCGCTAGTGGGACAAAATAAGCCAGGGTATCTTTTACCAACGGCTGCCAGGAGAAGTTTGCCAACAGGAAAATGGGCTTCTTTGCTTCGGGATTTAACTCTGCGATGGGTCGTTGAGTAAGGTAGAGGATGCTTCGCATACCCAGTGCAGTGACAATGAAAAACAGTCCATGCAGCAGGATTGTCGCGCGTGAATAGCCGCCATTGGGAAAACGCATTATAACCCCAGCAAACAGCACAAGGGAGGCAGCGACTGAACCTGCTGACCATCTCAGCAACATCAACCAGGGTTGGGTGGTCTTGAACCAATCCCGGTTGCTGGCGCCCATCATTAACAGGGCTAAGGGATGCGTAATAGCTGCTAAAACCACCATAAATTTCATGGCTGGCGCCAGGTTGAAATAGGTGTCACCAAAGCGGAAAAGGAATAGATGAGCGAAAACTACCAACCCTGAAGAGAGCAGAATATCCACAATCACCAACCACCGATCCAGAGAAGAACGCTTGAGCGCAAGCCAGATACCAACAAAACCCACCAGAAAGATGTTGTCAAGCCGGCTCAGCAGAGTTAAGGCCGCCAGGATGCCCACCATCCACAGGCCTGAGAGCCTGCCCAACTTGAACGGCTGCCCTTGCTCGTAGCGTGCGGCAGCATAGAGAAGCAGGGTCATGAAGAATGCGTTAATGCCTGTTTCTAAGCCCATCATACCACTCACGCGGTAGATGTTGACACCGAACAACCAGAGTGACAGCAGCACCAGGCTGACCGGTTTGGAGAGGTGCAATCGCAAGGTTTTGAACAGAAACAAACCACTGGCAGCATGCAGGGCTGACTGTATCACCACCAGGATGCGCAGCGGCAGCCAGATATTGAGATTGGCGAACGCAAACACTGGAAAACACACCAGCATCCATAGTGGATGATAACCATTGGCACGGGCGATGCCGTCAAAACTGATGTCGTTGCCATTGACAAAGTTGCGCGCTGTCTGGAAATAATAATAGGCATCATCTATCGAAAAGAAGCGGATCAGGGCGGTTTGGCTGCGCAAAGCGACGGAAGCACCCAACAGGAAGACAAAGGCCACCAACCACCACTCCACTTTGTCAAATAGTTTTTTACGTTTCATGCTCCAGCCTGCTTCCTGCAAAGATTATTCTGTCCGATTAACAGTGTACACAAACATCAATTATATAGCGAAATTACTTAACTTTCACCTTCTTTCTTCAATTTTCATGAGCCAGATGTCATCGGGATGTAGAGAATTCGTGCTGGTCAGGGTAAGGTTGTTCGTTTATCATAAGAACTTGATGAACCCAGTAGTTAGCTATCCGCAAGTACTCCATAAAACAAACCATTTCACACAAACTGTGCCGTATTATTGCCAGATCGCAGACCAGGCAAACGCGGCTGACTACCTTGACAAAGGCAAGTCATTGCTCGAAGACCCGTTCTGGAAGAAAACTGGTGCTGCCAATACGCATGAATATGTCTATTGGGCGGCACGTTCCTGCGGTATGGTGTGTGTGAAAATGTGTGTCGAAGCCTTTGGTGGAGCTTGCCTGCCGCTGCAGGTGTGGATTGAACGGGGGTTGGCGCTGAATGCTTACTTGACCGAGAAACGCCCCGGGCAGGCAGTGGTTGAAAAAGGCTGGCTGCATGCAGGGCTGGCGCAGGTGATGGAACAGGTGGGATTATCCACCGAAGTGAAAGCCGTTGACATGGCTGGATTGTATGAAGAGCTTTCCGGTGGGAAGCTGGTGATCGCCTCTGTTTCGCATGAACTGGGCAGCGAGAAACCGATCACCCATCAAGGCGGGCACCTGGTGGTGGTCACCGGGATGCTTTGTAATGATGGAGACATATCGGTGGTGGTGATCCATAACCCGTCAGGACGCAGGGCTGCCCTGCAGGCCAGCGCGGTGATTGCGGTGGAACGCTTTGTTCAGGCTTTCTCCGGGCGGGTGATCACGGTGAAAAAAGACTCAGACGGGCCCCAACGAACTGCGTTACAATAACAATCATGGACACCCCCACCAGCACTATCCAGCATATGCCTGCCTACCAACCACCGGCGATGACCATCGAGCCGGAGGTGCTGGCTTTTGGTGTGTATAACCCCAACCTGCCGTTGCTGCAGCAGCCGGTCATCCGGCTGAAGGTGCGCAACACTGGCGGCAGCACGCTGACGGGCAGGGTGGTTCCGCAGGTGTCCTGGTTGATCATCAACCCCATGCTTTTCAAGCTAAAGCCGGGTGAAAGTTGTGAGTTGTCTATACAGTTGTCTACAGGCGCACCGCAGCAACTCAACAAAGAAGAACATGCCTTTCCCAATGCCATGCTGCTGGCCACCAATGCCGGTCCATGCGGGCTGGACGTCAGTTATACCCTCGACTTTGCCAAACGCTCTTTCAGCCCGGCTCAGATGAATTTTACGCCCAAAAAACCGGATGTGTTCACCGCCAGAGTGCTGCCGATGGTAGCGGTTGGGTTGTTTTTGGTGCTCGTGTTTTTGGGTGTGCGTTACCTGTTCTTTCCGCCGAGTGACGCCCAAATGGTTCTTTCTGATAACAATCTTGCGATGACAGCTGAAGCGCAAAGCATGCTGGCGATAGAGTCTGAGGTAGATGCTACCGCGGAGCCTGCCTCTGTGATTGTGCGGCAGGCGACACCAACCACTTTGTCTTTGTTTGAACCGCTGGTGACCGAACTGCCAGACCTGACCGCGACCGCTTACCAGCCGACCTTCACGCCCTTTCCGGCTGACCAGTTCGAAAACCCGGAAGCGCTGGTCACACGCTACTTTGCCAGCCTTTCAGACGAGGATTATCAACGCGCCTGGCAGTTATTGACCCGTGACTATCAACAGACCTGTTGTACAGCGCTGGGAACCGATCCCTATTACATTTTCCTGCGTGACTGGAGCGCTTTCCAATCTGTCACCCTGGCATCCGCTTTCTTGCAGGAGTACGACCTGAATCCCGCGCCAGTGATGGTGCGTTATCAGGTGGTTGACAGCGACGGTGAACGCGAAGAGCGTCTGCACCTCTACTGGGTGGTGGTCAATGAAGACGGAACCGGCTTGTTGATCGACACGGTGGACGACCTAAGCGGTGCAACTACCCCCTGACCTCTGACTGATCAGAAGGGCAGGTTGATGGGGTTGACAATATCGTTGACCGCCACAAGCACTGACAGGGCGATGATCAGGATAAAGCCCGCGCCATGCACCAGTGACTCTACCCGCGGTGACAGGCGTTTGCCGAAGATCCATTCGAACAAAACAAAGACGATGCGGCCGCCATCCAGCGCGGGCAGCGGCAGCAGGTTGGCAAAACCAAGGCCTACTGCGATTGCGCCCACCAGCCACAGAGTGTTGGCGAAAAAAGCATTGGATTGACCGCTTTGTGCGGCTGCGATGTCAACTTCTCTTGCCTGTTCTAACATCTGGCCAATGCCGATGGGGCCGGATACACGCGCTTCCTGCGGACTGATCTGACCAGCGATGAGCATGGCGGGTACGCGCAATGTCAATTGGATCATCTCTCCGACTGTGCGCACCGAGTAGCCCACCGCTTCAAAGAACGAGATAGGCACCGGCGTGGCGGCATAGGTGATGGCGACGCCAAGTTTGCCAAAACCATTTTCATCCGGCCTGGGTACGGCGGTCAGGGTGAGGATTTCTTCTCCGCGCTCAATTTCTAACAGGAGATTCTGGTTAGGGTTGTTGTCAATGAGGCTGATAATGCGGTCCATGTCAACCATGGGTTCGTCGTTGACTTTCAGGATGACATCTTCTGGCAGCAAGCCGGCTTGCATGGCAGCACTCTGCTCAAAAATTTCGCTGACCAGAATACCGCGTACTTCCATGGCACCGGTTTGCGAGAATAAAATGGCAAATACCAGCACGCCCATCAGCAGGTTCATCACTACACCGGCAATGAGAACGATCAGGCGTTTCCAAGGTTTCTGTGATTCGATGCCGCCTTCAATTTCGGGGTCATCTTCGCCACGCGGGCGCACAAAACCGCCGAAAGGGATCCAGTTGAGGGTGAATTCGGTGCCGCGCCATTTGAACAAGGTCAGCATTTTTGGGGGGTAGCCGAAACCGAATTCTTCCACCGGGATACCCAATGAGATTGCGGCAAGATAGTGTCCCAATTCATGGATAAAGATCATGATTCCCAGAATTATGACAAGTTGCAGTATGGTTATTAAAAAGCTAATCATTATTTGTACCGTCCAAATCTTTTGTCCAGAGACGGGCGCTGCCGCCCACTCCGGAAGTTATAATCTGTTTAATGCCGTCCAGTTCGCCCAATTTGTTGGCGACTGTGCTGGCAAAGTCCCGGGTGGTGATTACATGCGCGTTGGCACCGGCATCGAATGTATAGCATACCGGGATACCGCTGCGGCGCCACGCCGGAACGAGTTTCATTATTGTAAGCGAAAACGGCGCCCAATAAAAGAGCGCGGGTTGTGAGGTCATCATCACAGCATGCATGAGATGGCTGTCTTGTTCCACAACAAGTGCCAGAGCTTCAAAATCTTTTTGCATGACAGCCTGACGGCACAGGTCCAGGCGTCGCATTCCGTCAGCCAGACGAGCTGCCTGCAAAGGGCTGGTCCATGCCAGCGCATGTCCGGCGGTGGAACCATGCTGTTTTTGTTGGTCTTCGATTACTGCGATGCAATCGACCAGGCCCCAGTGGTTTGCGGGTGCGATGGAGAACGCAAAGGAATCCTCATCACGGCTGCCGGCTTGCCATTCGACAAAGCCGCCGGGTACTGAGCGGCAGGCAGAACCGGAGCCACGCCGCGCCAGGCGGCTTAAGGCAGGTTCTGTCAAGGGCAGGTGTAATGCCTGGCTGGCGGCAAGGGCCAGCGCGGCGAACGCCGCCGCCGAGGAGGCGATTCCGGCTCCAATCGGAAAGTTGGTGGTGCTGGTCACGCGGGCAGGCAAACGTGTACCAGCCATGTCGCGTGCCACATCCAGAAACGCAGTGACTCTTTGCAAGGCTGCGCCAGTAATCTGTTGGTCATTGATGGTTAATGTATCCGAAGATGGGTTGTCATCGGATGTAAAAGCCAGCATGGTACGGGTTTCCAGCGCGGCGAGGTTAATGGAGAGCGAACTGTTGGCCGCCAGGCGCAAGTCATCGTTAAGGTTGCCCCAATATTTAATGAAGGCGATGTTGGGATGAGCGATGGCTGCTCCAAGCAGGTCAGTCATGCTGTGATGCCTCTCTGTGCCGCAATCTGCCTGCTATCAGGGGAGGATTTCTCTGCAACCACCCATACCGCATGATTGTCAGAGTGTACAATGTTGGCAGAGACGTTGTCGAAGGGAGTTACCATGGCATGAATCTGTTCAGGGGTGTGAAAGTGGCTGCCCATCAACGCCAATTTCTCCGCCAGCGCAATCAGCTTTACGCTGAATTGATGAATGTTGGGTTCTTCGATGACCAACCGGCCACCAGGTTTTAGAATACGGAATAATTCAGCAATTACCTGCTGCTGGTGTGAAAAGTGATGCAGGGCATCTACCACGACAATAGCATCGAGCATGCCATCCGCGAAAGGCAGGTGGTTGGACGAAGTGTTAATGAGGTGGGCAATGGCTTTACTCTGAGCCTGTCTGAGCATTGGCATCGAAAGATCGGCTATATACGTCCGTGCGGCGTGGGGTGTGAGCGCCGCCGTTATCCGGCCAGTGCCGCCGCCCAGGTCTAACAGGGTCTGGCTGCCATCCAGCCTCAGCAAATCTGCCAGTTTTTCGGCGCTGTTGAAGTTGATCACATGGTCATAGATTGGCGCTACCAGGTTAAAAAGCACATTGTTTGTCATGTTGGCAAGTATAACCCTTTTGTATAAGAATGAGTTTAACGTTTCCTGCATGGAATCGGCTACAATCAGGCTATGAAAGTGACAGAAGTAGATCTGGCGGTAGTGGGTGGTGGGCCGGCCGGGTATTTCGGGGCGCTGCGCTTTGCCGATTTATGTCCGGGTGCCAGCGTGGTCATCCTGGAGAAGAGCGAACGTGTTCTGCATAAAGTACTGATCTCAGGCGGCGGGCGTTGCAACATCACCCATCAATGTGACGATGTGCGTACATTTGTCAGGGCGTATCCGCGCGGCGGCAAGGACTTGTTGAGCAGCCTGTATGCCTTTTCACCGAATGACACGTTGGTTTGGTTTCGCGAACGCGGGCTTGACTTTTATACCGATGAAGAAGGTTGCGTGTTCCCGATTTCTGACCGCAGTGAAAGTGTGATCGAAGTATTATTAAAGGAAGCAGAACGACTGCATGTGCGGGTATGGACGCAGGCGGGCGCGACTGACCTGGAAGCGAATTCACCGGGTGACTTTGTATTAACATTGTCAAATGGCGATCAAGTGCGCTCATCCCAAGTCTTATGGGCGACCGGCGGCAGCCGTGCCGGGCTTAAGCTGTTGGGCAAGGCGGGTGTGCCAATCCAATCACCGGTGCCAGCGTTGTATCCTCTAAAAATCTCTGACACCTGGTTGACGGAGCTGGCGGGGGTTAGTATGAATGACTGCGGTCTGAGCCTGGCAGGCAGTGAGATCAGCGAACGAGGCACAATGCTGATCACCCATCGCGGGGTCAGCGGGCCAGCCGTGATCCGCCTGTCATCCCTGGCGGCGCGCTGGCTGCACGCAGTGGATTATCACGCTGGATTAACTGTCGATTGGCTGCCGGCAGTGCGAACTGAGCAAGACAGCCTGGCAATCATGTCTCGCTGGAAAGATAAATACGGCGGCAAACAGACATCATCTGTGTCACCGTTTGTAGAATTACCAATGCGATTGTGGCGAGCGCTGTGTGGCCGGGCAGGCGTTGCCGAACAGCGTTGGGGTGACCTGTCGAGGGTGCAGCTACGTAGGCTGAATGAAATGCTGCGAGCCTGTGAGGTTCACGTTGTTGGGCGGGATGCATCGCAGCAGGAATATGTCACCTGCGGCGGGGTTGCTTTAGCGGCAGTTGACACACGCCGCTTCGAAAGCCGCCAGTATCCTGGTTTGTTTTTTGCCGGGGAAGTTCTTGATATTGACGGGCTCACAGGAGGGTATAATTTACAAAACTGCTGGACAACGGGCTGGGTGGCAGGCAGCAGCCTGGCACAATCAATGTCAAGCCCGGCAGCTTGAAGGAGAAAGATGGACGAAAAAACCAACGAAGAACACAAGAGTGGTAATTGGCAAGAAGTGGGTGAGAAATTCAACGCCCTGGGCAATGCACTGAGTGAAGCTTTCCGTGCAACCATGGACGACCCCAAAACCCAGGAAGCCTTTGAGAAGGTGAGAGAAGGTTTGTCGCAGGCAGTGGAAGAGGTGGAAGAAGCCGCACGAAGCGCCCGTGATAACCCCAAAGTGCAGAAATTTGCTGAAGATGCTGGAGCGGTGTTTGCGGACTTTGAAGGGGTGGGGGGTGAAACCATTGAGAAAACCAGGCCACGTCTGGTCAAAGCCTTGAAATCACTGCAAACCGCGCTTGGCAATTTGATCGAAGAGATCGATAACCAAGAATAATTCACGCAAATAGGCGTTACTGCCTATCAATCAGGCGGGTTTGTGATTTGCGCGCCATGCCTGATTGCACTATTTTTTTAAGCTATGCTATACTTTTTTCAGGATGACTGATCATTCTGTGTATTGGAAGCAATGGCAGCAAGCACTTTCTCGATGGCAACTGCGCAAAATGGCAGCCACCATTTTGGAAAGTGCGGGGCTTTTTCACCCTTTCATTGCGCAACTGTTGTTAATAGGTCAACCCATGCTGAGTCAAACCACGAGAGAAGAAATTGATGCCATGGTGAGCCTGCTGGAAGAACCGCAATCCAGCCGTGCCTTTGCTGCTTATTTAATGAAGGAGAATGAACTGTGAGCGGTGACATTCTCTTTTGGGGTATGTTTTTACTGGCTGCGATCGTGTTGATGGTTGTCTTTGGTTTGCCACGCAAAAAGAAGAAAAATGCAGGTAGTGAAAAATTTGCTATCCGCTCTATTCCTGCGCTGGAAGAATTCGCTACACGCCAGGGGTATGCCATTGAGTCTGGCACACGCTTGCATCTCTCAGCCGGCACCGCCGACATGAACACACAGAGCGCAGCGGCCACCTTGCTGGCGGTGACCAATATGGAGGTCTTGGCGCGGAACGCGGCTGCCTCGGATCGCCCGGTGGTCGCCACCACCGGCGATGGTGTGACAGCCCTGCTGCTGCAGAGCCGGTTGCATGCTGTTTATCAACGTCTGGGATTAATTGAAGACTACAACCCTCTCCTCACCCAAATGACCGGGCCTACGCCTTATTCCTATGCGGCCGGAGCAATGCCGTTGCTGCATGATGAGCATATCTCTGTCAACATTGTCACCGGCAAACTCGGTATAGAAGGCGCGCTGCTGGCAGAAGCCGGCCGCCGTGAAAACGCCTTCTTCATTGGCGCTTCCACCGATCCTTCAGGACAGGCTGTGTTGTATCCAGTGTCTGATCAACCGCTGATCGGAGAAGAGATGTTCGCAACCCGTGCCATTTTAGAACCTGACCAGCCTGCCAGTACGGCCAGCGTGAAGACACAGGATGTGCTGCGAATCGTTTTGTGTGTTACGATGCTGGGCGGAGCTTTGCTGAAACTGGTGGGGGCGCTATGAAATTGTCACTTTCTGTCATTATCGCAGTGCTCACAGGTTTGTTCATTCTGGCCGCCACCTTCCTGCCTGATCTGGGTTGGGATGCTATGCAAAGCCGTATGGTCGATTGGGCGGTGGTGCTGGCGGGAATCAGCCTGTTGATCGGCATTTTCAATCTGCTGCGCAGCCATTGGGTGCGTATGGGATTGAACCTGCCGGAAAAACCCGAAGCGGAAGCATCACAACAAGAGGGTGCACGACCAACAGATAAAGAACCACAAGCCAGAGAAGCGAAACCGGTAAAGCGCGAGAAGATCATCCGGCATGCAGACAGCGCGGTTTTGTTGTTTGGTTTTGTGGTGGCATTTATCGGGGGAGTCATCCTGACCCCGGCTAACAACTGGTATTTGCAGGCAGTTTCCTCCATTCAGGTGCCGGTAGAATCATCGCTGCTGGCTATTTTATCGATTGTCTTGCTAACCATCGTTTTCCAGTTCTTCCAGCATCATCATGATCTGATGGGGTTTGTTTTCATCGGCAGTGTGCTGGTGTTCCTGGTTCTGGGCAGCGGCTTGCTGCATTCGATGTCGGAAGCGCGTTGGGTGAAGGATGTGATCGCTGTGTTGAACGAGATCCCGCTGGCAGGCACCCGCGGTATTGTGATCGGTATCGCCCTTGGCAGCATTGTCACCGCTTTGCGGCAGCTGCTGGGGTTTGACCGTGCCTATCGGGAGTGAGAGCAATGACTGAGATTCGCTGCCCGATGTGCGCTCACATGAATCCGGAAGGGTCAATGCATTGTGAAAAATGTGATGCCCGCCTGGTGCCGATGGGAGACATCGGCAAAGCGTTGAATTTGCCCCCTGATTCACAGCCCGAAGAAGATGACCTGTCTGCCTTTCTGGAGAAGATCGTGGATGAGGGTGGGCAGGATGCAACCATTGATGACAGTCTTGATGAGGAAGTATTATCATGGCTGGATGATGAACACCCTGAGCCGATTGGTGAGGATCTGTCCGAATCGGTCACAGACGAAGAAGAAAGCGAAGAGCTTGATTTCCGGTCGTTGGTAGAAGAGGAAATCGACGAAAAAGCTATCACCAATTGGCTCTCGAAGACCTCTGAGGATGAGGGTGAAACAGAAGAAAAGCCTGATTGGATGACCCTGGTGGTCAGTGAACCTGATGAGGATCTTTCTGAGGTCGAGAGCTGGTTTGAACAGCCCGCTGAGACATCCTTTGAAGAAGAAGCCCAAAAAGAATCAAAGAAAGAAGAATTATTAACGGCACCATTGCCCGATTGGCTGGATGAACAACCGGACAAAATGGCATTTGAAGAGTTCGAAGCAGTGGATTTCACTGCTCAATTGCCAGATTGGATGGAAGCAACCGGCGGTGAAGAAGATGAGCTGTTTGATGTGGATGAAGTTGTTGAGGAAGAAGAAAAGCAAGCTGACGAGGTTGAAGAGCTTCAGTTCACAGCCCAGCTGCCTGATTGGATGACTGAGGTAGAAGAGACGGCTGGGGTGAATGCGACTGTGGCCCTGCCTGAAGAAGAAGAATTGCCGGATTGGTTCACCCAGGAATTGGATGAGGAAACCCTGGAGCAGTTGGAGCCACCTTCTGTGGAAAGTGGTCAACAAGAGACCGGGTCTAAATCCCTGCCAGTTCCCAAAGTAAGTACAGGCGCATTGCCCTGGATGGGCGGAGAGCCTTTGGGAGAGGAGTCGGCAGAAGAAGAAACCGGCCAGGAAGAATTTGAACTGCCGACTTCTGCGGCTGAGCCCAGTCCGGTTGAAAAACTCCCGCGTATACAAACCGGAGCATTGCCCTGGTTAAGTAACGAGCGGGAGGAAGACGAATGGGTACCCAGCGCTGAGAGTGAGGATGTGGGCGAGCCAGAAAGCGAAGAGCTTGTTGCGCCAACAGTGGAAAGCATACAACCTGACATCGAAGAAGCTCCCGTAGAAGAACCAAATGTTGAGCCTTCCGTCCCAGTGGTTGCAGACGATGAGTTTGCCATGCCGTTGGACGAATTCATCGTTGACATTGCATCAGAGGCAGATGAAACTTTGTCACCTGATGAAGAAGAGGCTGAACCGATGTCCTTAGAAGATGTGATGGCTGAGGAGGAGGTCTTCTTCACCGAAGAATCACTGTCAATGGAGCCCGCGGAAGAAGCGCCTGCGGAGGAAGCCACCGAGGTGGAAGGAGCCGCAGAAGTTTCAAAGTCATGGCCCAATTTCCTGGAAACAGCCGACAAACTGGGCGCGGAAGAAGAACTGCCCGAATGGTTTGCAAAAACCGGCGGCGGGAAAATCAACCAGCCTGCAGAAACAGCAACAGATGAAGCTGTTGCAGCAGAAGAGCCTGGT
>Ga0334886_1003241_pt1 | contig 14720 bp, 17 predicted proteins | sample GraSluR1_MG_9_FD_207232 | JGI IMG/M metagenome (GOLD analysis project Ga0334886, IMG submission 207232) | Sludge microbial communities from methane-producing bioreactor in Wageningen University, Netherlands - Granular Sludge_27_06-R1 | ecosystem: Engineered > Bioreactor > Anaerobic >...
TCATTAACGGGGGTTGGAACAAGTTTAGCCCCGCATTCACTGCAAAACTCGGCATTCTCGTCGTTTTCCAATCCACATTCCGTGCAAACTAAATATCCCATTTATGTTCCCTTCCATTAATCTAAAAAAATGTAACATGATCTGATGAAAATTAATAAAATTCTCGATAGTATGGATTGTTTTCACATACATTTATACTCTAAGGTGAACCCCCAAAAAAGAATAAAATATTAAAAAAAGCAGAGAATAAAAGTGTTTTCTACTCTGAGATAGGCATTATAACCGGATATTATCATTCATTAACATACCCGGAACCACCGCAAAGATAACAACCGTCTGGACATTGCTGACAGATATGGTTTGGATCTCCACCACAATGAGGGCAGACCTTTGTTTGTTCTTCAGTGGTTGGTTCAGATTCTTGGTAATCATTTTCCCCATAATCTGAACCTGATGTGTCTGTCACCTGAGAATCACTTGATGAACTTTCATCATTTAATCCATCTGTGTCTGAGTTACCCGTATCCGAACTAATACATCCACAACAACTTACCGAAACAATTAGCAGGCATAGAATTACAAATACTTTTTTTTCCATGATCTAACCTTCCCTAAATCAATCAGAATCTCATGCTAATCAAATAAAAAATTTTCTGTAGAAGTGAAATTAACTTAAACAAACTGGTTAATCCCATCGGCGGTTTGTTTAATGTCATTGGCAGTTTCATTAGCTTTCGTGACTGTGTCATTGATTTGGTTTGCTGTCTGGTTAACCTCGCTTACAGTCTGGTTAACATCACTGGCAGTTTGTTCCAATTCAGTACACCCTGAAACCATCACCACACCACACAAACACAATATTAATCCTATGACTAATTTTTTGTTCATATCCATCTCTCCTTAATAGGCAGGCCCTTATTTTAGAATTTATATATTTTGGCCTTGTTATTAGTTAAATCACCAGAATTTAAATGTTTCTATAAGTAGTTGGATTTCTTGCCACTAACTTTTATCTGAAGCCGATTATCCCAATAATCAGAAATATTCATGGGTTCTGTATCTTTCTATTGACAAAGTAAACCAGTTTTTGGGCATCATCCTTTTTGACGTTTTCCAAAAGAATTTCCCCGTCTTGTAGTATGATTTTCAGGGAACTCTTACTGTGATCAAACAGGGAGGTGCCGGTTGCAACCAAACGACTCAGTTTCGATTTGTCTTGTAGAATTTCCTCATCTATCTCGGCACGGATAATATTTTCAAAGCCTATGAATCGTTCGTTATCTGTTTCCAGTCCTTTGTTAAGAATTTTAATGGATGTATCATCTTTCCCTTTAACCAGGTAGGATCCTCTGATATCCAGTATTTCCTGAACATCCGAAGCTATTTTAAGCTCTTTCCGTTTAGATTTTGCTTTTAATCCTGTTCCATATTCCTGGATTGTTTTTTTCTTTTTAGTGAGTAATTGTTCATCTTTATATAAATGTCCCAGAGTATCGTCACCAGGTTCAACAATCATACTTTCATTACATTTCACACAAATACTGGCATCACCAGGATTTTCACTCCCACAGTTGGGACAGGTCATGCTTTCATTATGACCTTCATATTCCTCTTCAGGCTCTTCAATAAATTCTGTGTAGTGTAATTTCCCACCACATTCACATTCATCACTGAAATCTTCTGGTTTTTCGCCTTCCTGGAGTTCATAATACCCGCCGCAAGCATCACACACTAAATAACCCATAATATTTACCATCCCTATCTGTTTATACACATCAGTATACATTTAAAGTCTTTTTGTAAAATATTTTTAAGGAAACTGATAATGAAAATTCTGTTCATTTTATATAAATATTTATAAGTTAACTGGCAACTTATCCCTTTTTTGGGGTATAATCCATCATTTTTATTAATCCCCTTTAAACAATTGATTCATAGGTGGTAAAAAATGAGTGAAGATGATGGTTATGAGAATATAGAAATACAGTTCTCTGAATCAATTAAAGAAACAGTTTTACTGGCCTTAGAGAAAGAAACTGGAATCAAACCCCAGGATCTGGAGAGTGTAATGTTTGTGGGTGCAGGAAATGTGGTTAAAGAAGATTCTGACCATGGCCCTTATTACACAGTCAAAGGTATATTTGCCTGTCACCGAAAGGGTGATTTCAAATTGGCAAATAAGGAATAAACATTTATCCAGATCTCAACTAATTTTATATTATAGTTAGTGTATACTATCTATAGTTATATAAATGGGGAGATATGATGGTTGTTAAGCGTTATTTCATTTGCAGGAAATGTGGGGGCTACTACGAGCTGAAGGCTGATGAAGCTCCTGAAGACTTTGAAAAATGCGAGTGCGGGGGAACTCTTGAATATTATATAGAGGAAGGATCTGAAAGCGACTAATTCTCATATAGTCCTAATAATTCAAAGGACATTAATTATAACCAGTTATTTCTAAACACTTTTAAAATATCTAAATTAAGGCTATTTATTTATTCTCCAGGTTCTGATAATCACATATATGCTTATAAAGATGTTAAACACTGTCAGGGCTACAACTAACTGCCAGTATTCCCTTTCATAAATGCTTAAATTACCATATTGGAGATTAGAAACTCCAACCACCATCTGGATTAAAGAGTAACTGAAAAAAGCAGCCAGACCGGCATAAATTACGGTGTAGTTACTGGAAACATAGATCAGTATGGCAATTAACAGTAGTATACCACCGAAAATGGTGTAAGATAAAAATAATAATAAAACACCCACTCCCAATAGCCATCCTGCCAGATCCCTGGGCCAATTCTTCCTATGAATTTCTTTTTTCCCAAGAAGGAGGTCAGTCTCTTTTTCAGATTTTCTCCTGATTTTAGAAACAAAACCAGAGACTACTTTTTTAATTAATACGCCCAATGCTCCACCTATAACTCCTAGGAAGGTTAATATTCCCAGTATTATTAGGGATATAATTTCTGTATTGGATTTCAGGAAGAACAGTGCAATTGAAAAGATTATGCCCAGCATTGCACCGTTGAGTAGGCCTGGTTTAAATTTTTTCCCGGATATGTAACCAGTTATCACACTACTGATTATTTGTGATGCTAACAGCGCAAATAGTGCTATGTTTCCCAAGTAATAGTCACTTAGGTTGTAGATTTGCACTTCATAAAGGAGTGAATCAAGAATGATCCAGGTCACAGCACCCAGAAAAAGTGCTTTAATTTTAAATAATCCCAGAAATGATCTTTCCCTTTTAGTGGTGGGTTTCTCTGGAATGTAAAAATAGTCACTGAGGTTTTCCACGTATTTCAGGTTTCCTCCACATTCGCATGACACGAAATCCTGAAGACTCTCATTTTCCTGGAGCTCGTAGTAGCCCTCACAGTTTTCACAGACCAGATAACCCATTTGAATCAACAACAATTACTATCGAGGTAGCTTACTTTTTATAAGGTTATTCTATTAATTACCTCTTAATTGAATCTTTAAGATTTGATATGTTGTTTGATTGCTTTAAAATTTTTATTAGTTCCCATCAGGAAATAGATTATATTTACATCTTTTTGGTGAAATTAATCTTTGGATGTAATTGTAGAAAAGTTAATTACATTATTAAATCGTTTTATTTATAAAAAAAAGGGATTTACCTTATTAATATTATGAGATGGGTTATACATTAAGATATAAAACGTGGATTAACTGGGGATTTGCATGTTTAACTGGCTATCTTTTTCCCACAATCCTGGCAGAACTTGGAATGATCTGGGTTTTCAGTTCCACAAAATGGACAGGTGAGGCCGGTTTCAATTTCAATACTTTTTAAAATTTTAGATTTGAACACTTTGGAATCTTTAGCTTTCTTATCATCAGTATCCGCATTATCTTCAGTGATACTCGTCTCGACATTATCAGGATTAACATTATCACTTATCTCGACAGTATCAGTAATATCTGGATTATCTCTAGTATCTATGGCCTCTTCCGCAGTATCTTGATTGTCATTAGTTTCATCAGGGAGCGTTTTTAACTTTTTAGTGTGGTTTAGTTTTCCACCACATTCACAGGCGACAAAATCCTGGGGGGATTCTTCTGCTTGAAGCTCATAATAACCCCCACACTCGTTACACACTAAATAACCTTTTTTAGAATTTTTTACTTTTCCCTTGGTTGTGCTAATCTCTTTTATCTTGTCAAAAAATACCATACTGATTCCCCAGCCATATTTAATAATTATCTTACTATAACAATATTATAATCCATCAACAATAATAATACTCCTCACACCTATATAAATATTTTAATCCCCATGTGAAATTGGATTTTCTCTTAGTGAAATTCTATTTATTAAAGAATTATCAGTAAATAAAAAATAAATTAAATCATATTTCTGCCACGACGGTTACTTGAAGTACTGGTATCCGGGAGTTCCTGAGTTGTATCATAAGTTGAATCCAGATCATCAGTGTTAGAAGTGTTCTGGGATTCATCGGGGTTCGTGGTTGGGCTGGTGACGGGATAGGATGTGTTGTCTGAAATGTTTAATGAATCGGTATTATCCTCTCCATTATTATCTAAATTAAAATATAGTCCAGATACCAGTATCATGCCGAGCATCATTGCCACAGCCACTATGGATGCTGGTTTTTTGGAATTTTTAACTTTAGAATTTTTGAATCCAAAAAGAACTCGGAAGATATTCTTGAAGGGTTTCCAGTAGATGTGAATGTGTATCAATGTTCCTATTACCATCAGGATAGATAGTTCAGCATGCCAGAAAGTTATAGAAGGATTCAAAGCAGTTTTAATTCCCAGGTTAATGAATAATATTAATAAGATCCCGGTGATCCCACTTCCTGCGGTTCCAGCAGTGACTAGAAGGTTCCAGATCCTCCGGTGCTTTTGTTGACTTAATATTCCTTTAGTAAAGAGGAGATGGGTGAATAGGTAAAGACCAATCAGTATGAGGCTAATGGGAAGCACGAAATAGTTAGGATCATCACTGGGGATGCTGCTGTCCATGCCAGATGCCTGGTCTGAAACTGCACCCGAATCAGGAGTAATATCTGCTGCAGATGACACATCACTGGACTCAGCAGACGCTGCAACAGATGGTTCATAACTGCTGGCAGAACCATCATCAGCCATGTAGGACGATGATTCAGTGGCCGTGCTGGTGTCAGTCTGACCTAGATCACAGATACCATCCCCTGAATCAATAAAACGAGGGCACTGACCAGGATAGGCGCAGCTTAATCCATAGGGACAGGTAGCTGCACAGCTAGCCGTGATGGTGGTTCCGGCTATAATAGGGATGGATGCCAGTGAGGTGATTAACTTTTCCTTAAGCTTTATGGTTAGACCTCCTTTTTCGTGAGATGAATATTTTCCTGGCAGATTTCCAGTAAGTGTGAAAGTGGAAAACAGATATTAACAACATGCTAACTCCTAACTCCACATGCCAGTAAAGCAATTGTTGGTTCAATGGCGATCTAACACCCATCTCCAGTAAAATTAGAAGAATGAAACCTCCAACTCCAGATATAAGGAAGGCTAAACCTATTATCATGTTCCATGTGTTAATATGAATTGCTCTTTTAATCAATTTTAATTTATATAAACTGTAAGTAAGTAAATAACCACCAATGAATGGTATTGAAGGTAGTAACATGTCGTAAACCATTTTAATGACTCCATTTGGAATAATTTCGTTTTCATTATTGAATTTGCCAACCAAAACGAACAGTTTGGCATTATACGAACAGTTCGTTCAGGGGCCTTACAGGCTTCTGTTTAATGAATAACGCCTTAACCTTAAAAATAGTTATTCCAAGTTTACACCCAATTTATTACCAGATAATTTCCTGATTAAAAAATAATTTATAGCAACAACATCTTCATATTATATACAAATTCACTAATAGTTCGATATACGACAAAAGAGGTTTTTAAATGTATCTAACAGCCGGTATGATATTGATAGTTATAGCATGGATAATTCAGTTCTACAAAACCGTTATCCAGAAAGATTTGAATATTAACCTTTACTTCATGATTTTGTATATTATAGGAGTTATTTCCCTGGTTATTGGAAATATCCTCATCAACAACATCACCATTGCCATATTAAATTTGATAGGCGCAATACTGCCCTTACTAATCCTTCTAATGATTAAGAAATAGTCCAAACTATAAAGTCAACACCTTTTTTGTGAGGATTATATTATGCAGGCTGAAAAGCTTAACACTCTCCAATGCAGTAAATGCAAGGCAGAATCTCCCATAGAGAATAAATACTGTGCTGAATGTGGTAACATACTCCCTGAAAACAAGTCTGACACAGAGAGTATGAAAAGTGTATGTCCCAATTGTTATGCTGAGTTTGAGGCTGATGTTAATTTTTGTGCTTCATGCGGAACTGAAACCACAAAAATCGTTGCCGCCACTCCACCCAACACCTGCCCCCGATGTTATTCAGAGATAGCATCTGATTTAATGTATTGTCCGGTTTGCAGTAGCCGTATTGATGGCAAAGGGCCCTCTGATAAATTGTGCCCCAAGTGTCATAAAGAGGTTCCCCCTGGAAGACCATACTGTCTATCTTGTGGAACTCCAGTAGATGCGAAGAAATCGTACACCACTCAAATTCGTGAAAAATTAAAGTCACGCAGAGAATCTGATAGAAAAAACACCAGAAATGATTCCTTTTTAACACATCAGGCAACAAAAAATGATTCTACCGAAACTGGTGATACTTACCTGGAAAAAGAGGAAGAAATTGAAAAACACCAGGCACACAAGAGTCCACGAATCTCCTGGGAAGAAGTCAACCAGATACTGGAGGATGAAAAAGAAAAGGACCAAAAACCTGGATATCTGGTCTGTAACATTTGTGGCGATTACTATGAGCTTAAACCTGGTGAATCTCCTGATGACTTTATTGACGAGTGTTCTTGTGGGGGAACATTGATTCATAGAATTATTAAGGGCCAATAGTGGATATTTTGACCATACTATTAAGATGAGATATATAAATTGCCTAGAAATCTTACGGTTTTATAAAAATAAAATGAATGAGTGTTGCAGTGTTATACTACACTTCACCACTCTTTTTCAGTCAATATAGGTGCTTACTTGGGCAAAACCATAATCTGATGATGTGGTCTCTTTTTCTAAGGTTTTACCGTTTTGTTTCAGGGATATGGTCAAAGTTTCAGAGCTGCTATCCCTCTTCTGGGCGTTGGCAGCTATAGCCCCATCAACATTTCCTAAATTTATTGTTTTATCACCGGTTCCCTCTATGGAACGCGTTCCAGATGAGTCAGCTATGGCACCACTCCACTCACCAGAATAACTTATCACCACTGAAATTGGGCCACTGCTTGAACTAGATGAGGAATAGTCATTGGAGGATAGATCACTGCTTGAAGAGCTGGTATCATAGACATTAGATACCATCATACTCCCTAGCCAACCACTGACCAGAATTCCTAAAACTATCATCACCGCAGCAATGATCAGTATGTTTCTTCCATGGGTTTTGGCCTCATGGTTATCCTTAGAATAAAGATAAACACCGATTATAATTCCAATAAGCCCACCTAAAAGAGCAAAAATATAACCCAAAACTACCAGGACTGTTGATGGTTTATTGGCCTCAGAACCCCGTGTCTGTTCAGATGGGGGGATCTGACTGATCTTAGCACTGCTACTGACATCAGCAGGAGTTGCATCTAATTTACTGCCACAACTCTCACAGAATTGGGCATCGTCTTTGTTTTTACTTCCACAATTTGGACAATACATATCAAACTCCCCTTTGGTATTGCATCAATAAATGAATAGTCAATTTAGTAGTTGACATACTCATTGTTATATTATATTTTTTCACATATTCATAAATGTTCATGTGAATCCAGAAAAAGGTGAACTATCTTGAAAAATAATTATTTCTGGGGTGATGAAACTTCATAGAGTCATTAAAATTGATTAGTGGAGATATGTCAAATCATCCATTTAAAATAAGAATAATATCAAAATTAATCTGTTATTAAGGTTTTTGAGACCATTTTAGATGGGGAATTATTATTCCATTATGGGGTGGGATTTTTTCACAAGGTGATTTAAATGTATGTGAAACTATAAAATTTCTTGATAGGGATAATGAATGTTATAATTTATCGAAAGAAAAATAACAGGAGGATTGTAACATGTTCTGTCCAGAATGTGGAAATGAATATAATGAAGGAGCAGTTTACTGCAATTCTTGTGGGAATAAACTCCCTCAAAATGTAAAAACTGAACCTAAAGTTGTAGAAAAAAAATTCTGCACACAATGTGGTTCAGAATACAGTCCTGGAGCCGAATATTGTCCCGGGTGTGGTCAAAATCTTCATGGTTCGCCATCTGTTGAACCCAAAGCTGTGAAAGACACAGGACCATCGCCTGGGAACGAGCAGCTGCTTGAAATTGTGCACGTAGCTTTAACTGGTCTTAATCCACCTAAGAAAATCCTTCACTTTACTGATAAAAACATCTATGTCACTAAGGGGTCTTTTTTAGCTGGTGGAATGGGTGAGTCTTTAGGCTGGGTTGCTGGTGGGTTTATTGGCAGCAAAATCGGTAAAAAAATGGAAAAAGATAATAAGGCAGAAATTGAAGAAACAGCCCGCAGTATGAACTTCCAGGATATGGCAGCCAACAATCCAGACGTGATTGTCATCCCCTACAATGAAATCGTAACCCTGAAATTAGCCAGAAGAAGTAGATTGCTTAACCCCGCTATTACTATTCAAACTGCAAGTGAGGAATTCAATTACATAATGAGGGATTATAAGAATTACGAGAAATATTTTGAAACCATACCCTCTATTCTTGGCGATAAAGTTATTATGGAATAGTATGCGCTGTTCATAATATCTGGCAATGTTCGTAAAAACATCTGAGTCTATTTTATTTTCCTGAATTAATTATAACATTGTTTTTTCAAAGAATCATAGTGGGGTAAGGATGGCATACTATTATTTAAAAAAATATAAATTTAACTTCTAATAGAATGTTTATTGGTGATAGTATGCGTGAAATACTAATAATAATAGCAATTTTGGGAATAATTGTTTGTGCCTCGGGTTGTACCGATAGTACCCAGGAGAACAAAACCTATTCCGGCAATGGTGTTAGTTTTACTTATCCTGGAAACTGGATTTATTAGATTCTACTGATACGCAAACCTCAGTTGGGAATATGGGAACAGTGATCGTTGTTGTTGGAGTTGAAAACCAGGATATGTTTGGATTGTTCACTGTTAACATCGGAGAAAACCAGAGATTAGCTACTCCTAGTGAATGGCTATCCACTATGAAAAAGAGCATCGGATCAAATTATGTTTCAGATAAAACAATTACTGTTGATGGTGAAAAAGGTGTTCAACTAACCGCCCAGGACAGCGATGGTAACAACATGTATTACGCCTTCTGGAACAAGAATGGTGAAGGATACATGGCTTTACTCGTCACTGAAACAGAATCTCAAGATCTGTTCGATTCTATAATCAGCACTATCGAGACTTCCTAAAACCCTTTCTTTTTTTCCTTTTTTTTATTATTTTCTAACTGAACTTTTTTAAAAAAAATTAATTGTATTGAGACTATGTTCAAAGATTATATGAATAAAATCATCCTACTTGGACTGATATTATCTATTATCATATTCATTATCATGGTGTCAGGATGTACCACTCCTGAAAAAATTTATGAGGATGATGTACTTAGTTTTACTGTTCCAGCCAACTGGAATGTTGATGAGACAAAATTCAGTGATGAACTGGCAAGTTTAAGACCGGTTTATGCTAAATATCCTGTTATTTATATTCACCAAAGTGATCTGAAGCCAGATGAGGTCATTGATGGTTACATAACCAACTTTCCCTATGAGTATCCGCGGTTTCAGGTGGTGACTCGTGAAGATGTGAATGTTAATGGTTTAGGTGGTGAGAAACTGGTTTACACGAACACGGCACAGGATGACTTCCTTCTGATGGGGCCTGATTTCTTCTCTGTTGTGGTTGTTTTCCAGAAGGATAATAATACTTATATAATTAGTTCATCTGAGGCTATGGAGCACAGTTATCATTCTCAGGTGGAACCTGCACTTACCGTGTTGATGGATTCAGTTAAAATTAAAGAATAAAAATAGTGGTTAAATCCGCTTTTTATATTTTATTTCCTGGAAATTGATTTTAATGGTTGTCCCCGCATTGGTAACCAGTGTCATGTGGCCATCGATTTGGTCCACCAAACTTTTAACAAGTTTTAATCCTAATGATTCTGTTTTTTCATAATCCAAATTTTCAGGCAATCCTATTCCATCATCGGATATCACCAGTTGGATATCATCATGATGAGATGTGATTTTGACTTTAACCTTACCATTATTCTCTGGGAAGGCATGTTTTACACTGTTGGTAACCAGTTCATTAATTATTAGACCGCAGGGTATGGCTGTGTCTATGCCAATTTCAATGTTTTCCACATCAACTTCGGATATTATATGGTTTGTACTGGTTCCATAGGTGAAGAATATGTTCGAGACCAGTGATTCCACATAATCCTTTAGGTCTATTTTGGTTAAACTGGGTGATTGGTAGAGCTTCTCATGCACCATGGCCATACTTTTAATCCTTCCCTGACTCTCTTTCAGGACATTCACAGCTTTTTCTTCCTTCACATAGTTTAGTTGAAGGTTTAGTAGGCTAGAGATTATTTGCATATTGTTTTTAACCCGATGGTGTATTTCCCTTAGTAAAACCTTTTTATCATGTAGTGACTGTTTAATTTCTTTATCAGCCTTTTTATTCTGAATTGCCAGGGCGTAGAATACAGCCAGTCTTTCAATGGCATCTAAATCATCTTCAGTGAAATCATCAGGAGAATTAGTCAGGGCGATCAAACCTACCAGCTCTTCAGCTAGGACCACCGGCACAACAAGTATGTTTTCCAATTCAGGATTACCGTTAGGTACATAAGCAAATTCAGGATTTTTCTGGGGTGAATTCTCCAATAATGACTTTTTTGTCTTTAGAGCGTGAACCAATAGTCCAGTATATTCCCCTTCTGAATTAGTAGGTAAATGTACAGCAAGTTCTCCTTCATAACCGTCAGGCACATTTATAGTTTCTGTCCCATCGATAACTTGAAGACTGGTGGGATCTAAAGCAGCTGCAAAACCATAAGTGCTTTCAGTCAATTTTTTAGCCTCTCCAATTATAACTTGCCCGACGTCTTTAATTGTGGTTTCTGGTGAAACCAGAGGGGCATAGATATTGGCCAGGGATTGGTTGATTTTTAGTTCTCGATTGATCAGTTCCCGAGATTCTCTCATCTCAGTGATATCGCGTATGGCCTCGATGCTACCTGCCCAATTCCCTTTTGGATCGTATAGTGGTACGGCTTTGGCCCAAACACTTCGTTTTTCCCCTTTTAAGGTTACATCAGTTTCAGCTGTTAATTCTTCATCTTTCCTTTCTGGGATCCGGTATTGTTTTAGTAATTGCTCATCGGATTCTTTTACCATGTCCACTAATATTGGTCTGCGTTTATCATAGAATGGTATGGAGTATTCATAGTTGCCTTTTCCCATGATTTCTTCACTGGCAACACCTGTCATTTCTTCAATGGCCCGGTTCCAAGATATAACTCTGCCTTGAGTATCTATGGCAAGTGTGGCATCTGGAAGAAAATCAATTATATCTGCCATCCGACGATGGGATTCAGCTAAAGCCTCCTCCACCATTCTAACTTCAGTTACATCCTGATTAACACCTTTGGTCCCTATTTTTTTCCCATTTTCATCTAATCTGGCCCTTATACGTACAATAATGTATCTTTTCTCTCCATCGGCACGTATTATACTGTGTCCTATTGTGCTGGAGTAATTAGGATCAGTAGATTCGATGGCCTTGACAACTTCAACCCCTACCAATTCTTGCTCTTCAGGGGGAACGAAACGATTAGCATATTCTATGGAAGACATTAAGTTGCCTCCCTCTTCCTCTGCACTGGTACCGTAAAGGGCATAGAACTGATCATCAAATGTGAAAAGGTCGTTTTCTGGATCATATTCCCAGTAAACAACATTGGCAATTTCCATGGCCATTTTAAGACGATCTTCACTCCAGCGGAGTTTTTCCTCACCTTCTCTTTTCTCGGTTATGTCCCGTATTATAGAGGTGAAATATGTTTTTTCTCCTGATTTCCAGGACGATAGTGACATTTCAAAGGGGAATTCAGTTCCATCCTTTTTTAATCCTGTTGTGGAAACTGTTCTACCTATTAATCTATGTTCACCACTTTCTTTGAATTTTTCCAGTTCCTGGGTGTAGTTTTTCCTGAATCTTTCCGGCATTAGAGTGGTCAGGGGTTTACCAGTTAGCTCTTCTTGTGAGTATCCAAAAATTTTCTCCAGGCTTTGGTTAAAGTATCTGATTATTCCGTCAACGTTAGTAGTGACTATGGCATCCACAGCAGATTCAGCCACTGCACGGAAACGTTCTGCACTCTTTTTCAAGGTTATTTCAGTTTTTTTACTGTTCAGAGCTTCCATGAATGCAACCGAAAGCGTTTCAATAGCATGCAAATCGTCCTGGTTGTAACCGGATTTTTTATTGGCTAATGCAATCATGCCTGTTGTTTTATCTCCCTGTTTCAAGGGTATTCCCATGAAAGATGTTATTTTAGGGTGGCCTTCAGGTTCGCCCAGTCTTTCAGGGTCTGATCGTGGATCATTGACAATCACTGGTTTTTCAGTGCGAATGGCCCTGTGCCCATAGCCTCTGATTTTCATGTCAACTATTTGTTTAATTGCTTTTGTTTTGGGCATTACACATTCCGCCCAACCGGTGTCACTTATTGCAAAGGTATCAAAATTGCCTGCGGAGTTTACTTCACCAATGAAGCCAAATTTACTTCCAGTTAATTCCTGGGCCACCTCGAGACATATTTTGGCAACATCATAGGGAGATTTGCTTATTAATGCCTCCTGAAGAACTTTATTCATAGCCCGGGTTATGGAAATTTGTTTAGAGGTTTCAAGTTCCATCTCCTTTTTATAAATGGCATGTTCAATGGAAAATTTTAGCTTATTTTTATCAAAGGGTTTGATAAGATAACCGTAGGGATCAGTTTTCATGGCACTTTTTATTGTATCTTCTTCAGAATGAGCAGTTAAAAATATAAAAGGTATACCTAGCTCTTTAATTTTATATGCCAACTCAATACCGTCCATCTCCCCTTTAAGAACGATATCTATCAAAATAAGGTCTGGCATGATTTCTAAGACATGCTTTATTGCATCTATGCCAGTGGAAGCAACATAAGAAACTTCATAATTAAATGATTCCAATGTTTCCTTTATATCCATGGCGTCTATATTCTCATCCTCTACCAGGATAATTTTTATATCTGCCAATAGTATCAACTCATGTCTATTATGTTAATATCTATATTAAATCTTATTTATCATGTACCGGTGATTTATTATTAAAAAAACATTCCTTCTTTACTTTTATCAATAATAAAAAATTCAATAATCCAATAAGGAAGTAAAATAAGTTTATTTATCCTTCAATAATCCTAATGCAGGATAAATATAGTTTTAATCCTTTATTGTATAATTAGTGATGTGTTAAGTTATATGTTGTGAGTTATCTTTTAGTATGAGTTGCCTTTTTGGATGGAATAAGGAAGTTGATTATGTAACTTCATTGATTATCTGCTTTCAATTAGTATTATGGTCTTGTTTTAAGATATCCTCCTATAAATCCACACACAGCCCCATTAATGGCCCCTACTATGGTTAGTGGGATTAAAAAGAGGAATGATCCTGTGAGAAGACTTCCTAAAAAGAATGAAATAGCACCAGTTATCAGGGCATTTTTGGCACCAATCACCGGGTCTTTAATTAAGTAACCCAATGCCGCTAACAAGATAAATATTAATACTGTCAGGATTCCCTGATCAATGGTTAATATTATGGTTATTAACAGGGTAAATGGGATTATTATTGTCCATTGGAGATTATTCAAGTTAAGCTCATTCATTATTGAATGGATAAATCCTGCTTGCATCCCCTGGTGGGTGTTATAATTATTATTCCATTTGCTGGTGTTTTGGAATCTGTATCTGAAGTTACTGTAAAATTGAATTATAGGATTTTTAATGTTAGTATTCAGTGCCTTGCGCACTTTTTGTATTTTATTCATCATGATTTCTTTGCTTGATGGTTTTCTCTGGATGGGTGCTTGCCTCCAGCGGGGGTCAACAATATCCAAATTTTCAACATACCTTAGTTTACTCCCACAATTACATTCACTGGCAAAGTCTTTTTTAGACTCGTCAGATTCCAGTTTATAGTAAATCTTGCATTTACTGCAAATCAAATAACCCATTTTATCAACCTTCAGTCTCCTAGAAGACTATAATCTTTTTTTGGTACATTTATAATTTTAGATTGTAATTTCTATCTTTGTATTATATAAAAGAGTAAATAAGATATTAATAATGGTAATCATGATAGAAAAAAACCAGCAGTCTTCGTCCGCCCATGTAGACCTGCGTCTTAAAAAGCGCCTGAAAACCTATCTTGTATTGATCTTTATCATGATGGTGGTGATAATATACGAAGTGTTGAATGGCGTGTTTATGGTTTCTTGGGCTATTGGT
>Ga0334886_1003252_pt1 | contig 14685 bp, 12 predicted proteins | sample GraSluR1_MG_9_FD_207232 | JGI IMG/M metagenome (GOLD analysis project Ga0334886, IMG submission 207232) | Sludge microbial communities from methane-producing bioreactor in Wageningen University, Netherlands - Granular Sludge_27_06-R1 | ecosystem: Engineered > Bioreactor > Anaerobic >...
CGTGAACTCGCCACTACATGATCAGCGACAGCAGGACGGTGAGCGTAGCCACGCTGGTGATCGTGCTGACCAGAATCGTCGCCGTGACGAACTCCGCATCCGCCCCAAACTCGGATGCCAGCACACCAGTGACGACCGCCGTCGGCATGGCCGATTGTACAATCGCCACCTGCCGCGTCAGCCCCGACAGCCCCAGCAACGCCACCAGCCCCACGGCGATCAGCGGGCCGAACAGCAGGCGCAGCCCGGACGCCAGCAGAATCGGCTGGATGCGCCCGCGCACCGAGGCGCGCGAAAGCTGTGCGCCGAGCACGATGAGCATGATCGGGATCGTCGCGTCGGCCATCAGCAGCACCGCCCGCTCCACCGGCAGCGGCAGCGATACATCTCCCAGATTCACCGCCAGCCCCAATGCTGCTGCGTAGGGCAGCGGCACGGTCAGGACGTTGCGCAGCGCCCCTCGCGCGGACAGCCGCCCGAACGACGCCAGGAAAACGCCCAGCGTGTACGACACAAGCAGAGTCGTCATGAAGTAGACAATGGCCCGCTCCTCGCCCGCAGCGCCAAAAGCGAAGCGGTTCAGCGGCAGGCCGTAGTTCCCCGCGTTGATCAGCGTCGCGCTCAGAGTGAACGCCGCCGCCAACTGCCGGTCGAAGCGGGCCTGGCGCGCCACCCACCAGGCCGCCACCGCCACCGCCACCGACATCAGCGCGGCCACGGCAACCAGTTGCCCCGCCTCGTCGCCGCTCAGGTCGGAGTAGGCCACCCCCTTGAAGATGAGGAATGGTGTGAAGACGTAGACCAGCAGGCGCGACAGCGCCCGCGTGTCAAGGGTGAGCTTGCGGTCGGCGAAGAAAGCGACACCAACCACCAGCAGGATCGGGGTGATGATGTTGTAGAGAATCTCGCCCAACGTGGCCATGATCAGGTCAGCGCAGTCCGATCAGCACGGGTTGTCGTTTTCGCCCACCGTCAGCACTTTCAGGAAGTTGGTCTGGCTGCCGATCCCGAACGGGACGCCGCCGATAATGACCATCAGATCGCCGTTGACGACCAGGCCGGCGCTGCAGGCCGTCTCCACGACGACATCAATCATCTCGTCAATCGTCGCGAACTCGTTGACCAGGATGGGCAGCACGCCCCACACCAGCGCCAGGCGGCGGAACGTGCGCTTGTTGGGAGTCGCCGCCAGGATGGGCGTCTTGGGGCGCACGCGGGCCACACGCTGGGCGGTATAACCCGACCACGTGCTGGCGACGATCAGCCTGGCGTCGAGCATGTCGGCGATGCGGCTGGTCACATGGCTGATTGCCGCCGCGATGGAACGCTGCCGGCCAAGATGCGACGTGTCCAGGTTTAGCTCGGCGCGGTGTAGCTCGCTGTGCTCGCCCAGGTACTGCTCGGCAATCTGCGCGATGCGCACCATCGTCTCCACCGCCTGCAGCGGGTACTTGCCGACCGCTGTCTCGCCGGAGAGCATCACCGCGTCCGTCCCGTCGAAGATGGCGTTCGCCACGTCCGTTGACTCGGCGCGCGTCGGGCGCGGGTTGTCAATCATGCTCTGCAACATCTGCGTCGCCGTGATCACCGGCTTGCCCACCTCGTTGCAGCGTTTGATGATGTTCTTCTGGTAGACAGGCACGCGCTCCGCCGGCGTCTCCACGCCCAGATCGCCGCGCGCCACCATGATCCCGTCGGATTGCTCGAGGATCGCGTCGAAATTGGCGATGGCCTCGGCCTTCTCGATCTTGGCGATCAGCGCGGCCTCGCCCTTCAGGTGGCGCATCAGCCAGCGCAATTCGCGCAGATCGTCCGCCGTGCGCACGAAGGACATGGCCAGGTAGTCCACGTCCTGCTCCAGCGCGAAACGAATGTGCTCGCGGTCTTCGTCGGTGATAGACGAGATGCGCAGCGCCGAGTCCGGCACGCTCACCCCTTTGTGCGAGGAAAGCATCCCGCCCAGGAGCACTTCGCAGCGCACGTCCGCGTCTTGCCGCGCCACGACTACGAACTCAAGCTGCCCGTCGTCCAGCAGCAGCCGCTCGCCCACGTTCAGATCGTCGAGCACTGCCTGGTGTGGCAGGGGGATGATGAACGGCTTTTCCGGGTCGAGCGCAGTGGACGCTGTGAGTGTCACCACGTCGCCAGCAGTCAGTTCCAGCGGGTCTTGCACCAGCGCGCCCAGGCGTAGCTTGGGGCCGGGGATGTCGGCCAGAACAGCCACGACTTTGCCCTCTTCCTCGGCCACACGGCGCACATTCTCGATATTGCGCGCGTGCGTCTCGTGCTCGCCATGACTGAAATTGATGCGCGCCACGTCCATCCCGGCGTGAACCATCGCGCGCAGCATCCCGATGTCCTGCGACGCGGGGCCGATGGTCGCCACGATCTTGGTACGCTTGCGGTATTCCGGCGTCGGTTCCATGCTCGCCTCTCTCCCGTCGCTTGGCCAGCAAAGCGAATGCCTGGGCTGTGCTGGCGCGCCCAGTCCAGGCATTCACAAGGTCACGACACGCCAGGGCGCGCGCTTCACCTAGAGGGGTGTATCTCATTTCTGGGGCAAGAGATCACCGCTGAGGCGCAGAGAGCGCAGGGGAAAGGTAGTATGGAGAGGGTGTGAGTTCTTCTCCGCGTCCTCTGCGTCTCTGCGGTTCAGGCATTTCGCCCCCATCGTGAGATGCACCCGCCTAGAGACGGCGCTTGACGTTCGGGAAGGCGTTCTTGCCCGCGTACTCTGCCGCGTCGCCAAGCTGCTCTTCGATGCGCAGAAGCTGGTTGTATTTGGCGATGCGATCCGAGCGCGCCGGCGCGCCCGTCTTGATCTGCCCGGCGTTTAGCGCCACCACAAGGTCGGCGATGGTCGCGTCTTCGGTCTCGCCGCTGCGATGGCTCACTACCACCGTCCAGTTGTGAATCTGGCTCAGGCGGCTGGCGGCCATTGCCTCGGTCAGCGTGCCGATCTGGTTGACCTTGCACAGCAGCGAGTTGCACGCGCCCAGATCAATCGCCTTCTGCACGCGCTGTGGATTGGTCACCAGATTGTCGTCTCCAACCAACTGCACCTTGTCGCCTACCGCTTCGCGCAGCATCACCCAGTGATCCCAGTCGTTTTGATCCAGACCATCTTCCAGCGAGATGATCGGGTAACGCTCAACCCAGTCGGCCCAGAAAGCGACCATCTCTTCGCCGCTCAGGCTGCGTCCCTCTTTGGCCAGCACGTACTTGCCGTCCTGATAGATCTCGCTCGCTGCCGGATCGAGGGCCAGCCAGACCTGGTCCCCGACCTTGTAACCAGCCTTCTCGATTGCTTCGAGGATCACCTCAATAGCGCCCTCATTGCTGGGCAGGCTCGGCGCGAAGCCGCCCTCGTCGCCGACGGTCGTGCGGTAGCCCTTGCCGGAGAGCACCTTCTTCAGGCTCTGGTAAATCTCCGCGCTCCAGCGCAGCGCCTCGCGGAAGCTCTCTGCGCCGACGGGCATGACCATGAACTCCTGGAAATCCGTGCTGTCCGCCGCGTGCTTGCCGCCGTTGAGGATGTTCATCATCGGCACGGGCAGCACATGGGCGAACGTCCCGCCCAGGTAGCGGTAGAGCGGCAGGCCGACGCTCGCCGCCGCCGCTTTCGCCACGGCCAGCGACACGCCGAGGATGGCGTTCGCGCCGAGCCGCCCCTTGTTGGGCGTCCCGTCCAGGCCGATCAATAGCTCATCAATGCCCTTCTGGTCGGTGGCGTCCCAACCAAGCAACTCGTCGGCGATCTCGCCGTTGACGTTCTCGACGGCCTGCAACACGCCCTTGCCGCCGTAGCGTTTCTTGTCGCCGTCGCGTAGCTCGACCGCTTCGTGCTCGCCAGTGCTGGCTCCGCTGGGCACAATCGCCCGCCCGAAGCTCTCGTCCACCAGCGTCACTTCCACTTCGACCGTCGGGTTGCCGCGCGAATCGAGCACTTCGCGCCCGACAATGGACTCGATCTGACTGTACGTCATGGGTCATCTCTCCTGTGCTTGTGCCTGGCCCTGCCAGGCAGTGCCCACCAGACGCCCGGCGTCGTGGGCAGCGCATGAACAATCAAGGGGCGTAGCGTGCTACGCCCCAAGTGGATATTCCGAGCGAGATCACAGCTTCAGAAGCTGCATTAGCTCGTCGTACTTCAGGTGCTCGGCCACAATCGCCTGGAAGCGGCTGAGCTTCTCCGGCTGGCCCAGGCTCGTGCGCCCGAACATGCTCTCCACCTTCTCAACCGCTTCGAGCGTGTTGTCCGGCACCAGCAAGACGGCGACGTTCAGTTCTTCCGCGCGGCGCAGGATGGTGGAGGTCGGCTGGAGGTTGCCCGTCAGCACCAGGCACGTCGTCGAAGTCTCCAGGGCCGCCGCCTGAATATCGGTGCGGTCGCCGCCGGTGAAGACGGCCTTGTTAAGCTGGCGGCGGAAGCGCGGCAGAGCCGACTCGACCGACATCGCGCCCACGCTCAGGTGCTCGACCAGCCGCTCGCGCAGGTGCGAGCCGGTCAGCACTTTGGCCTTCAGCGAGTCAATGATCTCGCCAACGCTCAGCGCCTGCAGATACGGATCGTAAGGCAGCACGCCCAGCACCTTGATGCCCTGCTTTTCCAGGAAGGGCACCACACGCTCACGGATGTAGACCAGATCCTCGCGCGGCACGCTGTTGAGTACCACGCCGATGAGATGATCGCCTAGGCGACGCAGCGAGGCCAGCGCGTCGTCCAGCACGCACATGGCCGCGCGGCATTGCTCGCCATAGCTCACCACGCTCAGGGTGGGCACTTTCAGGCGCTCGACCACGCTGAGCGTGTTGACGCCCACCGCGTACCCTTCGCGCATACTCGCGCCGCCCTCCATGATCACGATGTCGTTGTCCTCGCTGGCCTGCTTGCACGCATTCTCGATCTCGGCCAGCAGGTCGCGCTCCAACGTGCCGTCCATCGCCTCTTCGAGCAGCTCATTGGTGATGATCACCGGCGACAGTTCCCAGGGCGGCGTTTCCAGCCCCAACGTCCGGCGCACGAAATCGGCATCCTCGTCCAGCACGCGGCCCCCGGCCTTGTACGGCTGCGTGCTGACGGGCTTGAGGTAGCCCACTTTCAGCCCCGCCGCCTGCATACGCAGCCCCAGGCCCAGCGCAATCGCCGTCTTGCCGGAATAGGTGTTGACCGAAGTGATGTACAAACTCGTCATGTTTGTCTGTCCTTCTCAGCTAGCTGAATGCCCCATCGGACAACTTTTGGAAGCCCCAAATAGATTCCGCACAATGAGGGGTTATTGGTTGTTGGTCGTTGGTAGAACACAGCCGCAAGCAAACCGTTTTCACCAAGAACCACAAACCAATTACCAAAAACCAATGACAGATTGTGCGCGTCCTACTCGGTTACTCCATGACAACCTATCCGTGAATTGCCGGGCGCAGCAGAGCAACGCCCCTGCGCGAACAGAGTTGTGGATAGGTAGTTATTTGCTCTTGAGCACCAGACGCATGTCCAGCGTGATCGCCCCCTGCCCGGCCTCGTAGACCATCAGCGGGTTGATGTCCATTTCGACGATCTCCGGGAAATCGGTCACAAGCTGGCTGATGCGCAGCAGGGTGTCAATCATGGCCGCGCGGTCCGCCGGGGGCCGCCCGCGCACGCCTGCCAGCAGCGAGTGCGCGCGAATCTCGTCGAGCATCTCCTCGGCATCCTGGCGGCCAAACGGCGCCACGCGGAAGGTGACATCTTTCAATACTTCTACCAGGATACCACCTAAACCGAAAGTCACCAACGGGCCGAACTGCGGGTCCTTGCTCATGCCGACCAGCACTTCGATGCCGTTCATAGGCACCATTTGCTGCACCAGGCAACCCCAGATACGCGCGTCTGGCACGTAGCGTGTCGCCCGATACACGATCAGGTCGAAAGCATCGCGCACGTCGCCGGCGTTCTGTAGCCCCACCTTCACGCCGCCCACATCCGTCTTGTGCAGAATATCCGGGCTGGCGATCTTGAGCACCACCGGGTAGCCGATCTCGCCGGCAATGCGCACCGCCTCGTCCGCCGTCGCCGCGAGCTGGCTCTTGGGCAGGTACAGCCCATAGGCCTCGGCTACGGCGCGCGCCTCGGCCTCGCCGACGCTCACCCGCCCTTCGGCGTATGCTTGGTCAAACACCTTGCGCACGGCGTCGCGATCCACCTCGTAGGTGACGAATTCCGGCTCCGGACGGTCGCGGGCGACGATGTAATCGCGCATGGCAGCAAAGGCGCGCGCCGCCTGTTCGGGGAACATGTAGTTGGGCACGTTGTAGCTCGCCAGTACGTCTTCACCGGCTTTGGCCCGTTCCTCACCCATGAAGGCCGCCAGAATCGGCTTGTCTGTACGTTGGCTGAGCTTGCCCACCGCGTTGGCCGTCTCAACGATGTCGGTCATGGCCTGCGGCGTGACGATGCACAGCAGCCCGTCCACGTTGGGATCGAGCGCGACCAGTTCCATCGCCTGGGCGTAGCGGTCATGGCGCGCGTCTCCCAGCACATCTACGGGGTTGGCGGCGCTGGCCGCGTCGGGCAGGAACTCCTCCAGCTTCTGTACGGTCTCGCGTTGCAGCCGGGCGAGTTGCATCCCCGCCCGCTCCAACGTGTCCGTCGCCAGAATGCCGGGGCCGCCCGCATTGGTGATGATGGCGATGCGGCTACCGTTGGGCAGCGGCTGGTTGGCGAAAGCGCGCGCGTTGCCGAAAAGCTCTTCCAGGCTGTTCATGCGCAACACGCCCGCCTGGTAGAAAGCCGCGTCATAGGCCGCCTCTGCGCCGGCCAGCGATCCCGTATGGCTGGAGACTGCCCGCGAGCCGGACTCGGTCACGCCGCTTTTCAAGACCAGGATCGGCTTCTTGCGGCTGACCTGGCGGGCCACGCGCATGAACTCCGGCCCGTTGGGCACGCCCTCGATGTAGGCCAGCATCACGCGCGTCTGCGGGTCTTCCGCCCAGTCAAGCATCAGGTCGGTCTCGCTGATGTCGGCCTTGTTGCCCAGGCTGACGAAGCGGCTGAAACCCAGGTCTTGCGAGGCCAGCGACCAATCCAGGATCGCGGTCTGCAACGCACCGGACTGTGACATGAACGAGATGTTGCCCTGCGGCGGCGTCCCGGCAGCGAAGGTGGCATTGAGCGGCGTATAGGTGTCAATGATGCCCAGGCAGTTCGGCCCGATGATGCGAATACCGTACTTTTTGGCGATCTCGATGACTTCCTGCTCGCGCTCGGCCCCCTCTACGCTGGCTTCGCGGAAGCCGGCGCTGATAACCACCACCGACTTGATGCCCTTCTCCCCACACTCACGCAGCGCCGCCGGCACCGCGTTGTAGGGGATGACGATCACGGCCAGGTCGGGCGTTTCGGGCAAGCTCAGCACCGAATCATACGCCTTGTATCCGGCAATTTGCGTGGCACCGGGGTTGATCGGGTAGATGTTCCCCCTGAAGCCGGACTCGATGACGTTGGCCAGCACCGAATAGCCGAGCTTGCCAGGCTTTGTGCTCGCGCCAACGATCGCGACTGCGTTTGGTTTGAAGAATCCCTCAAGCATAGATACTCCCAGGATTGAACACTAGAGCGAAACACCTTCCCGTCATGCGCCGCCGTCTCCAGCCGGATGACGTGCCGGGCAGAGCGGCAGCGGTGCTGCGGGTGACTGCACAGAGCGTCTCTGCTGCCCCTGAGCGAGGGCAGTGTGTCTCGCCGTCGGTACAGCCCATCGTGGCATGACTGTGGCAGTGGAAATACGCAAAGAACAGTGTCGCCAGGCCAGAGGCCATTATACCCCCGCCCTTCGCCCCCGCCACAGAGATAAGTCACTGCGCAGCCTGCCGAATTGCACGGGCGCGGACGAGCCTTCCGACGCCGGGCGGGATAAGGTCCGTAGGGGCGTATTGCAATACGCCCCTACGGGGGCACAGCAGAGCAGTGCCCTACCTGACAGGTCTTGCACGCACCCGTAAAACAGGGCGCATGGCGTTTTGCACCGCTGGCGCTACAATCTGCCAGAGAACATTCCCGACTCCAGTGACGAGGCCCAGACCATGCAGAGCATCTACCTCGACTACAGCGCCACCACCCCGCTCGATCCGCGCGTCCTGGCCGCCATGCAGCCGTACTTCGCCGACCAATTCGGCAACTCCAAGGCGATCCACCGCGTCGGCCACCTGGCGGAGGCGGCCATTGAGCAGGCGCGCGAAACCGTCGCCCGCTGCCTGAACTGCTGGCCCGCTGATGTGGTCTTCACCAGCGGCGGCACCGAGAGCGACAACCTCGCGCTGCGCGGGCCGGCGCAATACGCCCGCGTCCACGACCGCCCCTTCACCCTGATCACCGGCCCGGTGGAGCACGCGGCGGTCGCTGTCACCGCCCGCCAGCTGCGCGACACGCTCGGCGCGGCGCTGCGCATCGTGCCGGTAGACCGCGCGGGCCGCGTGAACCCCGACGACCTGCGCGCGGCCTTGCGCGATCTGCCCGCCAACGGCATCGCCCTGGTCAGCCTGATCCACGCCAACAACGAGATCGGCACGGTCAACCCCATCGCCGATTACGCGGCTATCGCCCACGAGCACGGCGCGCTCTTCCACACCGACGCCGTGCAGTCGCCCGGCCATCTGGCGCTCGACATCGAGGGCATGGGCATTGACCTGCTCTCGCTGTCGTCGCACAAGTTCTATGGGCCGAAGGGTGCCGGTGTGCTCGTCCTGCGCGAGCACGTGCCATACCTCTCCGCGCAGACCGGCGCCAGCCACGAGGAGGGCCGGCGCGCGGGCACGCACAATACGCCGGGCATCGTCGGCACGGCGGTGGCGCTGGACATCGCCTGTGCCGAGCGCGCGGAGAGCGCCGCCCGCCTGAGCGACCTTCGTCAGCGCCTGATAGAGGGCGTACTGAGCGCCATCCCCGACGCTGAGCTGACCGGCGACCCCGTAGACCGTCTGCCGGGCCACGCCAGCTTTGCCTTCAAGGATGTGCTCAGCAGCACCCTGCTGATACACCTCGACCAGCACGGCATCGCCGCCTCATCGGGCAGCGCCTGCAAGTCTGGCAACGAGCAGCCATCGGCCATTCTCGAAACGCTTGGCTTCGGCCCGCAGTGGACGCGCGGCGGGCTGCGCCTTTCGCTGGGGCGCAGCACGACCAGCGACGACATCGCTACCGTCCTGGCCGTCCTGCCGGAGGCCGTAGCCGCTGTGCGGCGCATCGCTGCCATGACCGCCACGCCTTGACGTATCGTATGACCGCCCGTCCTCGCGTCGTCGTCGCCATGAGCGGCGGTGTGGATAGTTCCGTCGCAGCCGCCCTGCTGGTCGAGCAGGGCTATGACGTGGTGGGCATGATGATGCGCCTGTGGTCGGAAGACTGCGGCGAAGGCGGCGCCAACCGCTGCTGCACGCCCGGCCAGATGGCCGACGCCCGCCGCATCGCCGCGCAGCTTGGCATCCCCTTCTACGTCATAGACACGCAGGAAGTCTTCCGGCACACCATCGTCCAGTTCTTTATGGATCGCTACGCCGCTGGCGACACGCCCAACCCCTGCCTGGAATGCAACCGCCACATCCGTTTTGAGTGGTTGCTCGGCCACGCCCTGGCCAGCGGCGCGGACTACCTGGCAACCGGTCACTACGCCCGCGTGGAGCACGCTCCCGATGGCACCGCACGCCTGCTCAAGGGGCACGACGCGGTCAAAGACCAGAGCTATGCCCTCAGCATGGTGACGCAAGACCGGTTGCGCCATGCCCTGTTCCCTGTTGGTGACTATACGAAGGCGGGGGTGCGCGCGATGGCTGCGGCGCGCGGCCTGCCCGTCGCCACCAAGCACGACAGCCAGGACTTGTGCTTCCTCGCCGATGGCGACTACCGTCGCTTCCTGCGCGAGCACGCCCCTGGCGCGGCCCGCCCCGGCCCCGTCCTCACCCGCGACGGTCAGCAGCTTGGCACGCACAGCGGCCTGGCCGATTACACCATCGGCCAGCGCAAGGGGTTGGGGATCAGCTACAGCGAACCGCTCTACGTCCTGGCGACCGATCCCGCGCGCAACGCCCTGATCGTCGGCACGGCGGACCAGCTAGGCAGTACGTCGCTGAGCGCCGGGCGCGTCAACTGGATCGCCGGGGGGCCGCCCGCTGACCGCTTCCCGGCGGAGATCAAGATTCGCTACAAGGCGCGCCTGGCGCCGGGAACGGTAAGCGTGCTCCCAGATGGAGGCGTGCAGGTGGACTTCGCCGAGCCGCAGCGCGACATCACGCCCGGCCAGGGGGTCGTCTTCTACGCAGGCGAGGAGTGCCTGGGCGGGGGCATCATCCGCAGGGATCAGTAGTAGTTCGAGCGCAGCAAGTCCTGCACTTCCTCGCGGAAGAGCAGCATCACCAGCGTCCCCAGGACAATGTACGGGCCATAGGGCAGCGGCGTAAAGCGCCGGTAGCGCCCGATGATCGCCCGGCCCGCCATGTACAGCACCGCCCCCACTGCCCCGGCGAAGACGGTGATCAGCGCGGCGAAGATGAACGCACGCCAGCCCAGCATCAGGCCGCTGAGCGTCGCCAGCATCACATCCCCGAAGCCGAACGCGACCTCCTCGTTGCGGGCCAGCGTGGAAAAGGCCACCCCGCCGAGGAACATCGCGAAGAAGAGCAAGAACCCAATCGCGCCGCCCAGGAGATACTCCTTGAACGTCCTGCCCTCCGCCGGAGAAATCGCGGCCACGACCACCGCGAACGCGCACGAGGGCAGGATGACGGCAAACAGAATCAGGCGGTGCTCGATGTCAATGACAGTGATCAGCAGCAGGATCGCCACGTAGACGTACCACGCCCACAACGCCGGCTCGTCCGCGAAAGCCAGCGTCAGCCCGGCGAAGGCCAGGCCGGTCGCCAGTTCTAGCAGGGGGTGACGCCAGCTCAGCCGGTTGGGGTGCGGCGGGGATGGCAATTCCTCCCCTGTCGGATTCGCCGAAGCTGGCGCTGAGGGGCCTTCACGCCTGCCGAGGGCGAACGCGCTGAGGCCCAGCCACGCCTTCAGCGGTCGCGGGCTGCCATCCGGGTAATGCGGCGGGCGGACGCGCGCGCGAACCGGCAGATCGTCCGCCAGGGCGTTGAGCACACCCCCCACCAACAGCCCGCCCAACCCGGCCACCATAGCGACCACTAGCTCCATGCGCGTCCGTCTCCTGCGCGCCCTGCGCGCAAAGGGTGCTGCTCTCAGTAATCCAGGTGAGGCCGCGCGTCCGGCGGCCCCAGGAAGTAGGGCAGAGTCGGCGTTGGCGGGCCTGGTGGCGGGGGCGGCAGCAGGGCCAGCGTGCTGAGCAGCACCACTGCCGTGAGCAGCGCGATGATCACGCCCAAAAGGATGATGCGTCCCTTGCGTGCGCCGTGTTGCATACGCTCGCCTTCCCCGTTGTCATTACCGGCGAATTCCCTGCCTGCCGGTCCCGTAGGGGCGTATTGCAATACGCCCCATGCACATCAAGTGGAGGCCACCGGGAGCGCCATCTGGACAGAACGCCCCTCCCCCTGACCCCCTTCCCGGCAAAGCCGGAGAGGGGGAAATGCTGCGTCGGGCGCTTAAGTCCCCCTCTCTAGCTTGGCTGGAGAAGGGGATTTAGAGGCCGTTTGAAAAGGCCTGCAACCCCACCCTAAGTCCCTCCCCGCCTGCGGGGAGGGACTTCAAGAGCAGTCCTTTCTCCCTTCCCTCGCCTGCGGGGGAAAGGCCGGGGATGGGGGTAAAGATACCTCTCAAACGGCCTCTTAGGGGGTGAGGCGTGTGCAGAACCTGCGCTCCACGCATTATACCAGAAACGTCCGCGCAGCGGATGTCAGCCTCCGCCCGGCAAAGTCAGCCGTATGTCAGCGATTTCGATTGCCCCCTGCCCCTCTCCGCCCTATAATTCACTAATGAGGGTCTAGCGCGGGTAATACCCCCGCAAAGCGTCAAGGGGCACAGCATGATGACTATCCTCACGGCAAGCGTTCTCAGCGACATCTTCGGAGACAACCCGATCCACATTGTCTATGCCGCCGCCCTGCTGATCGGGCTGGTCTATGCCATCTTCCTGCTGTTCTTCCAGGGCATTGGCGATGCGCTGGGCGATCTCGACTTCGCCCCTGGCGTAGATGTTGACATGGGCGACATTGACCTGATTGACGCCGACGGTGCATCAGAGGCGACGGGCGTCAGTATGCTGGCTGTGGCCAGTTTCATCTCGTCGTTCGGCGCGTTCGGCCTGATCTCCGCGACGTTGTTTGGGGCGGGCACCGTCATCAGTCTGATCGTCGCCCTGGCGGGAGGTGTGTTGATAGGCATTGCCGCCCAGGGCTTCTTCCTGTACATCCTGTCGCCAACGATCAGCAGCGAAGTGCGCCAGGCCCGGCTGATCGGCCAGGTCGCCGAGATCACCACGCCCATCCCGGTCAACGGCGTGGGCCAGATCGCCTTCGTCGCTCAGGGCAGCCGGGTCACCTATTCGGCCCGCGCCACCGACGAGCAGAGCGCGTTCGAGCGCGGCACGCCGGTGCGCATTGAGCGCATCGTCGGCGGCATGGCCTACGTGAGCGCCATTGACTGAGCGACCTACCCTGCGCGGCGTCCGGTACCCACCGCCCGCATCCCATTGCGCGCCGCACGCCGCCTGTTTGTGCGATGCACCGTCTCTGTCCATTGCCAGTTGTTTAGCCTGTGAACCCAGAAAGGACAACCGCTCATGGTAGCCGTAGGCGCAATTGTCATCCTGTTGTTTCTCTTCATCCTCTTCACCCTGGTCGCCGTCTACGCCAGCCGGGTGAGGAAAGTTGGCCCCAACGAAGTCCTGATCATCTCAGGCCGCCGCACGCGCAGCAGCGAGACAGGCGAGGTGGAGCCATACCGCATCGTCAAGGGCGGGCGCGCGTTCATCTGGCCCATCCTGGAGCGTGTGGACACGCTGTCGCTGGAGATCATGACCATTGAGATCATCACCGACGACGTGTACACACGCCAGGGCGTCCCGGTCACGCTGGAAGGCGTCGCCCAGATCAAGATCGCCAGCGATGACGTGTCCATCCGCACCGCCGCCGAGCGTTTTCTGTCCAAGACCCGCGCCGAGATCACCAACGTTGCCCACGAGACGCTGGCCGGGCACCTGCGCGCCATCATCGGCAACATGACCGTCGAGGAGATTTACCGCGAGCGCGACAAGTTCGCCCAGGAAGTGCAGGATGTCTCGGCCAGCGACCTGGCCAACATGGGCCTGGGCATTGACACCTTCGTGATCAAGGACGTGCGCGACAAAGAGGGCTACCTCGACGCGCTGGGCCGCCCGCGCGTGGCCGAAGTCAAGCGCGACGCGACCATCGCCGAGCAGCTTGCCCTCACCCGCGAGGCCGAGGCCCGCCGCGACTACAACCTGCAACAGGCCAGCTACGACAGCGAAGTGGCCCGCAAGCAAACCGAGGCCAACCTGGCCGGCACGCTCCAGGAGCGCATCACCAGTCAGACGATCCGCGCCGAGGAAGTGCAGATCGAGCTGATCGAGAAGCAGAAGCGGATCGAGGTGCAGGAGCAAGAAGCCCTGCGCATGGAAAAGGAACTGGAGGCGACCGTCCGCAAGCCAGCCGCCGCCGAGCAGTTCCGCATCGAGACGTTGGCTAACGCTCAGAAATACGAGTTGGAGGCACGCGCTGGCGGTGAAGCCGCCGCCATCCGCGCGCGCGGCGAGGCCGAAGCAGACGCCATCCGCGCGCGCGGCCTGGCCGAAGCCGAGATCACGCTGCAAAAAGGGTTGGCGGAAGCGCAAGCGATGGAGAAGAAAGCCGCTGCCTGGCAGCAGTACAACCAGGCCGCGATCATCCAGCAGGTCATCGAGGCGCTGCCAGAGGTCGCTGCCGCCATCGCCCAGCCGCTCGCCCAGACCGATCGCATCGTGATCATCAGCAGCGGGGACGGTGCCAGCGCCGGGGCCTCCAAGCTCAGTGGCGACATCACCAACATCATCGCCCAGGTGCCCGCCACGGTCGAAGCGCTCACCGGCCTGAACCTGAGCGAGTCGATCAGCCAGCTTCCGGGCATCCTCAACGCCAAACCGGAAGGCGAGCCAAAGCCGGAGTAACGCCCGGCCCAAAACAAGACTTCCGAAGTCTGCGCAGACTTCGGAAGTCTCTTTCGGTACTGCGTTCGTCCCCTGGCCCCACCCCGCGATCACAGCCCTCCTCTTCAGCTTGGCTGGAGAAGGGAACTGGGGGGAGAGGCGTGTGCGGATCACAAAGACCGCCGTGTGGCGGTCCTTGTTGTGTACAGTTCGGGCGCGGCGCGCTACGGCTTGGAGTCGTAGCCAGGGCCGCTCTTGAAGAACTCGTAATTCCACTTGATGTCGCCGGTCAGGTCAACGACTTCGCCGCCTGCCGCCGCCTCGCGCTTCTTCGACTCCCAGGGGATGCGCTCCTGGCCGGCGGCCATCTCATAGGCGTCCGGCACTTCCTCTTCGACGAAGATCGCCTCGAACGGGCATTCGGGCACGCACGCGCCACAGTCAATGCAGGTGTCCGGGTCAATGAAGTACCACGGCCACTCGTTCTCCGGGAAGCCGGGTATGATGCAGTCAACCGGGCATACCTCCACGCACGCCCCGTCGCGCAAGCACAGGCTGGTAATGATATGGGTCATCTGTTCCCGCTCCTTGTTGGTTCTAGACGACT
>Ga0334886_1003267_pt1 | contig 14639 bp, 11 predicted proteins | sample GraSluR1_MG_9_FD_207232 | JGI IMG/M metagenome (GOLD analysis project Ga0334886, IMG submission 207232) | Sludge microbial communities from methane-producing bioreactor in Wageningen University, Netherlands - Granular Sludge_27_06-R1 | ecosystem: Engineered > Bioreactor > Anaerobic >...
CGTAGCCGACCTCTTCGAGCCACCATGTCGGGTATCCAACGCTGCTTCCGTTGAAGTAGCCGTCATTGAGTGTGTATATCAGTTCGTCGGCGAGCTTCCACCATCTGTCGACAACTCTGTTGGCGATCGTGTTGCAGTAGTTTGTGAGGAAGTCGATGGCAAGAGCCGGGTTGTCTTCGTAAAGAACCAGAGCGGCCTTTTCAATACTTGGCTGATTGGCGAGGAATTCGCTCTCAAACTTCTCGTATTCCGCCTTGACTATCGGAATGGCATAAGAGAACTTGAGATCAACCAGGTTGGATACGTGGTTGAATGCCCACCATGCAGAGGTCCTGTCGAAGTAATTTCGTGCGCCCTGGCTGAACGATGTCGGGACGCTTGTGATACCTGCGTAGAATGGAATATAAACTGTCGAGTGCGGTGCGTCTTCTCCAAACCATAGCACGCCACCGATGGCTGCCGGCATCCAGCTTCTTGCCTGTCCAACGAAAACGTAGGAACATCTGAACATGGAGATAGCTCTTTCCCAGCCGTCATAGTTTACACCTGCAGGTCTTACACTTGCGGGTGTTGCGTACCTGTTAGGATTGCCGAAAGGACCTGCGGCCATTCCGACGGTCAGATCGAATTCTGTGCCTTCGTAGTAGTCGCGCTTGGCCATCATCAGATCATGGACCGATACAGGATTATCAGGCTTCACAGAGAGCGGGTATCTCTCTGCCCATGGGTCCAGACCCAGAGAAGGAGCCAGGAGGTCATATACTCTCCACTCGCGGCGAGTGTTGTAGAACGCGATCTTCCCACAATATGCGTCGTAGAATACGAACGGATTTCCGCTGTCAGGGTCCCAGAAGCCAAGTTCTACGGCCAGCGAATGAACGTTAGAAGATGCCATGAAGTACTCGGTGTTCTCGAGATCAATCTCTCCGATTCTCGATCTGTTGGCGTGTACGAGAATGTGGTCGTCGGGAATTCTCTGGGCTACCCATACCGCTCCGGGTTCGTCGCTTCCGGGTGACCAGAAGGGGCCGGGTCCGGCAATTTCAAACAGCCATGCTTCTTCTCCGTCGATTATTGTGAGTCCTTCACCGCCGTCGCCGTAACCGTACTTTTCGGCGAGTTCGCCCATTATCTGAATGGCCTCTCTGGCGGTGGTCGCTCTCTGGAGTCCGAATACCTGCAGCTGCTCGATCGTCATCCAGCCCTGAGCGTTTCTGAGTTCTCTCTTTCCGCTCCACGTTGTTTCTCCCATTATTACCTGGTTCTCATTCATGAACGGGTAACCGATGTGGAAGTAGGTGTAAGTAACCGGTGCCTGCGGGATCTCTCCAACGTAAGTGACAGTTCTGCCCGGTATGCCTGCCTGGCATAGGCCTTTGTAAACACTGGTAGTCTCACCTTCAGCATATACGCCACCGGGAATAATCTGGATCCTGGCGTCGTAGCTTCCGTCACAGGTATGTGTCGTCATTGTCGAACCATCGACAGAAGCAGCCTTTCCCACCATAATTGATGTACAGGCGATTGCGGTGACTCCGTAACCAAGAACAAGGATCAGGATAACAAACAATACACGTCTCAAAAAATTCACTCCCCTTTTGAAAGATAGGGCCGGCCGTAACCGGCCCGAAAATGACTTACTACTTACACGTTATTAAGGTAACTTCAGTAACAGCGTATCGAGAAGTTCCCAGTATGCGGCTTCGACTTCGAGCATCAAAGAGGATGTGTACTGGGTTAGGTACTCTACGGCCAGGTCACGATCGACCTCGTACAGAGCAAGAGCCGTAGCTTCAACCGCTGCCTGCATTCTGTAGATTCTCTCCTGCAGAGGCTTCCTGACTGCTTCGACGAACGGCATCATTACCTGGTACCTGACGCCCGAGACTCTATCCACAGTGTAGAATGCCCAGAATGCGGCGTTTCTGTCGATCTTTGGATCGCTTCTGTTTACGATCTTCCATGACTCTGGAACACTTGTGTTTGCACAGTATAGAGGAACGACAACTGCCTTGTGGGAGTTGCCGAGTCCAAACCAGACAACAGCACCTATTTCCGGTGGTAGCCAGTCTCTGGTCTGGTTGATGAAGAAGGAACTGGTACTCTGGACTGCTATGTTCCTTACGCTGGGAATACCGAGCAGATTTCTGAACTCCGCTCCAGGCTGAGGAGAAGCAAGTCCACTCTTGACCGTTTCGCCCCTGGTGTTGGTGTACAGCCAGGCTTCATTTGCTTCCATATCGTGTGGTGTGCCAGCCATGACATCGCGGTAGATATCTATTACATCATAGACAGATACCAGATTGTCTGGCTTGACAGAGAACGGGTAGTCGTCGGTCTTGTCGTATGGCCAGTTGCCTGACGGGTTGAATGTGTCAAAGACTCTCCAGAGTCTCGGATTCCATCTGCCCTTCATGTTGCCGTAGACATACTTCCAGACAAACGGTTCGCCGCTCGCCGGGTCGTAAAGGCCCAGTTCGATAGCGGTGTCTAGATAGTTGTCGCAGATCAGGAAGTGGTCTTCGTCAACGTTCGGCGGTCTGTTTGTAGCAGGATCAATTTCTCCGATCATACTGGAGTTACCGTTCATGGAGATGTGATCGTCCGGAACACGCTGAGCTGCCCATACTGCTCCGGGGCCGTCTCCCGGTTTCCAGAGAGGACCGACACCGTAAATTTCGAACATCCAGGCTTCCTTACCGTCTGCCAGAGTTATACACTCACCGAGATTACAGGATTCTCGGTAACCGTACTCTTCTGCAAGAGCGCCCATGAGAATTATTGCGTCTCTCGCATTGTCGGTTCTCTGAAGCGCGAAGGCCTGGAGCTGCTCGATGGTCATGATCGCGTCAGGGCTGTTTGCTGTTGCTCTGGCTCCGCCCTGAGTAGTCTCACCCATCAGAAGGCCTTTTTCATTGCCAAATGGATAGGAGTGCAGGAAGTACTGATAGGTGTGTTCGACCTGGGGGATTTCGCCCAGCTGTACGAGCGGCATCCTATCGGCATAGACTATCCATTCCCAGACAGGAGTCATGCTCCCCGGTTCGTGGTCTGCCGCGGGGACGATCAGTATCCTTGAATCGTACGTTCCATCGACGGTCTGCGTAACGATTACTGAACCATCGACCGATGCGAGTTTTCCTACAAGGATATCCGTACAGGCCATCAGACCTGTGTAAAACAGAGATAGTACTAGAAGAACAGTGATAAGTACTCTTTTCACCCTTATACCCCTCCCTTTTGAGGATGGGGCCGGCCGTAACCGGCCCGAAAATGACTTACTACTTACACGTTATTAAGGTAACTTCAGTAACAGCGTATCGAGAAGTTCCCAGTATGCGGCTTCGACTTCGAGCATCAAAGAGGATGTGTACTGGGTTAGGTACTCTACGGCCAGGTCGCGATCGACCTCGTACATGGCGAGAGCCGCAGCTTCAACCGCTGGCTGCATTCTGTAGATTCTCTCCTGCAGAGGCTTCCTGACTGCTTCGACGAGCGGCATCATTACCTGGTACCTGACGCCCGATACTCTATCCACACTGTAGAATGCCCAGAATGCGGCGTTTCTGTCGATCTTTGGATCGCTTCTGTTTACGATCTTCCATGACTCTGGAACGCTAGTAGTTGCACAGTATAGAGGTACAACGACTGCCTTGTGGGAGTTGCCGAGTCCGAACCAGACAACCGCACCGATTTCCGGCGGTAGCCAGTCTCTGGTCTGACATATGAAGAAGGAACTGGTGCTCTGGACTGCGATGTTCCTTACGCTGGGAATGCCGAGCAGATTTCTGAACTCCGCTCCGGGCTGAGGAGAAGCAAGTCCACTCTTGACCGTTTCGCCCCTGCTGTTTGTGTACAGCCAGGCCTCATTTGCTTCCATATCGTGTGGTGTACCGGCCATGACATCGCGGTAGATATCTATTACATCATAGACAGATACCAGATTGTCTGGCTTGACAGAGAACGGGTAGTCGTCGGTCTTGTCGTATGGCCAGTTACCTGACGGGTTGAATGTGTCGAAGACTCTCCAGAGCCTCGGGTTCCATCTGCCCTTCATGTTGCCGTAGACATACTTCCAGACAAACGGTTCACCGCTTGCTGGATCGTAAAGGCCCAGTTCAATAGCGGTGTCTAGATAGTTGTCGCAGATCAGGAAGTGGTCTTCGTCAACGTTCGGCGGTCTGTTCGTCGTAAGGTCGATCTCACCGATCATGCTCGAGTTACCGTTCATAGAGATGTGATCGTCCGGAACACGCTGGGCTGCCCAGACCGCTCCGGGGCCGTCTCCTGGTTTCCAGAGAGGACCAACGCCGTAGATCTCGAACATCCAGGCTTCCTTACCGTCTGCCAGAGTTATACACTCACCGAGATTACAGGATTCTCGGTAACCGTACTCTTCTGCAAGAGCGCCCATGAGAATTATTGCATCTCTCGCATTGTCGGTTCTCTGAAGCGCGAAGGCCTGGAGCTGCTCGATCGTCATGATCGCGTCAGGGCTGTTTGCTGTTGCTCTGGCTCCGCCCTGAGTGGTCTCGCCCATCAGAAGGCCCTTTTCATTACCGAATGGATAGGAGTGCAGGAAGTACTGGTAGGTGTGCTCGACCTGGGGGATCTCGCCCAGCTGTACGAGCGGCATCCTATCGGCATAGACTATCCATTCCCAGACAGGAGTCATGCTCCCCGGTTCGTGGTCTGCCGCTGGGACGATCAGTATTCTGGAATCGTACGTTCCATCGACGGTCTGCGTAACGATTACTGAACCATCGACCGATGCGAGTTTTCCTACAAGGATATCCGTACAGGCCATCAGACCTGTGTAGAACAGAGATAGTACTAGAAGAACAGTGATAAGTACTCTTTTCACCCTTATACCCCTCCCTTTTGAGGATGGGGCCGGCCGTAACCGGCCCGAAAATGACTTGCTACTTACACGGTATTAAGGTAACTTCAGTAACAGTGTATCGAGAAGTTCCCAGTATGCGGCTTCGACTTCGAGCATCAAAGAGGATGTGTACTGGGTTAGGTACTCTACGGCCAGGTCGCGATCGACCTCGTACATGGCGAGAGCCGCAGCTTCAACCGCTGGCTGCATTCTGTAGATTCTCTCCTGCAGAGGCTTCCTGACTGCTTCGACGAGCGGCATCATTACCTGGTACCTGACGCCCGATACTCTATCCACACTGTAGAATGCCCAGAATGCGGCGTTTCTGTCGATCTTTGGATCGCTTCTGTTTACGATCTTCCATGACTCTGGAACGCTAGTAGTTGCACAGTATAGAGGTACAACGACTGCCTTGTGGGAGTTGCCGAGTCCGAACCAGACAACCGCACCGATTTCCGGCGGTAGCCAGTCTCTGGTCTGGTTGATGAAGAAGGAACTGGTGCTCTGAACTGCGATATTCCTTATGTTGGTAATTCCCAGCAGATTTCTGAACTCCACTCCGGGCTGAGGAGAAGCAAGTCCACTCTTGACCGTTTCGCCCCTGGTGTTGGTGTACAGCCAGGCTTCGTTTGCTTCCATGTCGGCCGGTGTGTCTGCCATAACATCGCGGTAAAGATCGATAATATCGTATACCGATACTAGCTCATCAGGCTTGACTGAGAAGGGGTAGTCCAGAGTAGCGCCATAGGTCCAGTTGCCTGATGGGTTAAATAAACTGTACACTCTCCAGAGCCTGGAACTCCAGGCCTTCCCCTGAATATTGCCGTATACAAACTTCCAGATAAATGGTTCGCCACAGTCTGGATCGTAAAGTCCCAGTTCAATAGCGGTGTCTAGATAGTTGTCGCAGATCAGGAAGTGGTCTTCGTCAACGTTCGGTGGTCTGTTTGTAGCAGGATCGATTTCTCCGATCATACTGTAATTGGGGTTGACCGAAATGTGGTCGTCCGGAACACGCTGGGCTGCCCAGACCGCTCCGGGGCCGTCTCCTGGTTTCCAGAGAGGACCGACACCGTAGATCTCGAACATCCAGGCTTCCTTGCCGTCTGCCAGAGTTACACACTCGCCGAGATTACAGGATTCTCGGTAACCGTACTCTTCAGCAAGAGCGCCCATGAGAAGTATAGCGTCTCTCGCATTGTCGGTTCTCTGAAGCGCGAAGGCCTGGAGCTGCTCGATCGTCATGATCGCGTCAGGGCTGTTTGCTGTTGCTCTGGCTCCGCCCTGAGTAGTCTCACCCATCAGAAGACCTTTTTCATTGCCAAATGGATAGGAGTGCAGGAAATACTGGTAGGTGTGCTCGACCTGGGGGATTTCGCCCAGCTGTACGAGCGGCATCCTATCGGCATAGACTATCCATTCCCAGACAGGAGTCATACTCCCCGGTTCATGGTCTGCCGCGGGGACGATCAGTATCCTTGAATCATACGTTCCATCGACGGTCTGCGTAACGATTACTGAACCGTCGACCGATGCGAGCTTTCCGACGAGAACGTCTGTACAGGCGATCAAGCCGGTGTAGAAAAGAGACAGAACTAAAAGAACAGTTATAAGTACTCTTTTCACCCTTATACCCCTCCCTTTTGAGGTGTTTCCCGGAAATTAGTCCGATCATTCATAATAAATGTCACCTGGTCTTGCTTTGGATGGATCAAGGAAATAGTATCCCGTACCGTTCTTTACAATCTCGCTATACAGTGGTACTCCCGTTATGAGAACCTCCTTTCCCGGGTTGAAATCTCCCCAGAGTTCAAATATTGAGAGCACTGTCGAACAGTGCCTTCCGACCCTTACATCTATGGGCCAGCCCTTTTCGTCTATCTTCTCGTAAAGCAAGCCGTACTTGCCGGCCATCATTACGAATTCGTCCTGCCCCGTGAGCAGGAGTTTCTCGTCGGTGATGCCTCTGACTCTATCCAGGAATGGTTGAGGAGCTTCCAGAAGAATTGAGACGGCATCCGAATGATCTCCGACTTCTCTGTGCGACAAGCCATGTAGAGATTTGGGAGAATACTCCATCCCGATTCTGAATTCCGTAGAAGTGAGTATCATCGAAGCCATTCCGGCAATGTCGGCCGCATTCTGATGAGCGACTATCGTGCTGATTACCGGATATTCGAGTTCGGCCTCATGTAGATCGACAAAGATATCAACTTTCTCTTCCCTGATCAAGTTCATGAATGCGTAGCAGGTCTGTTCGGTGATCATTCCATTGTCCCGACCGGGCCAGGTTCTGTTGAAGTTCCTTATATCCATGTATGCAAGCAACTGGCCACTGGGATAGTGGACATAGACCTCTGGATCTGGCCATGAATCGAGCGGGCTGGTCCAGCGGTCGCCCATTCTGAACTTTTTGTCGCCCCAGGGCGTTTCGATAGTATAGTATAGCGGGTAGGCATCCCCCGGTCTGGTGACGCGTGAAGCGCTCTGGTTAGCACTTATCACAACAATCAGTCTTCCCTGGGTAAGTTTGGCATTCTCCACGAAAATCTGTGTCGCAAGGTTTCCGGCCGGTTCCTCCGGGTGAGACCTGCCGATCAGCATAGCCGTTCCACCGGGGACACCGCTATCGAGTATATAGATATTGCAGTCGTTTATAGATCCCTTGAGCGGTTCGAAATAGTCACTGAGCTTCTTCACCTGTGTAACGCCGGGACCCTTGACGACTTCCTCCTGGAAGTTCCTGTGATTATAGAACTGCACTCCCGAAATTATCATCGCAGTTACCACGAGGGCAAGAGAGATCAATTTAACAATCATGAGATTTCTGTCAGTCATTATTCTCACCCCCCTACTTTAGTCGAAGTATGCGCAGGATGAAGGGCATGAGCATTACGGAGTACAGAATAGCGTCCTGAATATTCTTCGTCTTTATTATGCTTTTGGCAAGCACGAAGACAATGAACGCACTGATCAGATAGTAGCAAATGCTTATTATAGAGTTTAAGATCGCCATCGTAAACACTTCCTTTCAGCCATGACATCACCCGCCCACAAAGAAGGAGAGTTCGTTGCTGAATATCAAGAACAGAGTTGTGATCAGCAAGACGAATCCCATGGGAATCAGCGCGGTTTTAAGAAAGTCTTTGTAGTAATGCCCTTTGAATTTCAGTTCCATAACAGTCGCCCGACCGACGACTGCCGTGGGGGGAAGAATATCTCCGATAGGCCACATAACGGCCATTGCCGCCAGTGCTATTATGGGATTCATTCCCTTCATGTTGAAAAGCAGTATCAGAGGAACACCGAGTAGCGGCGCAACGGCATATTGCAGGAGACCTTCAGAGATTGGCAAAATCAGGAACAAAGTCGAAAAAAGCACCCACATGGGCAGAGTGACGACGCCCAGTGATATCAGGCCTCTGGCACCACTCAGAGCCATAATCTGTATAAGTATTCCAACAACTATCATTATTCCGACAAGAGGAATCAGCGAATGGATAGTATCAGTCGCAATCCTGAGAATCTGAAGCTTCTTTGGACTCAGGATGATTGCGGAGATTGATGCAATAACAAACATTAGAGGCAGACCAACGGTCGGCATCGAATAGGGCCATATCCTGCCGGCCATAATCAGACCTATAAGAACAACGAACGGGATTCCAACTCGAAGCCAGTTCATCTTTTCGTGTGGTGTAGGAAGTTCTTTCAGGGCCTTTTCAAGTTCAACCGGTTTCCCCTTTCCACCGAGAAAGAACATGGCAAATAGCGCTCCGGAAACGGTTAGAACCAGTAGTGGCAGGAAGAAGCCGACATATGGCATGTTTGAACCGGCGGCTGCCATCATAGCCCAGAGGTTTACCGGCGGTGCCGCAGCACTCATGGCGGCGCAGACGAAAATAATCGCGGCTACCCGGTTCTCAGAAATTCCCATATAGGCGAGTACCGTACCTACCAGTGTCCCGACAGTCAAAACAGTTGCCGCACCGGCTCCCGTGAGAGCACCCGGTACAAGCATAACTAAAGTCAAAAAGAAGAGACAGAGAAGTCGCCTCTTGTGGAAGGTGGTGACTATCCTCCTTACCATGAAAGCAACCCCACCGGACTCCTTAAGAAGGTTCATGAAGAAAGTTGCGGTGATAAAGATCAAGCATACATCCAGATACGTGAAGGAGCCTTCAACCAGATGACGAACCGGAATGGCGCCTCCTGCGTGGACTATTCCCGCGACAATCGCAGCGAGAAGCATGGAAAGTTCAACGCTAAGCTTGAAGTATTTTGCCACCGCAAATGTAACCACTATTACTGCAAGTATAAGACCAGCGTGGAAGAACACTATTACCCTCCCCCTTTAATCCCGATCATAAGATCGATACATATGATTCGGTGGCGGTGTCATTCAGCGTTAATTAGTTCAAGTAAGGCAGGGCCAATGTCCAGCGACTCGTTTACCTTGAGCAAGGGAATTCCGCTCTCTTCAGAGAACTTCGCGAAGTAGCCGTCCTCATCGCTCGCCGCAATGACTAGTATCAGGTCAGATTTCGGCATCACTGTGACTATCGACCTCTCGTCTGTTGCGTCGACGCGCCTCGCCATTCCTTCGATATGCGCTCCGATAATAGTCATGCCGAGAGCTTTGGCCTCTTTCATGAGATCCTCGACTCTCTTAACTTCGGCATTGATATCTATGCCCGCAGCGCCCATACCCTTCAAGCTGGTACCGGTAGTTATAACAAGTGTCTTCGGTCCATTGGGCGCTTGAAACTTTTCTCTTAGCTGAGAGGCGGTGAGCAAATCTTCCTGCACACAGGCAATCTTGCTTCTTACACATACAAGCCTGAACATGAGAGCGCCCGGGCTCTGACCGAGTGTAGTGACTATCATTGGGGCCTTGACAACGGGCATCAGAAGATCCGCAAACATAATCGCTGAGCATAGAAGTACCAGACCAAAAAACAGAAGTACCTTTCTCATAAGAATCCTCCCTTTCTGAAGCATAAGATTATTGCGCAACCGCGCTATACAAAGACTAATAAACAACCCCTTTGCTGAACCGGAGATTTCAACGACTGTTTGCATGTTCAAGAGATTTGGAGACCATATAAGATAGGATAATAAACAAACTAACAAGTACGTACTACTTATCTTTCACATAAGTATTTTAACACCTCATCGATTAATGAGTAATCGTGTTGAAAGACAAATTGGATCAACTAAGAGCGCTGAGAGACGATTATTGACGATTAGTTCAAAATTGCAGAGACTTCAGAGTATGATAGCAAACTAAATTAATCGCCATTTCGTCTTATCTGTTTGCCCCTCAGAGCAATGATCGCAGACTTTCAAAGCCACATGTTGCAAAAATCGGACATGATGTTAGTATATTGATTTGGGTAGTATTTGAGGAGTGATTCAGTTGAAACGCTGGAAAGTCTGGGACGGTTACGAGTACATACTACTCGACCCCTCCGAGTTCAAGAAGAGAGAACGTGCAATAAGATACTTCGATCGAGACGGAAACCTTGTCGGAATTCAGATCCTGAGAAGGACCGGAGAACTAGGGCAGCTGAGTTTCGCCTCAGCCGATAACTGAGCAGGTGTTCATGCTCAAATCTGGTACGATTATCAAACCCAGAGCGATAAGAGTAACACACAAGAGCACATAGAGTCCCAAAGGCACAAGAGTCTTTGAGAGACCGCTCTGCAGCTTCGAATTCACTCTAATAGTAACGAAGTCTATGCCAATCAGGAGAAAGACAACAATGAGATACTCCAGTCCGAAGAGAAAGAACGGGAGATCGTTGATCTGATTTATGCTGTAGTAAGCCATGCCCTGATTCTGCCAGAACGGCCAGGGAGTGAAGAATAGGTGGCTCAGCATATAGACTATCCATGTAGCCATTATTGCTTGAACGGCTCTCTTGATCTTCAAATCGTACTTCCAGAAGAGATAAAATCCAATTGCTATACCCGAGAGATGAACTATATCATAGACTATCTGCAGAACATAAAGATGGTCGGAGAGCCTCAATGTCGAAAGCGCGGCCACGACCGATATCCCCATCGTAGCCATCGTCCACTGCTTCGCCCATTCTATGTCGAAGAGAAGTCCAAACCAGCCCAGAAAGAATATGAGATAACAGAGATAAATCAAATTATGCAGATTATTTGTAGAGTGATAGATGATACCGCCGGCTCCGTCATAACTGTATCGCATATCGAAGAGATCGAGGTCGAAATGCTGATTCTGCCCTTTGTAACCGCACTCGCGCCACTCATAGAGCCAGCCGTCCCAGGTTAGATAGAACGCAAAGATCGCTAGCCATATCAGCATGAATATCAGTCCGAGTTTTCTCTCAAATCGGTTTTCATTAAGCCTCATCACAACTGCCTCCGGCGGAGAGAATTTTTCTATTCAGAATTCTATCATGATATACTACCGAATGATCGGGATCGCACGCGAATCATAGTCGGGAGTGATGTTTATGTACTTGAACTGGTATAAGGTGGAAGGTGTTGACTTTCGAAATCTCTTCTTCCTGGAGAAACACAATCTCTACTGGCTCGCAGAAAGCATGATGGAGAATCGAACGCTATCAATAGCTTTGAAGGCTCACCCTGATCTCTTGTGGTACTTCAAGAGACTCCTGCCTCAGCAGGCCGCTGCCTTTCAGTCGATAGCGGATTCGGCGGCGGATAATCTGTCAGCTGAAGAGATAAGAAATGCGGAAGTAGAAGTCATGAAGAGGATAAACGACTGGATAGTGTACATAGTCGATCCCTCTTCATACGATTCTCTTGAATTCACGAAGTGGGACGATAAGGAGCTTACCGAACTGGCCTGTTTCAAGGACAAGAGAGTTATCGATCTGGGCGCTGGGACAGGAAGGTTATCATTTATCGCGGCAAGAGAAGGAGCGACAGTCTATGCAGTCGAGCCGGTAAGGACATTACGCATCTATCTCAAGGAAAAGGCGCACAGACTCGAAGCGAGAAAGTTCTTTGTAGTCGACGGTCTGATTGAGGACATACCCTTCGAAGAGGATTTCGCAGACATAACCATAGCGGGACATACCTTCGGAGACTTCCTCGAAGAGGAGTATGCACAGATGTTCAGAGTCACGAAAGACGGGGGAAAGATAATCCTCTGTCCGGGGAATGTCGACAAAGACAACGAAGTCCACGCTTTTCTGGTGGATAAGGGCTTCGACTGGGCCAGATTCGAGGAACCGGGCGCCGGATATGTGCGTAAGTATTTCATGAAAGTTTCAAAGTGAGGGCTATCGAGACCTGTCTTTGAGGAACTCCCATATTAGCTCGCTGGCCTTGATACTAGATTTAGAAGAGCTCTGAAGCGCGTCGAGCCCCTTCTCCCTTCCCGGCCACGTATGGTCGCCGTCGACTATCGTGTAGAAGTGGATTTCGGAGCGACTGTCTTCACCGGTGTATCTATTTAGAATAACACGGCCATTCTCAAGCTCTTCTCTCTGGAGTTCGCTCGCCTTCATGCCGTCGGCCCACAGGTCGACCGATTCCAGTATCGATGGGAAGTATATCCTCTCTTGCTCCGAATCGCCATAAAATCCGCCGTCGTATGGGATTATCGGGTCTAGCATACCGTTGAAGATGATCATAGGCACCGGTGCCGAGGGTGCGGGAATGCGAAAGACCTCTAACTCATTCGCTCCTCCTGCCGGAGAGGAAGAGACGACCGCTGCCGCCGCGAAGAGCTGGGGATACTCCGATACCAGTTTATAGGTCAACATACCCCCGTTAGAAAGTCCGACGAGAAAGATTCTGTCCGGGTCTATGGGATAGACGCTTTCCAGATGCTTTATCAGCTCGACTATATAGCCGACATCGTCGACGCCGTTCTCAAAGGCATAGCCGCAGCAGAAGCCAACGTTCCAGCTGAGAAAGAGACTCTTGAGAGGGCCCGTCCCTTCAGGGTAGACCGCAATGAACTTCTCGCTGTCGGCCAGTTCGGTCATCCCGTATGTATTCTTCGTGTAAATGCTGTTGCCCATAAGGCCGTGGAATACGAATACTGCCGGCAACTTCTCGCTGGATGGATTGTGAGGAATGTGCACGATCGTTCTTCGATCAATACCGTCATGAGAAAACCAGACTGTCTCGTCCTTACCCTTCTCGGAAACGGCAACCAGATAGAAACCCATCGCAATCATCGTAGCCATAACGATAAGCGTCTTGAGCATCTCTAACCTCCTGTATAACTTAGGCCTCAGTACAATATTATCATGAACCGCTTATGTCGTATCCTGGAAGGAATCTATGGAGAGAAAGAGCTCTCAACTCTCATAGCAAAGGTAAGCTGCTTCGCCAAACATTTCAGCCATTCTTGATAAGTGCAAATATCGCTATAGCCGTACAGACAACCGCTGGAAATGGAGCCAGAAAGTGAATCGGTAGCAGTATAGTTCTAACAGGTTCCTTCGCGCTGAGAAAACCACCAGTGACAAAGAGGACAATGAGTGAGACTACTGCTATCACGAGCATTGCAATAACGGTTCCGCCAATTGTGTCAGCATTTCTGAGCAAGGTGCGAATACTGAAGAAGCTGAAGACAGCAAACCCAACAGAGACTAGTTTGTGCAGGTTGAAGAGGATGGTATTTAGCGGCCTTCCCAATCTTGTGAGCCATATTCCCGTGATTATTACAGACACAAACAGCAGAAGAACTCCTACAATGATAAACGTATTACTCATCTTGAATCTCTCCTTTAACGTTCACTTTGAGCTGCGGATGCTCCCAAAGTATCAACAGAATTATCTCACAGTGTCTTGAACATCTCCAACCTCCTGCATAACTTAGGCCTCAGTACAATATTATCATGAACCGCTTATGTCGTATCCTGAATGAATCTATCAGTGACAAAGAGGACACTGAGTGAGACTACTGCTATCACTAGCATTGCAATAACGGTTCCACCAATTGTGTCAGCATTTCTGAGCAAAGTGCGAATGCTGAAGAAGCTGAAGACAGCAAACCCAACAGAGACAAGTTTGTGCAGGTTAAATCATTTCATAGAGTTTCGGAGCGTCTCCTTCTACAATGAAGGAGATAAATGAAGACAAAGACAACTGTAGATGTCGCTATCAGAGAACCGATGATCAGTATTCCGTCTGACAGGCTTGTCCTATCACTAACACCTCCAACCAGAATGTTTGTCATCACAACTCCAATGGAGCCAGATGCGGCAAAAATTGCGAGAACGACCTCCCGGTTTTCTCTGTAGCCAGACACGAGTATCGCTTGAAGAGTTGGAAAGATCCCGGAGAAACCCAGTCCTGTCACGAAAACCCCTATTGAAAGTAAGACTGTGTCTGCAGTGTAAAAGGCAAGAGAGAATCCTCCCAGCGAAATCACTCCAAGTACGACCAGAGTTCTTTGGAGACCGACTTTATCGACAATAACACCGGTGATAATTCTGCCGATGAATAGACCTAGAGCAAGCAGTGACGGAGTGAGACTGGCTATCCGTAATGGTATGAGCTTCTCCTCGTAGGCAAAACTCGAGAGCCAGGAGAACAGACCCATTTCATAGCCGATATACAGAAGTCCTCCAATAGTAACTAACCAGAACACAGAGTCCCTGGGCAAATACAACTTTCTTTTCTCAACTCCAGAAACGGGTTCTGTTGACGCTTTTTTCCAAACCTTCCACGAAAGCAAAGAGATCGCTAAGAATGAGGCGGAAGCTGCAAGAAGCGGGATATTCCACCTGCTTGTATCGGT
>Ga0334886_1003275_pt1 | contig 14620 bp, 10 predicted proteins | sample GraSluR1_MG_9_FD_207232 | JGI IMG/M metagenome (GOLD analysis project Ga0334886, IMG submission 207232) | Sludge microbial communities from methane-producing bioreactor in Wageningen University, Netherlands - Granular Sludge_27_06-R1 | ecosystem: Engineered > Bioreactor > Anaerobic >...
ATCGCCTATCTGTAGTTTATTTTATTTATAATATATTGTATATATAATAATCACTATATGTCAAGCATTAATCCTACTTTTTGCAGTAGCACCATTAATGTTAAAAAATGTTCTATTATCGGGGCTGTCCCAAAAGTCGGATTTTAATGAATTTGTCATTCCGGTTTTGCAACTTCAGTTTGTGCAAATACCGGAATCTCCTGATAGAATCAGGTGTATGAGATACCGGCATTTCGCTTCGCTACAGCCGGTATGACAAGAAAAATACTTTTTAGACAGCCCTGATATAAAATTGTCCATTTTATACTAAAATATATTTTCAGGAATTAACATCTATATTATTTAATCACTCTTATTATAGTGAACCGGAATCATTATTAATAAAAAACATTTGATCTTATCAACATCATATATTTTCATGTAATTATGGATACATTGAATTATTATTTATATCTGATTAAGGATATATAGTATGAGTGACGGGAATACAATACTTAACTATATAGTAAGCATAACTGAAAGCAGGGATATTGAAATACTGGAAATGTCACTGCTCAGGACCATTTTCGAAGTATGCTCCTGCAAAAGAGTTTACCTCTTCAAAGCTGCAGCAGATAAAACTTCTGAGAAAGTAATTTCAGGCTACGGATCAGACGGGTACAACAGCAGTTATGATCTTGAGCCGGATGCTGATTTTATGAATCTTGCTGAAAGTTTTATAATCGATCCGGAAAAATTTAAGAAATTATACCCCAATAATGATTCATCTTACACAATAATTCCTGTTGAAATACTGTCTAATCATATAGGTTTTATCGCTGTTGAAAAGCCTGAAGTTCATGAATTTAATATTCAAATCCTAATTGGACTTGTAAAGATATATCAAAATTACGTTGCAATCCTTCTTGATAATCAGACAGATACCCTTACCGGTATCCTTAACCGCAAAACTTTTGATGACAGAATAATTAAACTTATAGAGTTAAAGAAAAGACAAAAAAACGGAATATCTTCAGAAAGCAGCGAAAGACGGCATATTGATTCTGACAGATTCTGGCTTGGAATTTTTGATATTGATGATTTCAAAAAAGTAAATGATACCTTCGGACATATTTACGGTGATGAAATTCTTATACTTATCAGCCGCATAATGCAGAAAGTATTCAGAACTGCTGATATGAAATTCAGATTCGGCGGCGAGGAATTTATTATTGTAATGAAGGCGGAAAATGCAGATGACGCATTCACTGTATTTGAAAGGTTCAGAAAAGAAGTAGAGAATTATGCTTTTCCGCAGACAGGACAAATTACAATAAGTACAGGTATTGTTGAGATTACAGGGAGCGAAACCCCCTCAGTATTTGTTGGATGTGCGGATAATGCCCTCTATTACGCAAAACATAATGGGAAGAATATGACCTGTATTTACTCTGATCTTGTAAAGCAGGGGCTGATTAAACCTCAAACCATTCAGAGGGGGGATATATTTTTATTTGATGAGTAGACCTTCCATTTTTTCTGCACAATGCTTCAAAAAAGCAGTATAGAAAGCACAATCATAATCAGCCCGAAAACCCCTGCAAATATATCTACAAGGATTATTTTCTTCACCTTGTCTTTACTGAGCATCCCTGCAACCCACAGATAAAATCTTTTGTAATCAAAAATTAACACTAGTGCCTTTACTGCAGTTATAGAGAACATGACTGTTATTATCATTGAGTAGGGAACTTCTGTGGTCAGTTCCATATACCATGTGAAGCATACAAGTAAAATACCTGAAATTGCAACAGGGAGAATCCATGTGGGCCTCTTCTCAGCATAAGTCTGTTCCAGGAATTTATTTTCATCCTATGGGATTATATGCATATAAAAGGGTTTTAAAAAAGCAATAAGACCAAAGATTAGTCCAAGTGTTTTAAAATAATTCATGTCAAATACCCGTGGTATCTTAATATTTATCTGCTGACATAACTATTAGTTATTTTTCAACTCCCCAGTGAATTCAATATGCTGAGATAAAGTTCTGCTGATTTATTTACTTCTTTCAAGCTTACAGACTCATCACTGGTATGAGCCATTGTGAGCTCACCCGGACCCAATATTACAGGTTTTATCCCCGCACCCCATAAAATTGACGCGTCAGAATCACTCTGAAAAAATGAAGGCTTCCATTCAATTAAATGGGAAGTTACAGCATCCTTTATAAGCTCCGGAAAAGACCCCTTTTGAGGAATATCATAGCCTGCATGAATAGTGGAAAATATTAATGAGTCCTGAATAAGAATACCGTTTTTAAGCTGTGCGGATACTATCTCCTCAATTTCAAATGAGAGCTCACCTATACCGAACTGGGGAGGAACATGGAAGTCAATAAAGACGCTGCATCTGTCGGGTACCACAAAACCCGCCTGTGAGCTCTGCATATCCCGGATGTTATATATTACCTCATGTCTGGAATCGTCAAGGTGCCGGGTTAATGCCCTGAGCATATTGAGCATAGACCTTATGGCATTATGGTCTTTTTGTGCAAGGGAAGCATGCATACGCTTACCATATGTTATAATTTCAACTTCAAGATACCCGTAGTGACTGAAACATGGAATAAGCCCTGTAGGTTCTCCAATAATGGCCCAGGGGTAATGATACTCATTTACAAATGCCTGCGCCCCGTCCCCTGTTTCCTCTTCTCCAACCACAAGAGCCAGGGATGCTGGAAGATCTCCATCATGTGCAGATGCATACACCGTAAAAGCTTCAATCATGGCCGCGCATCCACCCTTCATGTCAGCTGTACCTAGTCCGTATATCTCATCCCCCTCCCTGGAATAGCGGTAGTTCATATAATCGGGCGCAGCAACAGTATCAATATGACCCATGAAAACTGCCTGGGCATTATCCCCCGGAGCAATAACAAGAAGATTGTCCCTGTCATCCTCCACATTCTGACGAATAACCGGTAAACCCGATTCTTTAAGATAGTTTTCCAGATAATCAACAATTTCGGCTTCTTTTCCAGATGGGCTGTAAATATCCACCATTTCGCTGAAAAGTTTTTCAAGACGCTCAATGTTTATTTGAGGTTTTAATTGTGTCACTGGCTTTTTTTCTCCTCAGTAAGGTTAAGGGTTAAATAGACATGATCCTTTGGGGAACTGAAACCTCTGGCAGTAAAAAATGCAAGGGCTCTTTCATTGTCAGCAGATGTGTCCACCATGAGCATTCGCACATCCTCCTCCAGCATAATCTCTCTATATTTTTCATAAAGCATTTCCGCCGCACCGGTACCCTGATATTTTTCATCTACGCCAAACCATACAAGATAACCGTATTTTCTATAACTGTTTCTTTTGTCTATTATTGATCCTAAAAGAAATCCGGCAAATTTTCCCTCATATAAAGCAACAAGGCAGTATTCCGGATTCCCGGTATAATAATCGATCACTTCATACTCATCCCAGGTTCGATAAAGTGTGGGATACTCCTTAAGGGTAAAAAGCTTTTCACCAAGATGAAAAACCGCAGCAAGATCATCGATCTGCATCTGCCTTATTATTATTTCCTGTTTATTATCACTCATGGTAATGTTCCTGTTTTTTTATCAGCTCATTCATATTCCTGTTTCATAAAAAATATTCAGGCATAAAATGCAAGAACAATCCTGTAATAAGAGAATAGTCAGGCTCTCTGCCAGATTTAATTTAAATGATTTTCCCGATGAACAGGAATAATAATGTAAATCTCAGGACACTGCCTTTTCCTGGAAGGGAATTCCCCTATATAAAATAAAGAATTTCCCCCTATTTACTTTATACTTCAATTATGCCTATCTATATGACATGATCTGAACATTGATTGATTTAGGTAAGATCATGAAACCGAATGATCTATTATCGATAAACGGAGGTACAATATGTTTTTCTTCGAAGTTATCCCATGGTACAGCTGGGTTATGTGGTTTACAGTTCTTGGAATACTTATGGCCCTGAATGAAGTTATCAGGGCAAGCAAGTGGGGAAGTATTGCCATCTTTATGGTTCTTCCGGTAATTCTTACCCCAATATGGTTTACAATGGATAGTGAAATTACTTCCTGGTTCACCTGGGCAAAAGTATACTCAGCCCTTGCAGGGAGTATTATCTACATGGTAATACGTTTTACAGATTATCATAAAAAGCATCCCTGGTACCTTGTTCTGGTCCCTGGTATTCTTGCCTTTAATATTGCTGAAGCAGTAATCCGTGAATTTCAGGTCGGTTTTTTGGGATTCAATGGTGTTGTTGACGGGATGCAGTATATTTCGGGCGGATGGAACTATGTTAACGGTACTGCGGGTATTCTTAATATTCTCCTAATCTGCGGCTGGTTCGGTATTTTTGCATACAGGGGTAAACGTGCCGGTGGAACCCGTTATGATATGCTCTGGCCGGATCAGACACGTTTATGGATCATTGCTTATGGTGTGTGGAATATAGCATACGTATATTCCTGTGCTCCGGGAAATTCATTCTATTCAGGAGTGGCATTGAATATATCAGCAACAATCCCTGCTCTATTCTGGGCAAGAGGGACATGGATGCAGAACCGTGCAGCCACTCTATCTTTCTGGATGATGTGGGTAATGACATTCCCTTACTTCTTTGCAACAGGTAGTACATTTAATGTGGCGCCAAGTTATAATCCTGCTGCAAACTGGAGTATTTCAATTCTTGCGCTTGTTCTTAACTTAGTGCTTGCGGTATGGCAGGTGAACCGGGTTGTGAAAAATCGCCTTAATCCTCTTAAAGACGAAATATTCACAGATCAGCCTGACTACAAAGAGGTTAATGCACTGCGCTAACCCTCCTGGCGCAGCGCTTTATTCCAAACCCTCATCAGCCCCCCCGGCTGGTGAGGGTTATATATCAATCTATAAAGGCTCTGATTCCAATAAAGCTCATTCCTGATTTTGGATATTCAAAATAAATCTCCCAGGGAGTGATTCTTCGCTTTGCCCCCTGTCCCCCAAAGGGGGCACGAGTTATCTATTAACATTCTGATAATTTAATTTTTATCATTCTATAACTATTTCAATATTATTTAATGCATCACTTTGATTGATCTACTGACCGAGGGGTAATCTTTTGCGTCCCCCCTCCGGGGGACAGGGGGCTCACTCCGGTAGATACGGTGAACTAATAATAATATTACTTTTCCCAAAAATTAGGGAGGAGCAATCAAATTTATAACCACTTCTTCCTCCTGAAATAGTAAAGCATACCCAGTGATACAATAAGCATAAAAATCATCACAACCGGATATCCTAAATACCATCTCAGCTCCGGCATATTGAACGGGCTCGTGTCAGGGTCAAAGTTCATCCCGTATATTCCCACTACAAATGTGAGCGGAATAAAAATTGTAGCAATTATTGTTAATACCTTCATTATCTCACCGGTCCGGATATTAATCCGTGTCATGTACATGTCAAACAGACCTGTTACAAGTTCCTCAGAGTGCTGAAGGGTATCTATCAACCTTCGGAGATGATCGAGTACATCCCGGAAGTATATTGTAGTTTCATCAGAAATGAGGGGATGGTCATCACGGATTATAGTCTGCAGCACCTCTGCAAGGGGAGCTATTTTACCACGAAGATAAATTATATCACGCCTCAATTCATGAAGCCTCTGATATTCTGTATCAGCATCATCATTAAAAATCCCTTTTTCAATCTCCATAATTTCATCGTTGATTATTTCTATTGAAGCAAAATATTGATCAACTGCGATATCAAGGATGGCATAAAGAAGATAATCCACGCCATATTTTCTGAATCTCCCACCCTTTACATTAATGCGGGGCGGAATCATATCGAAAAGTTCATCTTTATGTTCATGAAATGAGATAAGATAATCTGGAGATAGTATTATGCTTACCTGACGCAGATTCGGATCCCCCTTTTCACTTTGTATTGCAAGTGATTTAACCACTATATACAGGTAATCATCATAAGCCTCAATCTTTGGGCGCTGAGTTGTATTCATTATATCTTCAAGAACAAGAGGATGAATCCCCAGACGACTCCCCATTGTTTCAATAGTAACTGCATCATGAAGTCCGCTTATTCTGGCCCATGTCTTACTTACGGGATTTTCCAGATGGGGATAAATATCTGTCAGATTAATATTTTTCAATTCTTCAAAATGATCTGAACCATAGTCAACCAGATCAATTGAAACAGACTCAGTCAGCTTTTCACCTATATGCACAAGAGTCCCGGGCGGGAGTCCGGTTTTCTGCTCAACCGGCGGCTGTTTTTTTAAACCTAAGACTTTTTTCAGTTTCATATACAGCTCCTTTGATGTATTGTTGATATTATCGATAATCACCTGAGTGGAGAGATTCAGCCTTGCAAACGGGTCATTATTCCTAAAGATAATTTTTTGTGCAATGATGATGTTTTTAATAATAATAAGTTTACGAATAAATACTGAAAGTAAATAAAAAAATTCGTCTTTGACCTTTTATTTGTTATATTAAAATCAAGATATCTTAATGATTCACCGGGGGGAATATGACATCATATTACAAAACAATCAGCGGAGTAAAATACGATAAAGATATGCTTGAAGAAGCGGACAAATCTGTCGCCGGGAAAAGAGACGGCAGAATTTCCATGAATGATGCAAAAAAAATTAAAAAAAAGGCCTTAGACGGTCCAGGGATAACTGAAGTTGAATTAAGGACATTAAATTATATTTTTGATAATTACAACTTTACACCTTCTGCTAAAGATTATTTCAGCACCTTCCTGCCTGTTGAAACTCCTGAGACAACTAATGTTGTCAGTGATACAAAGGCTTCAAAAGGCTCTAAGGACACCGGGAGTGTCGAAATTTCTCCTGAAGAGGAAGCTGTTGAGACAATTGAAGAAACTGTTACTGAAGTTAAGGGTTTCTTTGCAAGATACTACCTGCTGATTATAGTTATTCTGCTGGTTATATTTTTTCTATATTTATACTCAGACCGGCTATATAATTTATTCATAAAAGATCCGGATACTCCCGTTACTGTTAAAATTGAAGATGTTCAGGAAACAGACTCAGAAAAAGATGAAGTTAAGGTTCAGCAGGTCCCTGTAGCCCCTATAACTCCTGTAGTTCCTGTTGCCGGAGAGAATGAGTATATTATAAAAGAAAAAGATACTCTCTTCGATATAAGCGGCAGGCTCTATGGCGATCCGGATAAGTGGGAAGAGCTTTATGAGTTAAACAAAGATATTATAAAAGAACCGTCTATGATTTTTCCCGGGCAGAAAATCAGGACAGATATAAAGTAATCGCAACCGGTTTCTGCAGTAATATCATTTTGCCTGATAAAGTCCGGACTGTTATTATTCAGTCCAGACTTTATGCACCGGGCTGCAGGAGAGAACAGCATCGAAAAGTTTATCCGGTATATTCTATTCTTATTATGGCAATATCATCTGTTACTTCACCATTGAGTGTTATATTTTTATATATTTCCTCAAGATGGGCATTCGACTTTTCAACTATCCTTAGAAATAAATTTCCGTCTTCATTCATAACTTTTTCCCCGGTACCGGGGTGTGTAATGAGAATATCATCTCTGCCGTCTGATCCTGAAATTATAACATCACCAGGCTTAAGGTCTACCCGATAAACTTTTTCAGGAACCAGGAGTTCAGGTATACCGAGCTTCCGCATAATCAGCTCTTTTTCAAGAAAGGTTGATTTCCCATTCCTGTATAGCACAGTAAAGGGGTGTTCCGCGTTCATAAAGTAGAGACGCGATGCAGCGGGATCCACAATACCGAGTACAAGTGAAATCATCATACTGCAGTCAAAACTTTCAAACACTGACTGAAGCCCCTTTAAAGCAGATATTATCCACTCCTGCGGACTTTGCATAAGAGGTTTGGGAGAATTGTTTGTACGTTCAACTATTGCCTTAAAAACAGAGCCAAGCACAATTGCCCCCCCTGCCCCCTGTATAGATTTACCCATTGCATCAGCATTGACAAAAACTGCCATTTCTTTTCCGTTAAGATTCAGGTCATAAGCTATGCATATATCACCGCCAAGTTCACGCTCCCATTTCCTGAATGTAAACTGTTTCTTTGACTTAACAATGCGGCTGATTTTCACAAAGGGATGTTTTACATCTAAAACATTTAAAGGCTCAAGAAGCATGCTTGTTAAGAAGTAATCACCATCCTGCTGCTCTTTAAGTGCCTGTACTTCATCAAGTGTATGCTGAAGCTGGGAAGTCCTCTCCTGTACCATTCTTTCCATATTGGAATAGAGAGAGGCGTTATCAATTGAAATGGCAATCTGTGAGGATAAAAGCTTCATCATCTCAACCCTTTCCGGGGTAAATGCGCCTGTAACAAGGCTGTTTTCAAGGTATAAAAGTGCTCTTAGTTTTCCCGATTTATAAAGAGGGACACAAAGAGCAGATCCTGTTCTGTTATTAACAACATAGGGGTCGTTTCGGAACATGGGCTCAAGAGTCATATCTTTAACAACGACAGGTTCACCAGTACGCGATGCATAATGTATTACAGAGAGGGGGAGATGTAAAGAGGTGCTCCCCTCCTGATCGGGATTTTCTCTTTCAACCGGGATAGACTTAAGTACAGAAACGTCTTCACCGATACGCCCTTCTGCTTCTATAAAAAGTGCCCCTTTTCTTTCAAAAAGAATAAGCCCCCTATCAGCTCCGGCGTTTTCCATAAGAAGATGAACCATCTGAGCAAGAAGTCTCTCCAGCTGGATTTCACCGGAAATTGCAAGCGCGCTTTTCAACACAGTTGAAAGATCAAGTTTGTCCGATACACTTACCCCTGTTGAGGTTATTGATCCAGAAATTGTATGACCCGGACTGGTGTCACCTGATAATAAATCCCTGTCCCATTTCTCCCCCGCAGCTTCAATCCTGTCTGCTTTACCCGCGGCTCCCCAGCTTCTGTAAAATGATGCAGCCTCAGACATAAAGGTCTCTGCGGCGCTGGCAAGTTCGAGCTTTGAACATAAAATTCCGGCCCTCTCATTAGCGAGAGCCGCGGTCTGTTTAAAGCCAGCTTTGATGGCTGCATCAGCAGATTTTGAATAAAGAGAAAGGGCGGAGAGGTTATCACCGTTTAAACGCGCCAGTTCCCCCCTTAGCATAAGTTCTTTGTCTGTAAAAACAGCAGGATTCAATTCTGCCCATTTACGGAATCGATTAAGTATTGATTTAATTTTTCTCTTATATAAAAATCTCTTCACCAGACTTTCATTGTCGCAGATTTTAGCAAAAATCATCCCTCTGTAGAAATAATGTTCAGGAACCACAATCTGACCCAGTGAATATTTAATCAGTTCTTCCGATCTCTCTGAACTTGCCAGGGCACCCATATAATCATGGAATAAATACTGGAGTTGGGCCTTTAACTGGAAATGCCTTTGAATTACTATGGGGATATTGTCATTTCCCATTGCCGCTACATGGTCCTCTTCTGAAAAGCTATGGTTATCCATTGATCCGGAGGCCGAAGTTTCCCCTTTAAGTGCAAGGATAAATTGTCTTACAGATATCAGATAGTTCACAGCTCCCGGATCGCGCAGTTCTATTAACAGGTCGATATGAGAAGTGTATTCGTGATAGATCTGATCAAGGTTTACGCCTGCAGGGATCATATTAATAAGTATTGCCTGTACAGTAAAAATTGCGTAGTTTAAGTCACCATTGTCAAGGCAATGATCCATTGCCTTTTTGATATAGCTGATACTTGTTTCAGGATGTTCTTTCCATATAGATACTGTGGCTCCGAAAAGGAGTGAGAGCTTTGACATGAGCTCCGCATTATTGAATCTATCATTAAGCTCAAAGGCAAGTTTGCCAAGACGGTAACCATTATTAAAATCTCCAAGGCCTGCGCCCAGAACTGTCCCGTAAACAAGACAGGCATAAGCTGAGTATCTTGAAAGACCATGTTTAAGTGTCAGCTCAAACATCTTCATTGACAGCAGTATTGAAAGCTCAGTCTTGTGGTAATAGGCGGTAGTAGTAAGATTCATCAGGTACTGCATAAGGAGGAGACTTTTTTCATTATTATCTCTATTCAGTTCACCGATTGATTCAATACTTCTCCCTTTCATAAGAAATTTAATCTTTAATGCAGCAGCTGCAATTGCAAGGTTCCCCGGATCGGGATTAATTTTCAGACCGAAAATTGGGAGACCCTCAATCCCTGCTGCTACTGCTTCAGAATGCCTGCCGAGAGAGGCTATCATCATTACTTTTAAATTATAAACTCTTGCCCTGTCGTAGTCATTTTCCGCATTTTCTATCATTTCTACAAAAAGCTCTTCAGCGCGGCTGAAATTCCGGTTAAGGTGTTCACACTCAGCAAGATTCATTCTCATATCAAATGCAGTAATGTAATCGGACTGCCACTGGTTTTTTTCAAGGAGTGAAAGCGCTGTTTCAAAATATTTAGATGCTGATTCATAGGCAGTAGACAGTTTTGCCTTATTCCCGGCAATCCGGTTCAGTTCAAGCAGTTCCCTTTTTTCGTCAGATAATGTTATAAGTTCAGAAGCATTGTTAAGATGATTAACAATGTAGAAAATCATTTCTTTCAACATTCTGCTGTCGCTGTTTTTCTTTACCCAGTTTCCTATCCGGTAATGAAGTGCCGGTTTCTCTTCAGCTGAAATAAGGGAATAAGCCGCCTCCTGTATACGGTCATGAAGAAACCTGTAATAATCACCTGAAAAAAAGACCAGTCCCTCTTTTACTACTTCGGAAAGATCATTTACAATATCATCAACAGGTCTTTCGTAAACTATGGAAAGAGTTTCCAGGTCAAAACGGTTCCCGATGCAGGCGCATACTTTAAGTACTTCAACTGCTGCAGGATTCATGGAAGAAATTTTTTCGGCCATAAGCTGAACAACATTTTCCGTGACTTCCATGGATTTTATTTTTTCAATACTCCATTCCCAGCCTCTGTCCGGATTGTACTTTATTAAATGGCCGTCGTAGAGAGATTTCATAAACTGAATAAAAAAGAATGGATTCCCCCCTGTTTTATCATATACAAGATCTGCAAGAGGGGATGCTTCTTCAGCCGTGCACTTAAGAATATCCTTAACCAGATCGAGAAAGTCCTCCGGTGTTACCGGTCCCAGTTCCATTGATCTCACAGGAACATCACTTTCTCTAAGAAAATCGATAAGTCTGATAAGCCGGGAATTGTTATTAATTTCATTTCCCCTATATGCGCCGATAAGAAATATATGGCGTATTTCCCTGTCCAGCATAAGGCGTTCAAACATATTAAGACTGGCCGCATCTGCCCATTGCAGGTCATCAAGAAAAATAACCAGAGGATGTTCTTTACGGGCAAAAACTGTTACAAAATTTTTGAAAGCAGCAACAAACCGGTTCTGTGAACCCTCAGGCCCAAGTTCCGGAAGGGGCTGCTGTTCACCTATAATCAGTTCAAGAGCAGGGATAGCATTAGTTACGATTTTACCATTAGGGCCGAGCGCTTTAATGAGGTTTTTTCGCCACACCTCAATTTTTTCACTGTTTTCCGTAAGTATCTGTTTAACAAGTGCCTGCAGAGCCTGTATTAAACCGCTGTAAGGGACATCCCTTTTAAACTGGTCATATTTACCGAAAATATAATAGCCCCTTTTCTCTACTATGGGTTTCTGTATCTCTTCAATCAATGCTGATTTCCCGATCCCCGGTGATCCGGACACAAGGCACAATTCTTTTGTGCCGGTTCCAACTCGACGGAATGTCGATAAGAGGAGTTCTACCTCCTTTTCGCGTCCATAAAGCTTTTGCGGTATATTAAATCTGTCAGATATATCTTTTTGTGCAATGATAAAGTCAGCTACAGTGCCGGAAGTCCGTAAAGATTGAAGACATGTTTTTAAATCAGCAGCAAGTCCATAAGCGTTCTGGTACCTCTCTTCAGCAGTCTTTGCAAGGCATTTCTGTATAACAGCAGAAAGGACTGGAGCTGTTTGCGGATTAATTTCAATAAGAGGTACAGGGTTTCTGGCAATATGTGAAAAAATAATTTCCATGGGATCATCAGAAACAAACGGGGGCTTCCCCGATATCATTTCATAAAGTGTAATCCCCAGTGAGTAAATATCAGTCCTGTAGTCTACTGATCTGTTCATTCTCCCTGTCTGTTCCGGAGACATGTAAAAGAGCGTCCCTTCAATAACACCGGGATTATAAAGCTCATCATTTTCATGTGTTATGACAGATGATATACCAAAATCTGTAATCCTCACATCGCCTGTTTCATTGTTAACAAGGATATTTTGAGGCTTAATATCCCGGTGTGATATCCCCTCCTGATGAAGAGCCCCCAGGGCTTCAGAAAGTCTCACTGCTGTTTCAAGGATATTTCCGGTATTCATCCATTCTGTTCCGATAAGATCTTTCAACCCTGTCCCGTTAAAATATTCAAGCTCAATAGCAATAGAATCATGCTCAATAATAATTTCCCTGGTTTTAATTATGCCGGGGATATTTGAATTTTTTATTATTTCATATTCATGCTTAAAACGGGCAATATCGGAAAGGGAGGGATGCCTGGTTTTTAAAATTTTAAGAACGCAGGTTTCCCCTGTTTTTTTATTTAATGCTTTGTATATTAAGGAACTTTGACTTTCATTAAGTTTTTCGATCAGGTCATAACCTGTAAATTCTTTCATACCTGCTGACTCCGGAATATGTACTTCTGTTTTTCTGAACGTATTCTTTGTTCGTGTCAAGTTTTTATTCATTTTTGTACAGGTAGAGTCAGAAGCTGGCGATTGCTGCAGAATTAGAGTTTTAATATCCCCTGCCCCGGAAAAATATCAAGTTAAGCCCCCTAAATCCCCCGGAGGGGGACTTTTAAACTCTTTTAACAAATTAAAAGTTTATTTAAACCCCCTTCAAGGGGTTTCGGGGCAGTTGCGAAACTGTGAAGATTTTAACTTAATGACATTGCCCTGCCCCGGAAAGATATCTATATCCGGAGCAGGTTTTCTGTTGTTAAATATTTAACTGCTACGCCTTTTCATAACTCACAGCGGTTTCCGGAACATTCATATTTTTTAAAAGAGCCATTGAATTAATTGTCATGGCTTCAGGGCCGCACATGTATATTCTTGAATTATCAAGATCGATCTCCTTGAGTACATCAGTGACAAAGCCGGTTTTCCCGCTCCACCCTGCGCTATCAGCTGCTACAGGAATAAATTTAAAATTACTGTACTGTGCTTCATACTCCTTGAAGTGGTTAAATATTTTAATTGACTCATCAGTTTTTTTGCATTTTACTGTTTAAATATTAAACTCAGGTATAATCTATGAATAAGACAGAATTGATCCGATATTGGATAGAAACTTCAGATAAAGATTTAATAACTATGAATCACCTGTTTGAAGCAGGTGATTACCACTGGTCTTTATTCATGGGTCATCTGGTTATTGAGAAAATATTAAAAGCCCTTTTTGTAAAGCTGAAAGGGGCTGATGTTCCAAGGATTCATGACCTGTCAAGAATCTGTGGATTATGCGGCCTTGAGCTTAATGAAGATCTTGAAGATAAGCTTGATATGATTACCACGTTTAATATTAATGCCAGATATCCCGATTATAAAAATTCATTTTACAAAAAATGCACCAAAGATTTTACCAAAGAGAGCATCAATAAAATTCTGGAGATACGAAGATGGATAATCAGCGAACTGGAAAAGATATAATCCTGATAATCGAAAAATACACTCTTGAACTAAGCAAGGTAATTTCTTTAAGCGGAGTATATATTTTCGGCTCATATTCCAAAGATAATTTCAACGAATTCAGCGATATTGATGTTCTTGTAGTGTCTCCCGATTTTCTTGATGATCCTGTAGAGGATCTGCAGCTACTTATGAAGCTTCGAAGAAAAATTGACAGGCGTATCGAACCACATCCAGTAACACCGGAGGAATTTGCAAAAGGAAACCCTTTTCTTGATCAGATTAAAAAAGATTTAATACAGGTTGCATAATTATGGTTACTCCCCTTATTAAAGAGGGCAGAGACACGTGGGGATTATCAAACGAAGCTAAAACCGCAGAACAATTCCAATTCTGATCACGCATACATGAGACGCCGTTCACGTGGAACAGGCACAGGCTCAGATCGTTCAACAGCCGCCTCTATCCATAGCTCCATAGCCTCCTTCACATTGGCCAGGGCCTCCTCTTCGGTATTACCATGAGCAGAACATCCAGCAAGTTCAGGCATCTCTGCCACATAAATTAAATCATTTCCATCATAATAGATAATTATCTCATATCTATTCATCATTCTTTAACCTCAATTCATATGAAAGTAGTATTGAACGCACCTGCTTAACCTGATAAGCTTTCGCATTTTTTCCGTCTTTTTGAAGATTGATCTTCTCTAAAACATTCTGACTAAGAAGAGAGAATACTCCAAATTGAAAAGATAGTTATAGTGACATACTCCCGAAAAGTGTACCTAAAGTAATCATACCTGATTTAAAAAACTCAAGTAAAAAATATCAGAAGATTCAAAAAGTATCTTTCTTGACAATGTTTCT
>Ga0334886_1003279_pt1 | contig 14609 bp, 6 predicted proteins | sample GraSluR1_MG_9_FD_207232 | JGI IMG/M metagenome (GOLD analysis project Ga0334886, IMG submission 207232) | Sludge microbial communities from methane-producing bioreactor in Wageningen University, Netherlands - Granular Sludge_27_06-R1 | ecosystem: Engineered > Bioreactor > Anaerobic > Unclassified...
ATGTCGTTCTTGACATGGGGACAGCAGGCTCTACTGGTGCTTGGTTACAAACAACACTTAGAACAGATTTAGCAAATACTTATCCTTTATTGCTAAATCCGAACGGTGGCAACGTCGGTATCGGAACATCAGGCCCCGCTCAAAAACTCCATGTCGATGGCGATGTCAATGTCTCGTCGGGATATGGTTACAGAATAAACAACACAGCCACCGCAGGGCAATATCTTCGCGGAAACGGGACTCGGTTCGTGTCCTCGACTATTCAAGCAAGTGATTTACCCAGCCACAGCCACTCGAATCTCACGTTCAATAATGCCGGTAGCGGTGATGCCTCGGGAACAATATATAATGGTAGCACGGCAAGAACGATATCTTACAACACTATCGGTGCGGCTTCTTCATCACATAGCCACGCCAACCTGACCGCAGGAACAGGCCTTACTGGATCGACCTATAACGGAAGCACGGCTTATACATGGTCACTTACAGCCATCAGCGCCGGCTCGAGTTCACAAGGTGCGCTGTATTATAACGGCACAACTCGATCCGCCGGAAGACTTTATGGCGGAACAACCGCTCCTTCAAGCACAACAAGGCTTAACTACGACGGCTATTTCTACGCAACTCAGCTCTACGACAACGGCAACAGAGTCCTTACCGATGGCGGCAACGGCCAATGGGTAGATTATGGAACCTATATCTCCCCACGTATCAACGGTATCGTTAGAACTACTATCAAGCTCTACGATTCCGCAAAACTCGATGTTGCCAAGGTTGATCCGGTTATCGAAATAGAGGGTGGTAAATACGCCACCTATAGCTGGGACGGCATTGGCATCCGCACAGATGTTGTTGGTGTCGGCGAGCTGAACAAAGGCGAATTCCGCGTCGATATTTCAAAGCAACCCAAAGCCTCAGATCTTTGGCTATTTTACCACGCTGTCGCGGAGACCTCGATTATACCTTTCGTTACACCTCAAGACCCTGTTATCCTCATGGCGCGCATGGAAGGTTCAGAATTCGTCGTCAGGTCGATTTCCGGCGAGGAAAATGCCAGATTCAGCTATCGCCTTTCCGGAAAACGGGTCGATATGGTCGGACCGGCAGAGGAAATAAATGTCCGTGAAGACGACGCTACTTCTCATATCATTGTCGATGAATACGACAAAAATGGCGGAAGAATTAAGAAATAACTAACCAGCGAAAAAAGAGTGGGGAATATTCCCCGCTCTGTAAAATGGAGATGAAAAACTACGAAAAGCGATTTAGTAAAAAATAAAGAACTTCCGAATAGTTTTTGCACATTCGGCAAAAAAGAAAGGACTTGTTGTGAGAAATGTTTCGTTTAAAAAGGCTTTGATGGTGATAATCTATGTAGCCGTCTTGGTTTCATCCCTTTCGGGCATGTCATATTTCTATATCGAAGTCGAAGGTTCTCCTTCCACGACGCATGTTCAAGGACAACCACAAGTTGTTAAGGCCGATTGTGCGCCTTTGGGGCGTATCGACATTATCTACTATGCAGATTTAGATTCCAGCGGAACGGTCGAAGACGGCGAGCCAATTGTCTTCATGATAAACTATGCGGACAATAACGCGGATTTTCCTGCGGATAACGACCTAACCGAGGGCATTATCGAGTTCGATTGGCCGTTGAATATGCCGCCGGGGCATTATGTCGTCCGCGGAGTCGAAGATACTGATGTTCTTGAGTTCCCCTATGTTGTTTCGGTCCCAGACCCTCTCTTCGGCTCGATTTCCGGAAGAATTTCCCTCGAAGCCATAACTCCACCCGATGATAGACTCGCCAACTATCCTTTCCTAATCGGCATGATGTCCCCAACGGTGTTCATGTATGCCATCACCGACGAATGGGGCGATTACAGCGTGAACTGGCCGGGGCCGGAAGGCACGGTCTTTGCCCTTTTTATGGCCTCGATACCGGGTTATGAAACCCCGGATATGCCCACCTTCTATGTTGACGGCCATGTCTCAGGGTTCGACGTCGAATTCAGATTAGGTTCGAGACTCGAAAATCTCACGATGCTTGTTGACGACGTGGAAACCTCCTCCCAAACGCAGGGGCAAACTTATGGTTTTGCAATGGATTGCGTCGAATATTCGTCGATTAATATCGAGTTTTTCGTCGATACCGACGGCGACGGCCTCATTGGAGGGGAGGACTGGAGTTTCTTCGGACGCGGCTTCGATGTTAATGATAACGGCTGGACAGACGAATGGTTTCGCGACCAAGACGATGATTTAGGCAGTATATACGTAACACCGAATTTCCACCTTCCTCCCGGCGATTATATTCTGGTTGCGACTGATTATACAACCTATCTCGAATTTCCCTTCTCCGTTTCCCCGCCGCCAATAATAACAACAGGAGTTTCCGGAAGAATAACCCTCGAAACAATTACACCTCCCGACGATATACTCAGCGAATTAGTCTTCTATATCACAGCTTCCGACAGAAGGGTTACCTATTACTCCTTCGTGGATGACATGGGCGATTTCTCGTGCACTTGGGCGGATGGGGAGGATTTCGTGTCCATCGGAATTAAAGAACCTTACCCAAGTCCCGAATGGGATTTCTCAAGCGCAACCTTCGATTTTTATCTCGACAGTTTGGTTACGGATTTAAGTTTCTTCATTAATTATATTGCATATGAAGACTCTATTCACGTGATTTTCGAGCAGGACACAGGCATCTGGGAAATAGGACGGCACGAGATTGTCGCATATTATATCGACCCAATATCACACGCATTGATCGACATGGTATTGTTCCCCGATTCTGGGGAAATATACATTCCGGTGCGCTCATACGAGTGCGGGATAATCTTTGGGGGCTCCTATCCCGAGTTCGTCGATCATAATTTCATTTCGCCATATGACACTCTTTGGATTACCCCCACGTCGTTTCCGCCGAGTTACTATCTGTTTGCGAGCCAATGTTGTTACCATTTCAAGCTTAAGCTCGACGGATTCCCTGTCGATTTTGTCCCACCGGGCGGAATCGAGTATCATCTATATGGCGAAGGCCCGGCTGGACAGCAATACTATTCTCAAGCGACTATGTTCGTTCAATTCGACGGCACAGAATATGTCGTTTCCGGCGGAAGAGAACTTTGTCCTGCGACATGGACGGCGATAATCCCCGACACACTTCCAAGCGACTATATTCCCGAGGTTAGCGAGACATCTTTCGTTATTCCACGTGTCGATTCATGGCCGCACATGCTCATTGTCATCCCTGTTCACCTCGAAAACATAGAGGAGTCGGAACTTCCAAAAGGGATTAATCTCAGTATGCATCCGAATCCCTTCAACAGCGTCGCGAATATTGATTTCAGAGTAGAAACCTCAGGAGCTGTTTCTTTGGAGATATACAATATCGCCGGTAAAAGGGTAGCAACGCTTTTCGAGGACAATCTTCCAGAAGGGACATACAGAGTCAGATGGGACACCAAAACAAATATCGGTGAAGACCTCCCAAGTGGGATATATCTCTTCAGATTAAACACAATCGCCGGTTCAAAGATAACAAAAGGAATGTATCTAAAATAAGCAAGACAAGCCCTCCCCAAAAAAGGGGGGGGCTGTAAAAAAAGTTAATTATGAATGTCTTCACGAAATACGCCATAGTAACCATTCTTCTGGGAATTGCCGCTCTTACTTCGAGTGCCGCCGTCCACAGCTTCAGAATACTCGTTGACTCTGCGGAGGTTGACACAATCATCCAAGGAACCCCCTATTTCCTCGAAATAATTTGCGATCCCGGCGATACTTTCGCCTCGGCCATTATTGTGGATACCGATTTGGACGGAGAGATTTCCACGGACGATTTCGTGCTGACCAATGGCATAACATGGGACAACATCACCCCCCACATAGGCGGAATGGAACCTTTGGAGACCGATCTCGACACAAGCTGGGGAAGACTTCTAATAATGATGCCGATTTCCCTCTCGCCGTGCCGAATTTTCTTTGTAATCATCCACGGCGCGGACTCGACAATACGTTCATTTTACCAAGCGCCTCCAGACCCAGTGTTATACAGTGTTTCGGGAAAAGTGGAGCTCGAAGGTCTCGCTTCACCCGATACATTATATAAATATGTTTCCCTATTCACCTTCAATTCAAGTGTCGGAATGATGGTTACTCTTGTCGATTCAACAGGAAACTATTCGACGAATTGGCCTTTTCCCCCCGAAACTGCAATAGTGAGCATAAACATCCTCGGAAGTTTTGAGGGATATCGAGACCAAAGAGAATATTTCAGCTATGAATTAGGTTACGATTTGCTGGATAATCCGGAGACAACACTTTTTATCGACGGTCATCTCACAGATGTAGATTTCTATATCCCCCTTTGGATTCCGGACACCGGAAGAGTATATGGGGAAATCCATTCTTCCGACGGCGAACCGGTAAACGCCGAATCTCTTCTTGTTGTCGAGAATATTCGACTTGTGCGAGCAGGTCCTGAGCCGGAAGAATACATATACGAATCCGATACTTTCTATGTCGATGTCGTTGAGTGCGAATTCGATTTGAAAGTGCCAATGGGCAGATCGAGATGGGACGGTATTATTGGAAGCTACTGGATATCGGAACATCACCTGCCCGAAGGCTATATGAGAAAGAATAGGGACTTTGCCAACCACTTCAACACATCTCTCGACGACCCTGTTTTTGAGCTGACAGACACAATTTACGCTTTCAATTCAACATCTTGGGTGTCTTATTATTCCTTCCTTAGCGGATATGACAGTGTCAAAACAAAGATTTTTGACCATAACCTATATACAACCGCCCTTCTCCACCGCGATTCTCTTGTTGAGATACCCTTTTATAAATATCCCGGCGGAAGTCTTCTTATTGGCTCCGAGCCGGAAAGCCCGATATCATATCCCGACGATGTCGCGCTCCTTGACCTATATGGATTACCTTCAGCTCTCTTAGGAGGAGACACTTTAACACTTCAGCTTGTGCAATTGGACGCCAATCTGGCCTGCTCTTGTTTTTGTCCCGAAGGGGAGTTGGTTTCCTTCGAAAATCAGAATCTAAGGATAAATGTGTATGAATCGGGCTTTCTAAAAAGTGTCGAAATCATAGATGGAGCGATGGAAACACATGTCCTCGCCGGGAAACATTATGATTTATGGATGACCGGTTATTTTGCCGGATGGATGTCGCAGTTTCACAAGGTTGAAAGATTCGATCCGGGTGAAAATTATCTGAGATGGGATTTCTATCCCCTCGATACAACCTTCTATCTCTATGTCGAGGTTGCAGTCGAATCCCCTGCAGACGACAGCTTCGGTGTTATGGTCTATTCCCCCGATCACCTTTCGGAATCTTTTGAAACGCAGAGGTTTATGACAAATCGGTGGGAAAAAGTTAAAATGCCGGGGAATTTCTTCACACCATGCAATATCGAGATAGGGCATAAAGAAATGCCGGAAGGCTCAAGTTTTTATCGATTGATAGAAAACAACGGCAATATATCAGTCAACCCCGGCGACAGCATAAGGCTTTTCGCCGAGTTACCTATCGACACCTTCGTGCTCGATCTGACTTACGATCCGGCAGATACGCATAGTCGTCAACCCAACTATCTGAATAATTTCTACATGGATTATTTCGATATTGAAGACTCCTCTTTGGTCTTCAGACTGAAACTTTCATCGACTGAACATGTTCTCTCGAAACAACTTCCAATTTTCGAACGCCGGTTGCTTTTTAATATTACACCAATAAGCAGACACTTCAGAAAACACGAGTTCATTGCAAATCATGATCAACATATAATTGTCGGAGGTCCCTACCGGCCGGACAGGATTACAAAATATCTGAACTACGGCTCGGGCGAAATGCTTATGACCCTCGACGGATATCCAGCGGAATATCTCGGCTCGGATACCCTTTGGCTTCCGCACGGCGATTTCTCATGTGTTGAAATACCAGATTATCCCACTCATAACTATATCGCGGATTTGATATTTTTCAAAACCTACCCAATGCAACACCCCTATGGCGACGGTTCGGTGATGTCTTTCCACGATGTCTGCGACGGTCAGTGGACGGTGCACCTTCCAGACAGCTTCCCCGGCGGGTTTGTGCCGACAGTTACCGAAACGAGTTTTTTCTGCGCCGATATCGCCTCTTACCCCGACGAATGGCAGGAATTCCCAATCAGAATTCCGGTCATAAGACCCCCCGGAATTACCGGAAGAATTAGTCGGGATAATACATTCTTCTCCGCGAACCAGATGGTGGTGGATATCATCGACGCTTCGGGAACGGTAGTTTTAACCAAAACTCCATGGCAGGTGCATCCATGGGGAACCGAGGCGGTTTATATCGAGTATTTCTCAAAAGAGGGCGAAATTCCCCACGGCGATTACAAAACCGTGCTTCATTATTTAGGATGGGATCCCGCTTTTGTCTTCATATATCCAGACACGGTCTATTTCAGCTATCACGGCGGAAGCGTGGAGATAGAACCTTTCTACATCGGTTTCCGAAGAAGCAATGCGAAAATTACGGTCGTCGGGTTGGAAGACAGTCTCCGAGAGGGGGCGTATTTCAGGCTTACACCCCTCGAAGGCACTCATCCGATGATAGATGCCCCATTTTACGCAATTAACGCGGAATTTCCCTTCCCCGACGGCGCAGACACTGCGGTTATCCCTCTCCCCGAAAGGACATGGGTAATAACCCCCCTCACCGAATCCGGACTAATTCCCACACCGCCGGTCGCTACTCTGAATGTTCCAATCGGCGGAACTTCAGGGGATTTCCGGCTGAATTTCGATTATTCCGGATACGAGAACAGCGGGGCAATCGCAGGAAGAATTATCACCGACTCGACATCGGTTGATCCATATCCGATTGATAGCCTCAAAATAAAAATCCTTTCATCTTCTGGAGCTACTTTGCTCAGAGAGGTTACTCCGAATTCGGAGGGATACTTCATCGCCGAAAACCTGCTTTCACCGTCGATGTTAACTGTTCAAATAACCAGCGACAGCGAAAGGCCGCTCTTCGCCGAGAAAAAAGAATTTGCAGTCAGTGTCGCCACTGGAGATACTACACACGTGGGGAATATCTTCATTGCCGATGGTAACATTAGAGCGAGGATAAGATTCCGTGGCCTTAATACGCTTCAGCTGGCGACTTTTTCCCAAATTCGAGCATACCCGCTCGAAAACGAATGGATGGCTGATACTGTCTATCTAAACTTCAGCTCTGGCGCATCGACAGATACTTTCCGGCTATGCTCCGGAAGATGGCAGATTTTCTCTCCACGAGTTCCGGGGGCATATTTACTCCCAGAATTCTATGATACTCTTATGATTGAATCTTCTGTGTATTACGACCTCGAATTTATTTATCCGGAAGGTCTCAAAGAAAATGAATTCCCGCGAGAATTCGATTTCTCGGCTTTTCCGAATCCCTTCAACGATGCCGTTGTTTTCAAAATTTCACTGCCGGAAGACTCACAGGTGCTCATCGAGATTTTCGACATGTCAGGCCGCAAAGTGAATCATATAAATACGCAATTCAAAGCGGGTATTCATAGGTTGATATGGAATGCAAAAGGCTACGGCGGCGCAGATCTTAATTCCGGCGTGTATTTATATCGAGTCGAAACCTACAAAGAAACACGCACCGCAAAGGGAGTTTATCTCAAATAGGGCTGTTACTATGAACTTAGTTATACTGACATATATTCGCACGCACACACAATCAGATTACGCGCATTATAACCTGGAGTTAAAATGAAATATAAAAAAATAGTCCTATGTCTAAGCATGGTTATCGCATCGATATCCATTTTCGGGGTTATAGGCTCAGCTTTTGCTGATCCCTGCCCCTGCTCTCAGGTTAAAAATGATCTATTAGTTACAGCGGCTGACATTCCGGACGCCACCTATAAGAACCCCGCAGAGTTACTTCCGGCACCTCAGATATTCTTCGATAGTAATCTCGCCGGAGACGGAGGCGCAAACCTCGTAGGCGGGAACCAAGCTCCGCCGACAGTAGATGAGATGCTAAACGGCATCGAATCCGAATTCAAGCTTTACAAAAATGCACTCGAAAGGGAAGATTTCGATGGTGCACTTCTTCTCAAAGATAGCATCAACCTAAAATTCAGCATATTGCATGCTCAAAATATCGATTGCTCCAAATTTGAAGATGATATCGCCCTTCTCGGCGACGAAAGGGTCTGGAAACTCGAGATGGAGCGCTGGGAAAAACAGCACAGCCAAAAGACCGACAAACCCGAAGATGAAGGTTGCTCCTCTTGTCCGTCAAAAACGAATCAGAATATCCCCGAAGAACCGCCAGAGTTCACAGATGAAGAGCTTGAAAGAATTGCTCAGGAACATAGCCTTATCATTTCCGAAGCTCCCGAACAGAGAACCACAAACCGCGACATCCGCGAATACTCCGAAGAAATCGAGCACAGACTCGGCAAATTCGACCTGCCCAAACCCCAGATTTCTCAGGCCGCGCTGGACAGCTTCGCGGAATATGTTCTCGAAGACCCGATTGTCGATTCGGTCATTATCGTAAACAATGAAGGCTTTAATATTTTTATTTCGCGCGAGAGTATAATCGAAAATTTCGGAGAAGACAAGCTTGCCGAATTCGAAGCGAAAAGGGGCGATTACCCCGGATATGTTTACCAAAAAGCAAAGGGCCCGGGCTTCATGGAGCACATTCAGCTCGATCCCGAATTTATCGAAGAAAGGACGAGACTCGCGGATGAGCATTTCTACATCGATCGCGACCCCGCGACAGAGGTGCTGGAATTAAGAACTGATGATGCCCGCCATTTTAGAAATCCGGACGGCTCGATGACCGCGGTTTACAGAGCGGCAAGGCCTTCTACGAGAGGCCCTATGGAACCGATGGACACGCAAATATATAGCGGACCCCCATATGCAAACTCCTATGATTATGCTTCGAATAGCGGATTGTTCTCCTGTTGGTATTCCCACGCTGTCTATTGGTCGTCATATAACATGGGCGCATCCGCATATTATGAATACGGCTACGGGGGATATTATTATTGGAATTGCGCCATCGGGCCGGAAACTGACCAATGTTATGAATTCTATCGTTCATCTTGGGAATGGTATCTTTCCGGAATTCCAATTTACTCGAACATTACGAGCACTTACATTAATATGTATGTTTTGTCATATAATATGGCAGAATTCAACACAAGCAACCTATATGTATCCCTTTACAACATGGCAAGGCGTTTCGGAGTCGAGGGAATGAATGCCTCCCAGCATTGGACCGATTGCGGCGACGGCAATCGATACATATATTCGTTATATCTTTATACCGGACAAGGATATACGGGAGACCAAAACCTTGGCGCAACATGTAACTCAGATGTCAGTGCTCGTGTTAACGGAGACAGAACTTTCGGAATCGGCGCGCGATACTACACTACTGAAAGTTCCGCCGATAGAGGCGTTTTGGTCGATGGTGATTTCGTATATCTAACGGTGAATTATAACCCGCCCTCTCCCGATGGTTGCAACTGTGCAACTGACGGGAGGACTTACAACACGTATGTGGGGGGTCTTTCCTCAAATTATTGGTGGGAGCACACAAGTAGCCTTCTCGGACCGAGCACCTGCAGATGGTATTATATATATTTATATTCTGGTAGCGAATACAATTTCACAACCGTTCGAGGAGTGAGTCCAAACTCCAATGCCGATTTCGACACATACCTCAGATTGTATGACTACAATACATGTGTTCAGGTTGACTACAATGATGATCAATGGGCGTATCCTCCCGGGCATTCTTTTCTATCCTATTGCCCGACTACTAGTGGCTGGTATCTTCTTAGTGTTGGCGGATACGGCTCTAGTTATGGCAACTACACCCTCGGGATTGCAAGATTCACTTTATATGGCGCTCCTACCAGCGTTACTGTAAGCCCATCGTCGATATGTCTCGGGGGTTCCGTGTCGATAACCTCGAATGGTGGTTACGGCGGAGGCAACTACATAACATATGGCTTTCCGGGAACCTGCGGAACATTCATCGGGTGGAACTATATATCTTCATGGACACCTCCCTCGACTGGAACCTACACAATCTGGACGGAGCGTCGAAACAGCGGGGATTATTACGGTCAGTCTTGTTTGTTTGGAAGCAATATGGGCTCCGGCGGCGCGAAATCGACCACACTTACAGTGGTTGCACAACCAACCCCTCCAACCAGCGCTACACGAACCCCTACCGATGCAACAGTATGTGTCGGAGCACTACTCCAAATAACGGGAGCCTCCGGCGGGAATGCCGGGGTGGGATGTGTCTTCCAATACCGATTCCTTAGGGGCGGAATCGTTGTCCAAGATTGGAGCACTTCCAATAACTCATACATGACCACAAGCGCTGATGCCGGTTATACTATCTACGCCCAGCTTAGACGCTCTAATTGCCAAATGGGCACCGGTTGCAACGAATCTGCCGGAAGTGGAAATCTTGCGCAATGGAATGTCGTCAACGACCCAACAATATCCATCTCCGGCGGGACAACCGTCTGCTGGGGCTCGACTGACACTCTAAGCTCCTCTGTAAGTGGCGGAACAGGGACATTCTATTACCAATGGCAGTATTACGATGGAAGCAATTGGCAAAACATCTCCGGTGCGACCGGTTCGACATATGCCGCAAACCCGAGCACATATGGCGCGAGCACTCAATACCGATGTATTCTCACTTGTTCCGGCAATGGTTGCGACGGTGCAACATCGAATATACTAACAGTGAATCTATACAATAACGGTTATGCCGTTGGTTATTGGATAGGAAACTATTCTTCAGATTGGGCTGATTGCCGAAATTGGGGAAAGGGGAGAGTCCCGAATGGCTTTGGAGCCATAGTGCAACATATCTCCACTTACGATCCAATAATATCATCTGCAGTTCCAAGCATAACAACTTTGACCCTTCAAACAAATGGATACTTAAGAATAAACTCGGGAGGATCATTAACCACAACGAGCACCACAACTAATAACAGCGGATGTAATCTTACAATCTCCGGTGGCACACTGACAAGCACTGGAACATCTTTTAATAATTATGGTACGATGATAGTTAGCAGTGGAACTTGGTATGTTCCGAGCTATTTTTCTAATCAGAACGGATCCTTTAGTCAAAGTAATGGGACTATCTCTGGTTCGACAGTCAATTTCTATTTAGGCTATGGTGGTTCTACTAGTCTAACAGGTGGAACTATGTCTCTAACCGTTAGTAGCCAGTTTGGCACTGGCGGAGCAGGTAGTAACCCGATAACATCCAACTCCTCCCATTATCTCAGTTTGACCGCAAGTGGTAGTCCAACATGGTGGAATAGAAGTTCCTCAGACAATATCAACTGGGGGAACGTTACATTAAGCGGCCCATGGATTACAGCTTCTGATGGAACTTATCAAAGACGCCTAAAAAGTTCCGGTTATTTTACTATAAATAGCGGCGCATCTTTAGATTTTCAAACCGGCGGACAAGGAATAGACGCCACAGGAACCCTTACAGTTAACGGACTTCTTACTCTAAATAGCGCTAGCGATATGATAGATGCAAATGGTGCGATATCCATTGGTAGCTCAGGCCATATAAATAGTTCTGCCGCAAATCTCATATATTGTGCCGGAAACTGGACAAATAGCGGAACATTCACACATGGAAATAATACGGTATATTTTGACGGCGGCTCCGCAACTATTACAACCGGCGGATCGGGTGCCGGTAAACGGTTCTATAACCTCAACATCACCGGCGGAACAAAAACCCAAAACGGAGCCATGGGAATCGATAACGACATTAACATCACCGGCACACTCGCACAAGGCGCTAATGAAATCTACGTTACGAGAAATTGGAACAGCGCCTCAGGATCGGTTACAAGCGTAAGCACAAGCTCGAATACCTATTGTAACGGCTCGGTCAGCGGCACAATTACCTCCGGAGGCAATTACCATTTCGGCTACCTCCAAATTTCAAAAAGCAGTGCAAGCTATGGAATGACACTTATCGGCAATGTTCGTTGCACTCATCTCATAAACAACACGGGTTTTTACGACATAAACTCTCGAACACAAACAAACGATGGCGTTTATTACGGCCATGCCAACAGCCAGCTTCGTATGTCCACCGGAATCATGTATGTCAACGGAACATCGACAGGGTTTACATACCCCTCTTTCTATATGGCAAGCGGCGCAACGGAAAACATCACAGGTGGAAATATCTACATATCGGGTTATGGCAACAGCTACCGTGCGATGATGGTCAATGGCAGTTTTGCGCCCTCCGGAGGAACTGTTCATTTTACCGGCGGAACCTCGGTTGGCATCGCCGGAACAGGAACCTTGAATTTCTACAACCTTCGAATAGCCAAAACAAGCACAGCTGTTGTGAACCTCGAAAGGTCCTTCAACGTGATAGGCGAATACGACGCCTCCGCAACCACTGCCTCGGATGGAACATCCGGCGGAGTCGTTCCGGGAGGCTACGAGATTAATTTCTAAGTCTCCAAACTCACCATTCGGAATCGAAAATTTACGCGGGATTAATCCCCCCCTTCCCCCCTTTCACAAGGGGGGAGGAAGAGTTTTGAAGTCCCCCTTGTCAAAGGGGGATTTAGGGGGATTAAATCGCGGCACAATCATCAATCCCCCCCCCGACGGGCTCAAGCGCCAACCCCCCTTTCACAAGGGGGGAGGAGTCTTGAAGTCCCCCTTGTTAAAGGGGGATTTAGGGGGATTCTTCAATGGGGATTTAGGGGGATTCGCCGTAGGGGAGGGTCTTAGACCCTCCCGCTTCAACGCCGCCTCGGTCGTATTCCCCGCCGGCGCGCGGACAGGTCTCAGACCTGTCCCTACAGAATTCCCAGGCAAGGGCCTATTCAGCAACGCCACCCCCGTAGCGGAGGGTCTTTGTTGACTGTAGGGAAATCCCACGGATGCCCTCCCGCACCGCCATTTCTCGAAATTGCATGAAAAGTTTGGCAATCAGCCAAAGGAATTTCGCGGATGGTCATACCCATTTCATCGTCATTGGCAGGTATTTTACGAACAGCCACAGCCTTTTCGCGAACAACGGCAGACCTTTCGCCATCGACAACAGAAATTTCGTGAACAACGGCAACAATTTGGTTGTCGGCCATAGCCTTTTCGCCAACAGCCACGGACTTTTCGCCGACAACGATAAGATTTTTGTGAACATCGTGAGACTTTTCGCTGTCATGGAAAGAACTTTTTTGTCCGTCAAGAGTCTTTTTGCCGTCATGGAAAGAACTTTTTTGTTTGTCAAGAGTCCTTTCGCCATCGGCCACAGGAATTTAAAAAGTCTGGCGATGTCGGCGGAAATTCCGTCGTGTAACCAAAAAATTCAGGAGGGAAACACAAAATGATCATCAACAACAACATCTCGAACGACGATTACACCACCCGCGCCGAGCGGATTCAGCTATTGTCCGACAATATCGACACCTTTGCCGTCGAGATCGGCGTTTCGGGTGCGAGACTTACAGCCGCGCAGGCCGCAGATTCCGAGTGGGAGGACGTTTGCGCCAAATGTGTTGTCGAGGACGGCCAGATGGACGAGGCTTTCGAGACCTTCCATCAGGCGTTGCAGATGAATATGCGGTTTATGCCGAGGAATTCTATAACGCACTCACTTCGTTTTTGCGAGAAAAAGCTTGCAGACTCCTAAAACTTGATTACAATCGTAATACAAGGAAAAAACATTTAGACTTTTTGGAAGGCGATTCCGAGAAAGGGGACACAAATGAGAGATCTTGTGATTACTTTGGTAGTTATCGTTGCGAGCTTATGTAACGCACAGCCCTGTCTCGAAGTTCACAACTACGGTATCTCCGCGCGGGTGGGTACCACCATAGGCTTTTTTGGTGTGGGAACGAACCCGGGCGGCAGTAGCCTAACCTGGGATTTCGTGCCGGTAGTATCTGGAGTTGGCAACTCGCATTTCATAGTTCGAGTCGATGGCGAAACTTACGGCTTGGCTTTTGAAGGGTTAGAGGGATCTTTCATTCCGCCGATAACTTCCACGTTAGAACCATATCATGATACCGGGTTCCCATCGCTAATAGCCGCGAGCAACACTATTCATAATAAATGGAACTTGCCGGAGGGTATAACACTCAACCAATACTTCATGCCACACAGTTTGGACGATTCTCTGGGGTTGATACAGGTGCGCTATGTCATTCGCAACGACGATGATTTCGACCACACAATCGGGCTCGAACACAAATGGGATGTCAATATTAACGGACTGGACGACGCGCGCATTGCAAGTCCGGCATCACCCTATGTTGACACAAATTCGGTCTTCACCCCTGCGGATATGCCGCCATATATCCTGATTCCGGATGATCCGGCTACTCCAACGCTGGTAGGCGTTATGGTCGTCGATGCTTTCGACGCCACCTGCCCCGATTTCTTCGCCTATGGTGAAGAAATGGAGATAATAGCTTCCAATTTCAGCCTCGATTCGACTTTCGCCGGGCCCCTTTATTCCCTCTCCGCGGC
>Ga0334886_1003281_pt1 | contig 14607 bp, 12 predicted proteins | sample GraSluR1_MG_9_FD_207232 | JGI IMG/M metagenome (GOLD analysis project Ga0334886, IMG submission 207232) | Sludge microbial communities from methane-producing bioreactor in Wageningen University, Netherlands - Granular Sludge_27_06-R1 | ecosystem: Engineered > Bioreactor > Anaerobic >...
CGTTCATGCCTGTTTTTCAAAGACCAATTTCTTGTAAGTCTTATTTGCAGTGAAAGAACTGAATTCAAGTACTTCTGTCGATCCCCCGGTGTTTTCCACTTATCAGGGGTCGACGGAGAAGCAAATCACGATTCAAATTGCCAGATTCCTTTTTCGCCTATCGCAAAACTGTGCTCATTGTTGAATTTAGTTCCCGGTGTCCAACATATTTTTGCTGCTGAAATTTCCGCGCCAAATTTTTCTTCTCCAGTTGTTTCAAGCCCTATCAAAGGTTCTATATTGCCACTTGAAGCAAAGCTATCTATTTGATTGTCAGCGAGCACATGGGAGATTACAGAATTAGAACCTGAGAGTTTTATCACTGGAGATTTCTCGTCTAGTTCAATATCATATCCATTGAGATCAATTTCAGCAACTTGAGCGCAGCGTTTTGATTCATCAATCCCTACTTGACCCCAGCCATATGTTCTTTCACCACCTATCTGAAGCTTTGGTAGCGCAGCTCTCCAATTCACTTTGCAATCTTTATGTTCAAAGACGTATCCAATGAGATAGACTTGTTTCCCGTCTCTTGTTTTCGGAGCTATATACTCTGTTTCATGCAGACTGCCTTCATCGGCTTTTTTTGCACATGGATCTAGTGCAGTGTTTACGAAACTTCCTATGTATTTCCACTCAAACTCATCTTTGATTTTCCATGGAAAAAGCGAGATGCTCTCTTCATTATCAGAGGGGTAGAAGTAGCTGAACCTGAGGAATTCATCGACATCTTTGCCGATTTTTCCGTAATCAAAGTCCCCGTAATCTCTAGCAATCCTGGCAGTCAAGGCTCCCCAGAAGGTTCTACCAGGAACATAGTATCTTGTCTGCTGAAGGTTTCCTATCTTTCTCCAGCCTATGTGCATCGGAGAGAGAAGTTCTAGGGAAACTCTGTATAATCTCCAGCCCATTATTTCTTCACCCTCGCTTTGGCTCCATATCTAGCGTAAACGAGAGTCCTTTCCCAAAGATCCTTTACCAGGAAAAGAGAGTCTGTATTGTTGCAGATTTTCTCGTTGACTATGCTGAGCACGCTTTCTGGATTCTTCATCTTCTCATCCAAATCTTCAAAGTCTATTCCCAGCGATTCTTTGGCAGAACCAAGCAATTCTTTAGCTAATACTTCTACTGTTTCGGTTTTCTTCTTTTCTCTCGCATAGAGATAGAGTATGCATGCATATATGCCGTTACCGTGGAGAACCAGAAGAACATCATTGATAAGTTTCTCAAGTTCTTTTTTATCCATGCTCTTTAGAGAAACCAAAATACGTTGCCCTGATTCTGCTGCAAAGTAATCAAGGTTTTTCATTGATTGTCACCACCAGAGATAATCTTCATTCTGCCGAAGCCCCTTGTGGTCATTCCACCGATGCCAAGGTATTCTATGACTTTGAACCCAGTTCTTATAACATCCATCGGGGAGTTCCAGTCTCTTGTTCTCTCATTGCCTTTGCAAATCTCCATTGCGGTTTTAAATCCGGTCGATCTGAAGTCATCCTGAATTACCTTAGTTATCAACCATGTAGCTCTTGGAATTGCTTCATATGTGAATAGCGCAGCATCTTCCGCAGCCCCGGTTTCAGGATTGATTGCCACTGAAGTCCTTGTTTCGAGGTTGTCATTGACTATTTGCGTAAACAGCTTGTCTGATACTATGTAGATCTTCTGTTCGACAAGCCGCCATTCGCTTCTTCCTGCCAGACCATCAAGTTTGGGTTCTTGAATTGCAATACTCTCTACATCAATATATAGCCAGCCGATTTTGATCTTGCTGTTTTCATCTGGTCCGCCTAGGTGATAAGCTTTTTCCTCATCCGGATCGAGTTCTTTCACATCGATTCCAATTTCGTTTAGCATGGCTTTCGTTGTAACCCATATCGTTCCTTCGGATGAATAGACCGGGAAAAGGACTATCCTTGCATCGGAAAAGCTTACAACGCCGGCCTTGCTGGTTTGCTTAGAACCAGAGCCGTTTATATACCCAAAAGTATATGATACTGGATTCTCAGTACTCTCGGGCTTTTTGTTGCCGGCAGTGTCCAGATCTCCCATAAGCATCGCAGCGTACATCTTTGCCGCACCTGAGAGGCTTGTCCCTGGAATAATCGGTATGTTTGAACCAGCTTCTCTCACTATCGTATTGTCCACTATTCCCAGATTGGTTCCACCCGTTCCGATGTGAATCGGGTCAAGGGTCATAAAAACGAATTTTCTCTCCTTATAGAGTTCGTTACTCATTCCGCCACCTCCGATTTATCCTTCAATATACTCATATGAATTTCCAGTACATCTGCTAGTTTTCCACCTGCGCAGAAATCAATGATTGTATCTTTCTCATCTTTTGTAAGTGATTGCTTCCATCTGAGATTGTCAACGATGTTCTCAACATAACTCTTGAAAGTTTCGTCCTTTTCTCCAAGTGAATCGGTCCAATCTCTTCGTTTTTCTTCAACGAGAGTGTTCAGCTTCTTTATCTGGCTGTTTGAAAGTCTTGTTGAGAGAATCACCCATACTCTTTCAATCTCATCCAGGTCGTCAAGATGGTATGGGCGATGCTTTCTATCTTTTGAACGTCTCTTACCTTCGTTGTAGCTTATCTCGAATCTCTGGGAAGCAGACGAGAGATATTCAAAATCAAAATGAGAAGGTATGACTTGAACTTTGTCGCCCTCTTTTAGTTCAGATACATGCACTAGCCAGTTTCCGGAAGGCCCTTTGAAGGAAAGGAGTCTATTTTCAGGTTCAGCGTTAACAACATAAAAATACGGATACCATACATCTTCTGAACAATCCCCCATCTTTGAAGTGATTTTCCAAACCTGATCGTTTTTGAAAGACAGCTCGAAGTAGTCGGCAAGTTCTTCAGATTGCTTCATCAATGTCCATGGTTCTTCTTCATTGTCGATTTGCATAAGCCTGCGTCCGGCATCCATGATGGCAGGAAGAGCTGTATGATAGCCCGCATAAACGATCCCAAGATTCATAGGCAGGCGGTTTCTGACTTTTCCCATTTCCTTTTCGTATTTCTCTTTTATCTTTTTGGCAGCTTCAAGAGCCTTGTCTGCCGGCACAAGAACCATGAATCTTTCCGGGTCTTTCGTTATTTCGATTACAGGGGAGTAATTACACGATTCGATCTCGATGCCATTGATTCCTAAACTGGCAAGTGTTTTTGAAGGATCATTGGAGTCGTATAATTCTAAGTTCTTACTGTTTAGGTATTCGGTTAATTTTTTGCGAACGTCCTTCTTCATTTCAATGCCGAGCTTCTTGACAAGCAATTCAAGATTCTCTATTATCACGAAGTTTTCAAGTTCATCAGCGCCTTTAGGATTCTTGTTCTCGTAGAATACAGTGAATTTAGTTTCATTGACTTTGGCTTCATAGGCATTATTTGGTGGAAGGTTTAGATTATTTGTCCGAACTTTCAGAACAAGCCTTTCAGTTATTGGGTTTATAACTCCTTTGATTTCTACAAGAACCTCATCCCAGAATTTACTTGTCGTTTCCCAGACTCTACGAGCCCTTGCGAAAGAAGGAGGCTTTCGCCAAATTGCGAGTGCCAGCTTTTCATGCTTTGTAAGCGCTTTGTTATCTTCGAGATCTTCAGAACCTACCATGAAGTTATATAGGTTATGAACTGTTTTGAGATCATTTAAGACGTGTCTTTTTCCGATATTCTTCAGATTTGGCATAGAATGCAGAACATTTGATGTTGAAAGCTCTTCTGTGAGTTCCTTGAAGGAGAAACCAACTGTCTTCTTAAGGTTTCTGAATGTTGAAAGATTGTCTGTATTACCTATCCAATTATTCAAATTGAAACTAGAGCTAAGCAGTGCGATTTTTCCCGTTGAATCTGCGATTTCATCTATCCATACTGTTTGATTATTCCTGTTTTCCACCCACTTCTTTCCACGACCAGTGATTCTCTTGTAGCATTCTTCACAAAACTTAATCCCTCGTTTTCGAGAGTTAGCATCAATAGGTCTTATATTGCAGGAAGGGCATGATTCTGCTTTTTCGCTCCAAAGTTCTTTGAGTTTCATACAAGGAATCTTGCCATCAGGCTTTTTTGATACCATAGAACCCAAACTATACAGATTTCTTGAAGGTCTTTCACTGATATGGAAAAATGGAGTGACTTCCCAGTTAGTTGTACTAGAGATCTCTTCTGAGATTTTATGCTTCAGACTGACCCCTTTCTTCACAACTAGATCATCAATCGCCAGTTTTTCACTTAGTTCCGGAATTAGAAAGGTTATACCGTTTGTGTCTCTGTATATTTCTAAACCAAGAGGATACTCCACTTCAATTATTGATTTGGCTCTATCGGACGATTCATCGATAAGCTTTCTTCGAGTTATTGTGTCGCCAATACCAGTTCCTTTTGCCACATAGCTTTCACCGTCAAGGGTCACATGGAAGTACCTGAAAGTGTATTTGTTGTCTTTATCGAAAGGGTCTTTATATCGATTGATCAAGGATTCTGCAAGTTCTGCTTTGAAAAAAGCTACCGAAGATATTGTCTGGTCCCAAAGAGTAACGTCATTTATAGGCCTTCTAGTGTCTCCTATTGCTTTACTGAAATGCCTCTGAAGTGTGCTGATAAACTCCTTTCTAAGTTCGTTCCACACTCTTAGGTCCTCTGCACTATTCTGCCCAGCCAGTTTTCGAATTGAATCTAGCTTTTGTTGTATAAAGTTGTACAGAATATGTCTTTCGGAAGCTATTTCGTCAATGTCCATGTAGCTATTTTCAAAACCAAATGCGGTAGCTGGGTATATGATAGCATTAGCCCTATTCTTTTGGTCTTCATATGCTTTGTCATCAAGAATCCCTTTTTCTGTTCCTGAGCTCCTTCCATGCGCATCTCGATTCAAGCTCAGATAAGGATTTTTGGATTTTCCTCTGTGAGTTTCAATGAATTCCTTGATCACTATTTTCTTGACAATTGATCTGTCGTTTCCCCATTTATCAGCCACCTTATCTGAGGCTCCGTCAGTGAGATCATCCACGAAGAGCTTACTCATTATGGGATCCCCGATGATTTCAGAGGGCACCATAACATCTAACTCCCCCTTATTTCCGCTTATGAAGGCTTCTTGATACTTTCCAATCATATGCAACCAACATGCAATTTCAGCAGTAAGTAAAACATCTCTGTTTTCTGCAAGGACAGTCAAGTCTTTACTCATCAGGATTACCTCCCGTTGTGTCTGGTTGAGCGTTCATGTCAGCTATTACCTTTGTCAAGTCAATAAGCTCAGTAAAGCTCGAGAATTCTCCAGCGTTTTGTGAAGAGTCCTTGACACGCAGTGAGTCCATATAAGACTTTCCATTCTCCTCATACCAACGTTTGAATTTCGAGAATTCATCACCACTCTGAAAACCATGCTCGGTTTTCTTTTTTTGAAACTTCTTATTGCTGAGCAGGGCTCCGGTTGCGTTGTCAACCAGTTCGCCTTTCACAGTTCCGTTTTCGTTGAGATATTTCCGGAAATTCTCGGGTAGTTTCATTGCCTCGCTTTCCTGCTCTATCTTTACAGACATGTCAGTGTAGACTCTTCCGTTTTTTACATTGTTGCTGGCTATTCCATACCCGCTTGAGGTCTTTGCACCAAATCCGTATACTGTGAACATCGCTTCGAGTCCTTTGGCGATTACTTTCAGGTCTTCAAGCATTTGCTTTTTGGTCTCTTCCTGTTCTTTTCCAACAAGATCAAAGGGAACATACAGGAGTGAAAACTTACCGTTTTCTTTAGCTGGAATACATTCGATGATTATTGGATTAGTTCCGGCACGAGTTTGCCTGTTATGAGGATTTATGATTTCGTAGTCTACTTTATCGAAGAGAGACGGAAAGAAGTGAAGACGACCTTGTCGAAAGCTTTCATTCGTCAGTCTCTCATTTCCGAAGATTCGAGTGATTTGCTCGTTATCTTCCTTCATGCCTTCATGCCAGAGCGCTGAACGGAGGCAGCCTTTCCATGTAGATCCTGGAATGTACGGACAGCTGAGAACCTTCTCTCGCTTTATGGAGTTTTCGATAATCGTGAAATTCTCATCGTCCTTGGAAATGCAGGGTTTTTCAAGAGTAAAATCAAATTCGATGATGAATGAGTATGCAGGGAGAATATCCAGGGCTGTCGTGCTGAATTCATTGAATCCCTCTGCAGCGAAAGTACTTCCATAGTCTGCATCTTTCCTTCTTTTCACATAGACTTGTTTTGCGGCGTTTTCTCCGTCAGAATATCCTAGAGCTTCGAGGTAATTGAAAGTAATCAAGAGTTCTGAGTCGCCAAGTTTCTTAAGAATTTTCGCAATCACATTCTCATTGGGATGTTTTTTCTCGAGCTCATCTGTGAGTTCGCTCATAATGCTCTTTTCTTTGATTTCAAAGAGGGTGTTGGAATTATGGTCAAGAATCAATTTCTGTCACCTCACTTAGCATTTCACCAAAAGAAAAAATCTCCCCAGCGTTATTAGTGTCATAGTCTCTTTCGATTGCTTTGCAAGCAATTTCCGGAACAGATCTCTCTGTGAATCCCCAAATGCGCAACTTGTATTTGTCATTTTGCTGATTCTCTTTATAGAAACTGCTGACAAACACTTTGCTGGCCCATTTGTCTCCTTTTGTTCCTCCAAAGATTTCTGCTGTAGCTTTTTTTGATCCGCTACTTTCAAGGTGTTCTCTTCGCAACACATATCTCACATCAAAAGACATCGGAATGTACACATCCTTACCTTTATTACGCAGGTATTCCAGATTCGCTGGTGGAAGAGATTTTCCAACTTCTGTTTCTATTTTCCAGTAGTTCTTCAGTGAATAACTTTCCATGCCATCGTCTCTTTTCACAAAGTAATTGTCATTAAGGAATCCATTGATTTTGCGGAGTGATTCTCTTGTTTCATCCCTATGATCAGCGAGTTCAAAAATGCCATAACCAAATTGAGGTTTAGCTCCAAGAGAACCAAAGTTGCTCATAATTGAAAGGACAGCCTTAAGCTGCTCTTCAATTTGATTTCTATCGCACCTGGAAAGGACTCTGAGTTCAAGAGAACCGAAGTAGTTCATATCATCAAGATTTTTCTCAAAGACTTTGCATAACCAGTTCTTGTTGATTTTGCTAGTCGTAGCCTGCGAAAAGGGTTCATTCCCCTTAACTGGCTGCCTGCCTTCAGCTGTTACAGGCAAATTAAACAGTCTCTTCCAACCTGTAGTTCCAAACAGATAACAGGCAGGACAAAGCTTTGAAAACCTTTCTTTACTATCTTTTTCTTTGCCGGACAATTTGCAGCGATTATCTGAAGTCGGATCGCAAACGTAATATCCGAGCCCCCTCGCGATAACTTCATACCACCATCTTATGCTTCCTATGATGCCCGTTTCGTGGATTCTGTCCATCTTTCCATCTGCCCCACCGGTCCATAACGGTGTCAGGGTTTTGATCTTGAATGTGATTGGTTCATTCCCCACTCTTCGCACCTCTCTTTTCTAGATAATTCCGTCGTCGGCCACTTGCTTCTTGTCTATCCCCAATACTTCGAGCGTCAGATCGTCTTGCGTCCTCAGTTTGTATATCCGGACTGAGTCGTCTTCTTTTTTTATGACTCTTTCAAGGCGCTTTTTAAGTGTCTCCAGGCTTGCTTTCGTCAGTTCGCCTTCAAGCACCGAGTTCTGTACCCAGTCCAGGTACTGCCTGCATATTTTCAGCACTTTGTTTACCCGTTTTTCGCCTATATCATAGACTAGAAGCACGTACATCTTTCAGCCTTTCCACGGGACATACTCTTTCTCTCCTGTGATGTGCTTTTCTATCTTGTACATTTCCAGACGGATGAGATAGCGATACGAGACATTTCTCTTCAGCCCGGGGTGTTTGATAGTTGTCTTCAGCTTCTCGTCGTATTCTTTCACGAACGTCTCCTTACCGGCATCGTTCATATAGATTCCTTCAAGGTGCTTTGCAAAGTGTTTGGCCTGAATCTGTTTCTTGTTTATCAGGGAGAAGATCAAACGATCTACGAGAATCGGCTTGAAGACCTCGGCGACATCTAGGTTCAGAGAGAAGCTACGGAAATTCGTTGTGTGAAGGTATCCAATCCTCGGATCGAGATGTGTGCGGTAGATTTCGCCAAGAACTGTAGTATAGAGCATTGTGTTTCCAAAGCTTATTAGGGCGTTGAGTCTATTCAGGGGTGGCTGTCTAGTCCTTGATACGAATTCGAAGCTTGAGTTGTCTATTATTGCATCAAAGCACTTGTAATAGAGATCTCTGAAGTTGCCTTCTATTGCCATCGATTCATCGATGCTTGCAGTCTCTACCAGTCGGTCTTTTAGCGAATTCAGGTTTTCAATCGCCTTTTCCAGGTCTTTCCCCCGTCGGTTGTAGTACGATAGGACATTCAGCATGTTGGTCATTGAGGCGCTGACGAATATCTTTGCAAGACCAAGGCGTTTCTCCGGGTTGTTGTAGAAATTCGCCTGCTGTAGTACCAGAAAACCGGAGTTCAGGTGCTCCCTTGGATAGTATGTCCCCGAATAGTAGTCGTAACGGTTGAAGAAGTGTAGGGGAATCTGTTTTTGGGTAAGGAACTCGAGAACCCTTTTATTCAGGTCGAGTTCTCCGAAAGCACATATGGAATCCGTCTGCTCGACTGGAAGGTGAACCTTCTTCCCGTCTTCTTTCTGGAAAACAAGAGTGTTGTTCATTCTCAAGAGTTTTCCCGAAGTGAAGAGGTACAGCATTCGCTTCATACCATCACACCCAGCAAAAAGTATAGTAAGCGCAGTTTTTGCACTTATTTTGGGGTCTTTCGAGGGGCGGTATTGGCCCCTCAACAAGGTCCTGGATCTCTTCGCACATTTCCTTCAGTCTGGTTTCTTCATCCGGGGTAAGGCTGACTTCGATTTTCTTTTTCTCTTTTGGGACCAGCAATTGGCCGTTCGCTTCGACTCCCATTTCCTTCAAACGCAACAGGTAGAAAAGCAGCTGATCCCTGGCTCCTTCAAGAGAGTATTTCGACTTCTTTATTTCGCTGACTATGGTCTTTCCCTTCTTCTCTTCAACCATATCCAACCGAATGTTGTCTATGGCGATATCTTTCTCTCCTCTGTTTTCGTATGAGGTTTCGTGGATGAGACGACCCAGGGCAAGATTCATATTTTCGCTTTCTGGAAATATTCTGTGGGCTACTAACCACGCTTCCCTATCGCAGTTAGAATATGAAAGAACGAGATAACCTGTTATATCTATCAATAGATATCACATCCTGCCAGATGAAAACCTGTCGACTCATCGTAATAGCGTTCTAGCTCGTCTTTCTGAACGTAGCAGAAACCGCTTACCACAGGTGGAAGATCTGCTTCACTCTCATCATGTTTTACTCGATAGTTGATTGTGTATGGAGCGAGTCTTCTTACGACGCTTTTCTTTTCTGCCAGAAGCTTGAATTTATCTTCTGTGGAGGTAGGCCTTTGAAGAATGTCTGTGTATTCTCGCCATGCGTTCTCTGCTTCATCGTCGATTTCCAGGAATACGGGGTAGGTTCTGCCGCTCTCATCGATCAGCTTGAAATCCGCGATGTTGGCAAATTCTAGCTTGTATATGTTTTCCAGAATCTCCTTTGATTTCATTTTAATGCCCGATTCTTCAATGGCCTGGAAGTAATCTTCAACGAGTGAATAGAGTTCCGATTCGTTGTATTCGGTATTGTTCATAGCTCTTTTGGTAGCGGATAGCAAGACTGAGTCATAGATCTTGCTCGGCGCACGGCGTCCATTGAAGTCCGCTAATTCAACAAGTCTTATTCTTCCTCTGTCTTTTTTGCTGGATCTGTTGACCCTTCCTGCGACCTGAACGATGCTATCCAGGGGACCCATGTCACGGATACAGTAGTCGAAGTCTAGGTCAACACCGGCTTCGACAAGCTGGGTTGTAACCAGTATGCAAGAGCCATCTTCGTCCTTTATGCTTTGAACTCTTTGCCTTCGAACTTTCGGCGGAACTTTTGTAGAAAGATAGTAAAGCTTTTCGATTTCTACATCATGTAACTCGAGAATTTCCTTGAAAGTAGCTTCAGCCGAAGCTATTGTGTTCATAACAATCATCAGGGATTTCTCAGACGATATCGCTTCTTCCACAGTATCTGGCAGCAGGTTACCTGTGAATTCTTCAAAGGTCATTTCGTCGATACGTTCCAGTTCAAATCTGTTAAGCGGAATATCTTCATTGACAAGAGATTCGCCGCTTAAGCCGAAACACGATGGCATGGTTGCCGTGGAGAATATGAATCTTGTGCCGCCGTATTTAGCGAGTAGCTGCATAACTTTCCCAGTAAGGTCCCAGTATTCTGTGGGAATTGCCTGAATCTCGTCTAGCAGAACTATGGATCCCGGTATCCTGAAGAATTTTTGGGTCCTCTTTCTTGTGAAAATCGAATGGAAGAAGCTCACAAATGTGGTAATCGTTAGCTCGCTGTTCCATGAGTTTATCAGGAGGTCAGCCTCATACTTCTCGTAGTTTTCATCTTCATTGTCCGTACAGAAATCTATCTCTGAAAGGTGATGCTGCTGCAAGAGCTGGTTTGGAGTTGGATCGGGCCGACGCGTTTCTATGAAGAGCTTTCTCGTTACATCGTAAGTCTGATCTATTATGCTCAGGAAAGGCAGGCAGTAGATAATTCTTGGAATATAGCCTTCCCTTTTAAGTTTATTTCGCAGTCTCAGCGCCAGGGAGAGAAGTGTTAATGTCTTTCCGATACCTGTGGGGCCTTTTAGAGTACCAACTTCGAACTCTATATTAGATGTCGCAAGATTGTAGAACTTGCTTCTGAGAAGGTTCATGGGATCCGCTCCTGGCAGGTCAAAACCTTTCGCTTTCCTGTAGTCTTCTACGAGTGTTTCGGGAAGATCGTCCCTTTTGGGAAGTGGCTTATTCCTGAAGGCGGCGTCAGTTTCATCTGCCCAGCGCAGAAGGGAGGATAGGTACATATACAATAAATAGGGCCGGACATCTTCTGCATTATCCAGAAAGAAATCTTCGTAGTATTCCTGCCAATCGTAAACGAGATCACCTAACTCATCTTTGTTTAGTGGAGGGACATCAATCTTCTGACGAAGTTCATCAAGAAAACCTTTGTTCAGATTCAAGAGCTGCCAGTTTATTAGTTCTGCATCGCTGTCGAGGTCACAACCGAATCCTGGATTTTCGGCCTGACCGTGGTGCCGTTTCAGAAGGCTGACAATCACCGGGATGAGGTGTTGGATTTCCTCCGGCACGTTCTGGGTCAAGTACTTTCCTATTGCAAACGCTCCAAGAGCAGCGTGCTTGGATCTGTCTCTGTCGAATCTCCGCTTCATTATTTTGTTTTGAAATTCCGGAGTTGCCTTTCCGAGATCATGGAAGTATGCGACGGCCTTAACTAGAAAGCCCAGGGTCTTTTTGTCGACCCCGAGCAGGTTTTCAAAATCCATATATAGACTCGCAGTTTCGATTTCAGAAATCATAAGGTGATAGACGCCATCGAGGTGATCCATCAACAACCTAGGTGATTCGCCTTCTCTTGTCGGATGGGAATAGACTTTAGACAAGCATTATCACCTCTTCAGTATTTGATGAGCGAAGCTTTACTAGAGAGGCTTTGACCGGACTCTTCAACAGGGATATCTTGTTGCAGTTTGATTCGTAAACAACCTCTGAGTACTGGAGAACTCTTCTTTCACTGTCCATATTGATTGCATGAGTTTCCCTGAAGAGATTTATTCCGCTCTCGAATCTGATCTCTCCGTCATCGAACAGATAAACTATGGAGTCGATCGATACCTCGCCGTTCATCTCTTCTGCCCCGAACTCCCCGATGTAGTCTATTGAGGCTATGAATTCCGATATACCAAGGCAAGGAGTGAAGTATGTCTCGTGGTTCTCAAGTTTTCCTCTCAAAGCAGACAAGAGTTCAGAATCTCCTGAGGCATAAATCCTGTATTTGGGAGAGACGAGGCATTCGACCGGAACTAGTATGCTACCTCCACTCTTTGTGTGTAGATACTTCAGATTGAAGGTCGTTTTCCCTATAGGACTCATAACCCGAACACCGGTTTTCAGTCCACTACTTTCAAAGTAACTCGACTGCTCACTCTTGCCGAAGCCGCCACTTTGAACGCCTATGATATTCCCCAATAACCCAACGACTGCTGTTCGTGGGGGAACGGAATAAGTCAATGCAGAAGTCGTAGTATAGGGCTTTCTGAAATGGGCATAGTCACTGGATATGTCGAAGACGAGGACTTTCATGAGTCCTCACCTCACTTCTCCAGTTTTTCAGTCTTGCCGTCCAGTAGACCTTCAATCTCGAATGGTTCGCCATTGAGTGTGAGCTTCAGTCTGGGGTCTATTCTGTAACGGACTCTCTTTATGTTGGTGCTGTATTTGTCGAGGAGTTCTTTAAGTTCGAAGATCTCAAGTCTGAAATCTTTCACCCCGCGGATCTTCTCGTCCTGAATCTCAGACTTCAGCTCGATGGCTTTATCAAGCTCACCAATGTGAAAGTTTTTCTCATCATTATAAATTACGTCTATAAGGAGTCTTGGGAGCTGTTCCATCTTGGAGCGGGTAATTAGATCTTTGGTGCCCTCCCACATGGCTTCAAGAAGGAAATCTACATCGGCATCAGTAAGAAGCGTTTCTTTCGCGGTGTTCTGGTTGATAACGCCATAAAATGCGATACAAGAATACGGAAGCTGCCATTTCTCGCTGAAGCTCCGCTGCTCGTTACCTTCCTTCGAAACAAAGGCAGCTGTGCCTTGAACAAAGACAGAATCAACTCTGTGAAGAGACCTGCCAAATCTGAACTGAACCGGTCCTGTTATAGACATATTGAGCTTGGAGATCGGCACAGTTCCGCCGAAGAGACGCAGATCAACGCATTTTTTGAGCAGAGCTTCCGCCGCACTTTGCCTATTGTGCTTCTTGTTGTCCGTTATGTCTGGAATGAGTTCTTTTGCTCGTTGTTCTGACGTCACAGGATCGCCATTAATGAAGACATCGTACTCGTATCCTTCAGAACTTTCTGCCCATTTGGCTACACCCATGTAATCTCTGCCTGTCCTCTTAAGTCTGACATCTGTGACAAGATTTAGTCCGGCGATTTCATCCATTCTCGGCTTGTTTTCGTCCATTGGATCTCCGTTAGGATTGCCGTCCTTCACATCATAGATAAATACTATCTCGTGCCTATTCTTGACTATATCCACCATGCCTATTCCTCCTCTTCTTCATTGACTTCTTCAGCAACTTCTTTGGCAGATGACCCCATCAGAAGGCTCTTGGAAGCCTCTCCGCACAGAAATGCGTAGTTCAAGTCTGTTAATGACGATTCCCATTTCATTCCAGCGTTGAGTTGATACTCTCCTGCGAGTTCGAACAGTCTCTCAACAAATCCGGCATGAGATGAATTCTTGATCTTCTTCACATAGTGCTTGAACTTGTCCCTGAGGTAAGTCAAATGCTCTTTAAAATCGTCTGGCTTCATCCTGTAACCCTTGATCCTCTGGTCTGCTGTACCAGTGTAACCCTGGTCTTTCTGAATGCTGACTACGAGAGCGTGTATCATTCCGATTAAAAAACTTAGCTTCAAATCATCATTTGCAAAGAAACCGGGATAGCGCTCAAAATACTCTTCAAGTAATTCATCCTTAGGCTTGTTCAAGTCCAAGATCCCTCCTTCTAAAGGATTTTTCAATCTATCCAGAAAGTAACCCATTGCAACTATCGAATTGCGATCAAAGAACACTTCCTTCTGTTCTTTTTCATTCGAGTTCATCTTAAGAGAGTAGAAGTATCTCATCGAAGCCTTCTTATAGAGATCCAGGTCTGCCTTAATATCCTTAAATATGGCTCTCATGGCTTTCAAGAAATCAGATGGTGGCACGGGACTGTCAGGAGCTCTCTTTTTTAGCTGAGTGTAACCCTTGAAGATCTTCCAGAGTATCTCAAATTTGACTCTGGGAGAACCGAAAGGTCTCAGCTCGGCCTCAATTTCATCTGCCGTTTTTGTAATAGCCTTCATTCTGGAGGGTGGAACATCCTCAATGTTCAGGTAGATCTTTACCTCGTCCTTCCCCCTTGCTTTGACGAAGAAGACAAAATTCAGAGTCGAGTAAGCATCTCCTTTACTGAGTTTCTTGATCAGCCTTGCTTCGAATTTCCCGTATTTGCCATCTTCTCCCCTAAAAGATTCCGTGAGGCTATTGAATGTCGATAAGGTGTTCTCAGCGAAATTCTGACTCTTGCCGATTCTGCTGCCAGCGAATCTGGGTAGAATATAGACTTGTGAATCATAGAAATTGAGAGTTAGTTTGTCATCGGCAATCCTTTTACCCAGAGCGAGTCTTGAGAAACATTCCTGGCAGAGAGGCATGGTGACATCGTGACTCTTGTTGCTCATCATATAGGCAAAACCAGGCTGATCAATTGTGGCGAACTTGAAGACGTTGCTAACTCTGGCACCTACTTCGGCTTCTTTTCCACACAAAAAACAGACTCCCTTTCGAGGATTCGGAAGCCTCTG
>Ga0334886_1003289_pt1 | contig 14561 bp, 19 predicted proteins | sample GraSluR1_MG_9_FD_207232 | JGI IMG/M metagenome (GOLD analysis project Ga0334886, IMG submission 207232) | Sludge microbial communities from methane-producing bioreactor in Wageningen University, Netherlands - Granular Sludge_27_06-R1 | ecosystem: Engineered > Bioreactor > Anaerobic >...
AAATGGGGAAATACAAAAAAAGGACTTGTTATTTCTATAATATTATCTTCAGTAATATTTGGTGGATTACATATAATCTCTGCATTTAATGCTGGCTTAATTCCTGCACTTATTCAAGTAAGTTATGCTTCTATAATGGGGATTTTACTTGCTATAATCTATATTAAAACTAAAAGTTTATGGTCAGTTATAGTACTACATATTATATTAAACTTCTCAGCATATTCAATGCCTTATTTAGTGCCTGGATCTATTGGAAATCCCCCATATTTCATAATATTCTTGATATTATTTAATGTATTGTGGTTAGTATTGTCATTCTTCTTGATTGTTAAAATGGATGTTGAAGATATTAATAATTTACTTTATTTTAATCAAGAACACGAGCATCAATAGCTATATGCCACACTCTAGGACTATTTGATTTAACTTTACGAGTAGAAAGTATTTCTACTTTTTTATTTTTTTTAGATGCAGCTTTATCTATTCTATTAATTCCTTGTGTGTAGTCACTTGAAAATTCATAATAATTTATTATACCATTATTTTCTATTAAATCAATAGCTAAATCTAAAAATTCATAAGATGTTCCTGGTAAATTCATTATAATTCTATTAAATTTTTTATTTATATTTAAATTATTTATATCTTGATTTATAGGTGTTATTTCACCTTTTAATTTATTTAATTCAATATTTTCTTTTAAATAACCTATAGCTATTTTGTTTATATCAACTGCTGTAACTTTAACCTTTTTCTTACTAGCTATTATGATTGGAAATGGACCGATACCACAAAACATATCTAATATTTCTTCATTATCTTTAACATCTTCAGCTATTTTAAGACGCTCTGTGGCAAGTCGGGGGGAAAAATAAACTTTTGAAACATCTAATTTTAGTCTGTTTTTATGTTCTTTGTGTATTGTTATAGGATTATTTATACCAGCTAAAAATTCAATTTTTCTAACTCTTGTCTTTCCTTCAATAGGACTTTTTTTCATATAAACTGATTTTCTTTTTGTGAATTCAAGAGCTGCTTCTCCAATAGCTATTTTTTTATTTTCTAGGTTTTTTGGTATTTCTAAAATTACTATATCTCCAATTATATCAAAGGATGTTTTTAATTTTTCTAAATCATTTTCATTTAATTTATCATCTAATAATTCAGTAAAATTTTTAGGAAATAATTTAACTTTTTTTAAATCAATATCAACGATTTCTAAATCATTGTATATGTTTTTTTCATCTTTTATAGGAATATAACCATAATAATCATCTGTTTTAATTTTATAACTAATATCCATTAATTCTTTTTCAAGTAATTCTATTCTTAAATTATTTAAATTTTTAATTGGAGTTTTAACAGCTTTCATTTTATCAGTTTTTATGATTAAATATAAATATAATATTTTTTAACTTTTCTTTTTAATATTGTGTTTCTTATTTTCTAGTATAAAGTAAGATGTATATATTATTAAAATTAACTTATTAATGTAGTAGTTGATACTTTGTAATTATGCTCAACATTATTAATACTATTTTTTTTATAAGGTAATCAACTACTATTTTTTTTAAATAGATTTTATAAGCTTTAAAAGTAATAGATATAACTAGGTTTTTTAAATGTTTTATTTAGTAGGTTTAGGTTTATTTGATATAAAAGATATTAGTTTAAAAGGATTAGAATGTTTAAAAGATGTTGACTTTGTTTATGCAGAATTTTTCACATCTAGATTGTTTGGCTCTAATTTTGAATCTATTGAAAAATTAATTGGTAAAAAAATTAAAGTTTTATCTAGAAGTGAAGTAGAGGAAGAAGCTGAATTTTTAGAAAAATCTAAATCAAAAGATGTGGCTTTAATTACTGGTGGTGATCCTTTAATAGCTACAACTCATAGTGATTTTATTGTTGAATGTTCTAAAAGAAATATTTCTTATGAAGTTATTCATGGTTCATCTATATTATCTTCTGGACCAGCTATTTCTGGTTTACAAGGATATAAATTTGGTAAAGTTACAACTATTCCTTTTCCAGCTGATAATTATCGACCTAAATCACCATATCTAGCTATTGAAGAAAATTTAAAAATGAATTTACATACTTTAGTTTTATTAGATATTCAAGCAGATAAAGAAAGATATATGACTGTTAATGAAGGTTTAAAATATTTAATTGATATTAAAAATGATTTAGATTATGAAGGATTAATTACAGAAAACACTTTAGCTATTGGTATTGCAAGAGTTGGTTCTTCAAATGTATTAGTTAAAGCATCAACTATATCAAATCTTATTTCTAAAGATTTTGGTTCTCCTCTACATTCTATTATAATACCTTCTAAATTACACATTGTTGAAGCAGAATATTTAGTTGAAATAGCTGGAGCACCTGAAGAAATTTTAAAAGATGTTTAAATATTTTTATTTTAGAATATTATTTTATTATTTTTTAATTTTTATTTCTTCTTATGTATTTTTAATCTTTACAAATATTTTTCTAAAGAATATGTACTTTTTAATGGCTATAATTATATTTAAGCATAAAAACACTGGTTAATTTATTTATAATAGTTGATTATTAATAAATATGAAAAAAATAAAGCGTGTAACTGTTAGTATAAATATTGAAGTCGATTTGGAATTTAGGAGAATTGCTTCTTCTAAGATGTTATTTCAAACAGGATGGTACTCTAAAGCTATAGAAGAAGCTATGTTATTGTGGATTAAAGAACAAAAGAAAAATTTTTAGTTATTCTTTAATATTATTAATATTTCGACTATTGTGTGAATCATTTATTAATCTTGATAATCAAGATATTGGTATTTCTATTAATCTTGATTTTAATTCTTATTTTGATATAGGGGAATTAAATATATATGGAAAATTTAAATTTGAAGATGGATTATTATTTTTTTTAGTTATTAATAGATTATTATATTAAGATTAGTTATTAAAAAATATTTTAATCACTTGTTTTTAAATTAATAAAGTTAAAATATTATAAATTATATAATTTATTTTTATGAAAGATGATAAACTTAGGCTTGTGAAAATTTTTAATAAAAACTCTAAAATCGAAGATAATTCAACAAAATGTGCTATTTTAAAAGATGAAGATTCATTTAAAGATGGAGATTCAGTTGTTGTATTGGATATTGATGAATATCAAAAAATCAAGTCTAAACTATCTGATTTTGAAAGTAAAATTAATGATTTTAAAACTGAGCTTTTAGATGAGAAAAATAAAGTCATTGATTCTAAAGAGGAAATTCAAGAGTTAAATAATAAGATAAATAAAATTGATAATGAAAGAGTAGCTATTTATAAAGAGCTAGATTATAAAAATAAGATGATTTTAGCTTACAATGTTGAGATAAATAAATCTGTTTTTGATGCTATTGAAAAAGTTATTGAAGAAGCTAAAAATAACATTAATGAGCAGAATCTTAAAATTGTAAATGATATTAATAGAGCTATTGATAAAACTAAAATTGAAGTAAATGAAAGGAATAAAGCTATAGCATTTGATATAAATAGAACTGTTGATGAAATCAATGAAGAAATTAAAAACACAAATGTTTTTAAAATGATGTTTTATAAAGATAAGATTAATTTAAAAGTACCAACTAACGATTTAATTAAACCTTTTGAATTTGATTTTGATATTAATGAATTGATTTCTTCTAAAAAATTAGAGTTAGATGCATCTGAAATTATTAAAAATGTCATGCCAAAAATTCCAAAACCATTTTCTAAATATATTGAAAGTTCTGAAGATAATACTATTGATATAGATAAAGATAATATTTTTGATTTTAATAAAAAAGAAGATTAAATTTTATTTTTGATTCATAATTTAATTCTGCTTTTTCACCTAATTCTAAAAGTGTTTTAATACCATATCTCAAATTAACTTTCCAAAATGTATTTTTAGCTATTTTTTCAATTGTATCTTCACTAATAACATTTGGATAAAAACCTAAATAACATCTTTGTTTTCGTATATGAAATATTTCTTCTCTTCTATAAAATGGAAATTTAATTTCTATTGGTAAATAAATTGTTGAAACTAATGGATCTAATGCAATATTTTTTTCTAAAGAACTAATAGTTATTAATGATACTTGAACATTTTTAAAGGTTTCATGGGTTCTACACAAACTGTAAAAAGTTTTATTTAATTCTTTAACATTTTTTAAAAGTCCATAATCATCAAAAGCTATTATTAGTACTTTATTTTCTAAGAGTAAATAATCTATAACTTTGTTATAAATGTCCATTGTAGATAATCCACTTAAATCTGGGTTTTTATTATTTATTTCTTTATAAATTTTAGATATTATTGTGTATTCTGTTCTATAATGCTGGCAATTAATATATACAGTCTTTATATTTTCAAATCTTTCATTTATTAGCCTAAAATATGTTTTTAAACTTGCATTCTTTCCTTTAAGTAACATTTAATTAGGTGCTAATTTTTTTTAATTTTCTCAGAATAAAAAGCCATTGTTTCTAATTGGTAATTATCTATATTTGTAATTTTCAGGGATATAATTATGAGTAAAAACTTCTTTATTTTTAAAAATTATACTTTCGCCTTGAAAATTATCAAATAAATTTTGCTGTGATTTCATTTGTTTTCCTCAAGAAAATATTATTTCAGTATAATATAATTAAAGTCAAAAAGAGCTTTTGAAAAATAATAAAAAATTTAGTCAAGTAAAATAACTTTAATATTTAAATAAAAGAATCTTTATATATCATATTAATAATTATATATGGAGATGATATTTTGTCAAAAGTTTTAAATCAAGAAATTGTTGAAGAGCTAAAAGGAACTCAAACTGAAAAGAATTTATGGGAAGCATTTAGAGGAGAATCTACTGCACATACAAAATATTTAATATACAGTAGTAAAGCAAAGGATAATGGTTATGTTCAAATTTCAAATATTTTTGAAGAGACAGCACGTAATGAAAAAGAACATGCAAAAATATGGCTTAAAGTTTTACATGGTGAAGACTTCTCAAATACTGATGAATTACTTTTAGATGCAGCTGCTGGTGAAAGATATGAATGGACTGAAATGTATACTGGATTTGCAGAAACAGCTGATGAAGAAGGTTTTGCAGAATTAGCTGCATTATTTAGAATGGTTGCTAATATTGAAAAAGAGCATGATGCAAGATATAGAACTTTAGCTGAAAATGTTGAAGAAGGTACTGTATTTAAAAAAGATGAAGAAATTTATTGGATTTGTAGTAACTGTGGCCATATTCATACTGGAACTGAACCACCAGAAGAATGTCCTGTATGTGCTCATCCAAGATCTTATTTCGAACAAAGAGCTCAAAATTATAATTAATTCTTTTTTTATTTTATTTTTTAATATAATTGTGAGTATTTTAATAAATACTCTTTATAATTTTTATCAATTATTTTAAGAGCAGATATGTTCTGAGGACTAGTTACAGATCGTTCTTCTACTAAATTTCTAAGTGTTTTATTTTTCATATGTACTCTAACTTCTTTTAAAACAAAGTTAATTATTTTCTTATTAAATTTAGATATATCTTCACGAGTTTTATTTTCATAGATTTTATAATTGTCTAAATCATATGCTTTTGTAGGTGTAAGTAAAACATTTAAATAGCTATAATAATCTCCACAATCATCAAAAAAACCATCGATACCTAAATAACATAATAATGGAATAAAAGAAGGTTCTGCAAATGGAAATATTAAAAAACTATTAGGATTCATATTTTCTCTAAGGTTTATTATTATTTCAACAAGGTTTTTTGGATTTAAAATTAGTTCATCTCCATTAGCTATTACAAAGCCAATATATCCTAATTTTTCAAGCTCTTTTATACATTTTATTCTTAAGTCAAGGTATTTGGAACCTTGTATAATAGCTATTTTATAATCTTCATCTGATTCAATAGCTAGTTTAGATTTTTTAATAGTTTCTATAACACACCTTTCAGCTATTTCTTTTTGAATATTATAGCTAGAACCTTCATCTGGAGCTATTTTATATTTTTTTTTATTAATTATTAATGGACTTTCTTCTTTTTCAAGTTTTCCAAATCTTCCAGGTCCGTCATGACTTCTTATTTCTAATTTTATTTTAATCAAATCCTTACAATTAATTAATTTTATTTTTAATTTTATTTTATAAATAATATTAGCCTGTAACCTTTTAGGTTACACCTTCTGAAATTTTAGCAATCTTTATATACTAAGTTTTAAAAACTATAATATGAAGATTTAAGCTTATATTTAGGTTAAGCAAAATCTTAAAAATAAAAAGAGTGATGACATGACTTTATTAAATGATACTGAAATATTAACTGATGAAGACATCGATAAAAGCTTTACCCAAGAGTTTCTTGATGCAGGTATTGATACTGTAGATCATTGTTTCCAATGTGGAACTTGTGGTGGAGGATGTCCTTCTGGAAAAAGAACCCCCTATAAAGTAAGACAACTTGTAAGAAAATGTTTACTTGGATTAAAAGAAGAAGTAATTTCTGATGATTCTTTATGGATGTGTACAACTTGCTATACTTGTCAAGAAAGATGTCCTCGAAGTGTTAAAATCGTTGATATTGTTAAAAAAGCACGTAACATTGCAGCACGTGCAGGATATATGGCAACAGCACATAGAAAAACAGGTTCTTTTGTAATTACTACTGGTCATGGAGTACCTATAAATCCAGCTACTAAAGAGTTAAGAAAAAGGGTGGGTCTTGGAGAATTACCACCAACTACTCATGCATTCCCTGAAGCATTAGAAGAAGTACAAAAAATCTGTAAAAAAACTGGATTTGATGATTTAATCGGTTTTGATGAAAAAACCGGTGAATTAAAGGATTAAGGTAAATTATTTTAAGGAGTTATTAAAATGGAAATTGCATATTTCTTAGGTTGTATTATGAACAACCGTTATCCAGGTGTTGAAAAATCAACTAAAATTTTATTCGATAAACTTGGAATTGATTTGAAAGATATGGAGGGGGCATCTTGTTGTCCTGCTCCAGGTGTATTTGGTTCTTTTGATGAAAAAACTTGGGCTTCAATTGCGGCTCGTAACATAACTATTGCAGAAGATATGGGTATGGACATCATGACAGAATGTAATGGCTGTTTTGGTTCATTATTTGAATGTAATCACATGTTAAAAGAAAATGAAGCTAAAAAAGAAGAAATTAATGAAGTTTTAAGTGATGTAGATAGAGAATTCAAAGGCGAAGTTAATGTTAAACATTTTGCTCAAGTTTTAAGAGATGATGTTGGATTTGAGAAACTTTCTTCTATCGTTGAAAAACCATTAAATTTAAATGTTGCAGCTCATTATGGTTGTCACTTTTTAAAACCTACTGAAGATATTGGTATTGAAAAATCTGCTGAAGATCCACAAATTTTAGATGATCTTATAGAAATTACTGGAGCTAAATCTGTTCCATATGAAGAAAAAATGTTATGTTGTGGTGCAGGTGGAGGACTTAGATCCAGGGATATTGATGTAACTTTAAGCTATACAAAAACAAAACTTGAAAACATGGAAGCTGCTGGTGTTGATGCAATTGTAAATGTTTGTCCGTTCTGTCATTTACAATTTGATGTAGGTCAAACTGAAGTTAATAAAAAATATGGTACTAATTTTTCAATTCCTGTTTTCCACTTAGCTCAATTATATGGTTTAGCTATGGGATTAGGTGCAGACGAATTAACTTTAGATTCTCACTTAATTGATGCAGATCCTGCTCTTTCTAAAGTTTTAGAAGAATATGATAAATTAGCAGCTGAATAGTTTCTATTTTTATTATTTTTCTTATCTTTTTTTCTATTTTTAAATTCATTGATAATGTCAAAAATTGGTCAGATAATTTTCATCCAATTCTTTTACTGATTTTTCTGTCATATATTCCATTTTTATGTATAAAAAATCTAATAAACCACTTGCTGTTTTATATTTTTTCTTAATATCATCAGGATCTGTCTATTTAAAATATGTTTCAATTTTGTTATTTGTACGTTCTTGTAATGGGTCAAAATAATGTTGTATTATAGTTAATTACTTAACTTTTTTTAGAAATGTTTTTTTCCATTCTTCGTAGAATGAAGTTTTTTTCTATAATTTCATAAAATATTTTATGGAATTGTTCTTTTAATGTTTCTTTTGATTCATAATAATACCTACTTATTCTTTTTTTGATGGTTCTCCATACTTGTTCTATTGGATTTAATTTTGGAGAATAAGGCGGTAAAAAAATTAAATTTATATTATAGTTATAATGGTAAAGTTTATCAATAATGAATTTTAAATATTAATTTATGAATTCTATTGATAATAATTCTTGTGAAGATTATGAAACTATTAAAGTTCCTAATAGTCAGAGAAAATTAATTAAATATTTAAGTATTGATGAAATTACTAAAATAATTCATAAGAGCATGGAACCGGAAGCAATTAAAATCATGATTTTTATAAAAAGTCTTTTATGAGTCTAAAAATATTAAAGAATCAGCAAATATTATAGGATTATGGGTATGAAAATGGGATTAAGATGGTTAGATAAGTGGAATAAAAAAGGATTAAAAGGTATAAAATATAAATGGGGAGAAGGTAGGCCATCTAAATTATCTGAGAATCAAAAGAAAGAACTGAAAGAAGATATGTTAAATCTCAACTTAAAAACAACTAAACAAATAAAAGAACATATTAACAATAAATGGAGAATTGATTAATGCAGTTTCATGGTTGCCTCATGTTTTAAAGAGTTTTGGTGCGAAATATGGAAAGCCTTATCCCAAATATGCTAAAAAACCTGAAAATACTGATGAAATATTACATAAACAAGTAATTAAGATTAAAAAGAATTGAAAGATAAAAATATTGATTTTAATGATTATTGTTTTTGTTTTTATGGATGAAGGATCTTTTAATAACACAGATAATTCACAAAGAGTATGGTACTTTGAAAATAATCTCGAGTGTTGGACAAAAATACCTTTTTCAAGAAAGATGTTTCTTCAAATCTCAAACAAAGGATTAATCTATCGTTTTAAGAAAATGATTTTGAATTTTGGCCAACCCTCATCTCATAGAAAAAAAATTCTGATAGGGAAAGAGCAAATACAATTATTTATTACAGTCCAAATAGTGAAAGTCATATAGAATTCTTAGAAAAATCCACAAAAAAGCATATTACATGGCCTATTATTTAATTTTATAAAAAAAACTCAGAAAAACCAATAGTAATGCTTTTAAATAACTTCCCATCCCATCATTCATATTATTTTACCATTAATGCTAAATATCATGACATTTATTTGTTTTTTATTCCAAAATATACGCCTAAATTAAATCCCACTGAAACTCCTATGAAAAAGATAAGAAGATAATTTATCACCTTTATTTCTTGAAAATGCAGAAAAAATTAAAGAAAAATTAATTGAAGTATTCGAAGTATTTAAAAAAACAACTAAATGTGCTGTAAATTGGATGAATAATCATTGGATAAATATAAATTAATAATGATAAACTTTACCATAATGACTATAAATATAAAACTTATACCATTACCTCCATATTCACCTAAATATAATCCTATAGAACAAATTTGGAGAGTTATAAAAAGAAAACTTTCAATATTAAATATAAATGATAAAAAATTCTTAATTAATAGATTTAAAGAATATTATAATGAAATTATTGAGGATAATACTTTTTATGAAAACTGGGTGGAAAAATTCTTACATTAAATTTTTCACGTCGTTAACTATAGAAAAATTTTAATTTTTTATAGGCATCATGAAATTGAAATTCATGACCTTCCTAGAATTAGTGATAAAAATGTTAATAAATCGGATCCTTTAACTTTTAAAGATTTATCTGATAAAGATATTATTAAAAAGGCTTTAAAAATAAGTTCACCGGTAATGAGGGTTATTATATTATTTATGGGTAGTAGTGGATGTGCTCGTAATGAAACTTTAAAATTAACAATTCAGGATTTTATAAATGCAACAAATGATTACCATCAACGAGATAATATTTATGATGTATTAAATGAATTGAAAAATCGAAACGATATAGTTCCAGTATTCCGTACTAAACGACATAAAACCAACAAATATTATTACACATTTTGTAGCCCTGAAGCTACATCAGAAATAATTAATTATTTGTTAACTATTAAAAAACCCATTGAATCTGAGAATCTTCTTTTTAAAATCAATCGTTCATATTTCAATTATAGTTTCAAAACTATTAATAATACTCTTGGATTAGGTAAGGTTGGAACATATAATGGATTTCGTAGTCACATGATGAGGAAATTCCATGCTAGTAGTTTATATAATAATGGAATGAACCTAGGTAAAATCAATGCTCTTCAAGGTAAGGCAAAGAATATTACTGATGAATTTTATTTCATGGAAAATCCAGACGATTTAAAAAAAGTATATATTGGCGCAATGGACTGTTTAACTATAAATTTAGATGTTAATAATTATGGATACTAAATCACCAGAATTTATAAAAATGGAAAATGATAATAAAGCTAAAGATAAGACTATTGATGAATATAAAGAATATAATCATTTGACTGATGAAAGATTATCTAAGTTAGAATCCAAAGCAAAATGGGATTTAAATGAGTTAGAAGAAAATTTTGGATGAAAACTTTTTAGATATTATATTTTTAATTTCTTTTTTTAATCAAAATAACAATTACTGTTTAAAAACAGTATATTTTTTACTCTCATGAATAATAATATCAAAAATTTATTAAAATTGAATAATTTATATTGCTACGAATATAAGCTGAAATTAATTTAAACAATGAAAAGATTTATATATGATTATGGATAAACAAAAAATTAAGTAAAAATATAATAATAATCACATATTTCAAATTCATCAAGAATTAATTATAAAAAAATAAATTTTGGTTTAAATCATGCATTATAAAAACATTATATGATTAAAAATTAAATGAAATATATTAAAAATATGAATATAATTTGTTTAAATTTTTAATTAAAATTAAATTTTGATGAAAACAACTTTTTATAGGTGATTTTTATTAAAGAAAGTAAAATTTTTAAATTAATTAGTTGTGTTTCAATGTTGGTTAACTTTTTACATTTTTAGTTGTAAATTATTTTTCTTATATTATAATTTTGGTTTTTATATTTTTTATATTTTGTGTATTTAATTTTTGATTTTTAAATTCATTGTAGTATTTTTTGTTTGTATATATTGTTAGTATCAGGTTTAACATAGATTCTTGGCCTTGTGTAGTCCATTGCATCCATTTATGTTTACATCTTTTCTGTATTTCACCCATTAAACGCTCAATAATATTGGAATTCCATGGTATGTGTTTTCCTTCAACTAATAAGATAGCATATGTTACTACATGGTTAGAATATTTTTTAACAAATTTAGATGTTTTATCACAACCTAATTCATAAAGATATTCGCTGAATTCTTTTAATTTATTAACTGCTTCATTGATTTTCTTTTTTAAAGTTTCAGGATTATCTGAATATTTTATTGTTTGATTTTTTAGTTTGTAAATGATTTCTTCCCCATATTTTTTTATCTTTTTACGCGTATCAAGGTCTAAATTATGATCACTCCATAGTTTGTAATTTATGTCTCGTATGAAATGTATGGTGTCTATTTGATATTTTCGGTTGTTATTGCATAATGCGTTTTTTAATTCGGTTTCAGCATCTGATACTAGTGTTGCATCATTTTTTAATACTTTTAATTGGTTGATTTCATTATTTAATTCTTCCCATGGTTTATTAACATTACATGATAATAATATTTTTTCATCTTTGTCGTTGGTAGTTATGCTTACTTTAATATCATTTTTAGGTAAGTTTGGTTCTTGTGTGTGTGATTTAGTACCGTCAGCATAAAAGTACTCATATTCAGTATCATTATCCAGGTTTTTATTTTTGATGAATTCTTTTATTTCTTTTCCTGTTTCTATTACTCGTCTGTTAATAGTGGATGGTGATAAATTATCTTTTAAGAAGTTTTTCATAAGATATACAGTGTCTCTGTATGTGTTTTTAGTTGCAATGTCTGTTGAGGTGAAACTAATATCTTTTTGATAGTTTTTATAAGGTTCTATTCCTAATAAATGTATTACTGGTTTAAAAATTTCTTTTGTATGTTTATCTCTTATTTTATCAACTTTAAAACCAGATTTCTCCAGATAATGTTGTGATGGTTCTACTTGATGTTCCTGCTCTTTCATATCTTCTTTCTTTTTTATCATGTTTGTATTTTTCACCACAGAGTTCTGTAGTGATTGTTTCATTGTATTGATTGATAATTTTTTTTAATATCTGTTTTTCTATTTCTATTTCACGTATTTTTTCTGAAATGTTAACTATATGACTTTCCCCTTCAATGGAAAATTTTATATTTAAAGGAAATGATATTTCAAACATGTGGATTTCACCTTGCTTTTAGAATGTTTACAACTAAAAATGTGTAAGTCCACACTTATAAAAATTATTTTTTAACCAACTTTGACACACGACCAATTTTTTATAGTGTTTTGTTAATATTTTTAAAATTTTTAGAATAATTTATATGTGATGTTAATATACATATCATTATCAATGAATTTAAAATGATGTGCATTGTATCGGCGATATGCTTAATAATTGTTATTTTCATTGATATTATATTTTAGAACATAAATTAAAAGGTGTGATAAATATGAAAATAAAAATCGTTAATATATTGATTTTAGTATCCATATTTTTACTTTTCACATCTGTGTCTTTTGCATCAGATGAAATAATTAGTAATAATATAGAAAATGCCGTTGAACAAGAAGCAATTAATTATGCCGAAATGGAGTTTGAAGAAGGAAGCACGTATTCTGAAGAAGATTTCATTTATGAAATTTCTGAAAAATCTAACAGTTCTGATCAAGTTGTTGAGTCTGTTTCAAACTCAAAACAATCTAGTACTACTAAAACTATAACCACTGGGATGAATATACATAATAATCAAGTTTATCAAACTGAGCAACTTGTTGTTTATGTGACTGATGGGAATGGTAATAGATTAACTTTAAACAATCAACCAATAACATTTAATGTTAACGGGGTAAATTATGTGCGTAATACTGATTCTTATGGTCTTGCAAGTTTAACATTAAATTTAAATGCACAAAGCAACCCATATACTGTTTATCTAACTTTTAATGGTTATGGTAATTATGCTGCTTTTTATGGATATATTCCAGTATATGTTGTTCAAAAAGTTTCTAGTTTAACGAGGTTGTAAAGTTTTGGTGGGCTAGATGTTTCCAAATTTTCCTGTCCAGTATGCCATTTTATGAGTTAAATAAGCTAGTATTCCATTATTGGTTTTATATATTTTCTTTATATGTTGAGAATCTGTTTGTCTATAATAATTTTCCACATTGTTAGAAGTTTTAGGGATATTATCATCAGTTCTGTATTCTAAGTATTTATGTAGGTTTTTCTTTAAGTGATTGGTGGCTATTTTTATAAATTCTTTGGGTAAGTAGTCAGATAATCTATTAAACTTGTTTATTATTTTTTTTATTTCATCGATGGATGTGTTGTTGAATATTTGTTTTAATTCTTTTGATTTTTCTTTTAAAAAGGTGTATTGTTCTTTTGTCAGTTTTCTTTTGAAATTATTGATTCGTATGATATCATTTATGTTTTTCATAAAGTGAAAGTGGCATAATTGGTGTTTTACTTTTAGTTTTTTCATTATTTTATTATATGCTGGGTTTAAATCTGTGGTTATTGATATTAGTTTTTGACCTTCTGTGATTGTTTCTATGAATTCTGTTATTGTTTTTGATTTTAAATTAGGGACTATTTGTTCACCTACGGGAATATTATTTATATGGTCGTATAATGTTAATCTGTAGTGTTTTTTGCCGTTTATTTTAAGATATTCCTCATCATAAACATAATATCCACTATATGGGGCGGATTTATTTTTTATTAATGATTTTTCTTCATTTATTTCAATATTTTGATCCTTTACATATTCCACAATCCAATTACGGACGGATTGGTGAGATATTTTAATTCCCAATGATATCTCAATTTTTTTAGCTGTTTTACGTAATGATTCATATCCTTCAGATAATAATGAAGGTATCAATGATCTTATTCCTTCAACAAAATGTTTATTTTCCATTAATAAAGATTTCACTTCAGTAGTAAAGTTACGACCACATTCTTTACATTTATATAACTGAACTTTAAAATTAAAAGATAAACCACGATCATTTAATTTCTTTTTTGATTTAACACCATTATTTTTTAAATATTTAGAACCACATTTAGGGCATATGGGATTAACATATTTAAAAACGTCATTTTCATCTAAAACCACAGTATCAGAATTAATTTCTAAATTAGACACATATCCTAAAGTTCTTTTTACATGTGTCAATGGTGCTGGTTCATCACCACCAAAATCGAAAAGTTTAAGTTGTTCAACATTCAAATTACAATTAAGG
>Ga0334886_1003299_pt1 | contig 14537 bp, 11 predicted proteins | sample GraSluR1_MG_9_FD_207232 | JGI IMG/M metagenome (GOLD analysis project Ga0334886, IMG submission 207232) | Sludge microbial communities from methane-producing bioreactor in Wageningen University, Netherlands - Granular Sludge_27_06-R1 | ecosystem: Engineered > Bioreactor > Anaerobic >...
TATTGAAATAAGAAGCATCTTATTCCAATAAGATAACTGAAACGGGCTATTAACCCTCGCTTTCACTTCGCATATTTTCCATAGGAACTTATGCAAGCCACATAGAACAAACTCGTTGGCTCATTCTTCAATAGGCACGCCGTCACCCTAATAAATTAAGGCTCCGACTCCTTGTAAGTATATGGTTTCAGGTACTATTTCACCTCCCTCATCGGGATGCTTTTCACCTTTCCCTCACGGTACTTGTTCACTATCGATCATAAAAAGTATTTAGCCTTGGGTCATAGTCAACCCAGATTCATACGGGATTTCACGAGGCCCGCACTACTTAAGAACAACCATGCTAAAGTAATATTTTTTTCACTTACGGGACTATCACCCTTTTTAGTTGAACTTTCCAGTTCATTCAGTTAAAAATATTATTTATGACTTTAGTTCATTTTATTCAAGAAATGATAACGATTGTCTTGCAACACCTTATAAACATGTGGACTTGACTCCTTCAGCAATATCTCTTTCACAAAAGTAAAATTAATAATTGCCCGGTTTATAAAGTTTAGGCTCCTCCCTTTTCGCTCGCCACTACTAAGGGAATAAATATTTTTCTCTTTTCCTCCGGCTACTAAGATGTTTCAGTTCACCGGGTTACCCCCCTGCTAAAAGCAGGGCACCCTATCTTCAATAGGGTAGGTTTCCCCATTCGGAAATCTTCGGCTCAAAGGTTGCTTGCCACCTCCCCGAAGCTTATCGCAGGCTGCTACGTCCTTCATCGTCTTTTTATGTCAAGGCATTCACCATATACCCTTAATGAGATTTTCCCACATTTCTAACTTTAAAAATTAAAAATGTATCTCTTATATATTCTTCGTAATATATATTATCTTTTATATTTTCTTCGAAATAAAATTTATTATTTGAAATTGCGTAAGAAATAATAAATTGTCATTCTGTTATTAAAGTTCTCGACAATAAATGTCAAAAATTTGGAAATTAAGTTTATTAATTTTCAATTTTTTAAAATCTATTATTTTGACAAAGAAAAAACCGCCTCAAAAGCGGTTCCCAAAAAATCCAAGTTGGAACCGCGACTAAAAATTATTTTTAATTAAAAATGAATTAGACATATTCGAACTTGTTTTTTAAAACAGTGAGTTCATTATATATTATTTTTAAAAAGTTGTCAACCCCTTAATAAATAAGGATAATATTAAGCTTTTTTGAAAAATAAATAATTTTTAAAAATATTATTTATTTTTCAAATAATTAATTTCGAAAGAACCAATAAAAGATTCTATTAAAAAATATATATCAGTTACAATCATAGATTCGTCGTTACTAAAAAACCCTGAACTACTAAAATTGCTAGTCCCTGTAACAAGTATTTTATCATCAATTATTAAAGTGTGATGATGGAGAAAAGAATTTAAATGATCGTCTCTCAATTTTTGAATTTCGATTTGTCTTTTTTCGTCAGTAATAACCTCGAGATTATTACTAGTTCCTAAGCTTAAAATATTTCCGAAAACTGAATTCTCATGATTAATATTAACTTCATCTGTGATAATATTAATTTTAATTTCCGGCTTAAGATTTAAAATGTTTTGAGCGAGCAACCTATCCGTCCACAACCAAATCATAATTTTAAGATTATCCCTTGATTCTTTAATTAAATTTATCATTCTACCTCTTAAATTATTAGTTTTATCCCCCGGAGAAAACCAAATCTCTATAAAACCATTATTATATTCTATTTTGGCGGCAAAAGGATTTATTTTTCTATTTTTCTTTTCTAGTCCATGAACTCCTAGACTAATTCTATCAAACTCCTCGCCAAAAACTTTTATAAAATAAAAGTCACTTGTCTTTAACACAAAACTTGGATCATACTTCTCTTGTAAGTAAGTAAAATTATAAGAACTAAAAAACATAAGCCTATTCTCTAGGTCACGATCGATAATCATAAACTTATGATGCATCAAATAAGAATCCGTAAATAAGGACGAGAAAGAAAATTTAATATCCTTTCTGTTTATATAATCATCTAAATCAGCAAAAAAAACATCATGAATCACTTTCCCCTTCTCACAAAGCAATATATCAATCTTAACACCTCTCTCAGCAGCCCTTCTTAATGCTTCTTTGATATCTGGATGATTCATAGAGTACACGGCAATTTCAATTGTTTTTTGAGCGTTATCAATTGAATTGATCATTTCAAGTGAAAAAATACTTTCACCCAACTCATCATTAAAAAAAACTTCGGCTTCAAAATCATAATCAACAACTATTTCCTCTCTTGGTTCGAGAATTATTTTCTTATCTTCAATTTCTCTAAAATTTTTAGTTAGATAAAAAATAGAAAAAATAATAAACAAAAGAAAAGCTAAACAAGCTATAATTAAAAATTGGTTATTTTTTTTCTCTGATTTCTTTTTTAATAATTTCATATTTTTTATTATAATTTAAAACATTATTATCCTTTTTAGAAAAAACAACTATAATAGAATTTTTTAATTCTCCATCTAACAAACTCAACATTTTATTTATTTCTTCATAATTCAAATCAATCCATAGATTGTCAATTATTATCAAACTGGGTCTATTTACTAGACAATGCGCGCAATGTAAAGCAAAGGCTTTGATAAAGTTATTAGCCACAAAATCAAATTCAATATTATAATTAAACTTATGATTAATATTTTTAACTATTAAATTGAAAGATTGTACTATTTTAATATTTTTCTCTATTTCCCCTATGGAGAGAGTCTCTTTATCTTTGCCAGAAATAAATTCAATTAAAGTTCTAGATGATCGAAACATTGGATCAAAAAAATAAGGACGGGGCCTGAATTGTGACCAGGCTGAATAATTAATTTTTTTATAATCATCAATTTTTATCTTCCAGCTTAAAGGATTGCTAACTTTCAAACCGGAAAATGTCATCGCCAAAGATGTTTTTCCTGAAAAACTATCTCCAGTAAATAAGTAACGGCGACCAAGCTCAAAAACAAAAGAAAGACGACGATAATAATTACCACCGAAAAATAATCTGGTTTTTAAATTGCTAAAAATAACCACCCTTTTTATGGGCAAAGCTGATTTAGAATGATAGTCTCTTCTTGGCAAAACAGCCAAAACTATTCCCAACCAAGCTGGATAGATATAAAGACCAATAGAAGATGCCTCATATAAAGCGCGAGATATATAAATAATAAAAAATATTAAAAACAAATAATTAAAGCTATTCCCCTGAAAATAACTATCAATATTATTATTCTGAAAATTTACAAAAAAATAAATAATTATTATTAATAAAAAAATTAATTTTCCAGCCAAACGAAACCACAAGTCTCTACGAATCCTAAAATAAGTATCAAAGTCAACCAAACGATCAAATTTTTTAAAAAAATAATTATCTTGAAAAAATCTTTTAATAAAGGAAATATTAGAAAAATTAAAACTCAGATGTTTTAATATTTGAGAATAAAAAGTAACCTCCTTGGAAATATAATATCTGGAAATTAAATAAGTTAAAATAATAAGCAAAATCGAAATGAAAACAAAGGCAAAAACTGACAGCAAAACATTAAATTTTATTAAATAGGCGATATATGCAAAACAAATTAGATAAAAGAACCAACGAATAATAGCAAAAAAAACCCTGGTTACAAAAGAAGACAAAAGCGGAAGATGGTAGGAGATCTTGGCCATTAAATTAGCCTGACTTTCACTGCTTATCTCATCTTCTCTTCTGTTTAAATAAAAAGAAACGATTCTTTTTCTAACTTCATTAGTAAGATAAACTGATAAAGTCTTTTCTTTTTTTATAGACAAATAAGAAAAGAAAACAAATAATAAAGAGACAAAAACAAATAAAATCAAAACCTTCTGCCCAGAAAAGGTTAAGTCAAGTTTATTCCTACTGATTACAAGAAGTAGTAGTTCTAATAATGTTTGAGACAAAATTAAAATTAAAGTCAAAAAAAATAAAATTTTATTTTTGAAATAAAAATTTTTGAAAAAGGAAAAATACAAACCAGTATCTCTTACCACCCTCGAAGACAAGTCCTCTCTAAAATATTTCAGCTCTTTAATGTTTCTATTTTCTTTCATAATGAAATTTTAAATAATTTTTATACAAAGAAATTATTTTTATTTTGTTTCTAGTAAGCTCTGAAAAAAGAAGCCTTCTGTTGCGAGAGTTATATTCACCAAAAATAAACTCAGTTAAAATTTTAAAAAAATATTCGGATAGCTCTTTTATTTGCTTAAAGTCATTAATCTGAGGCTTGGATTTAATTATTTCCCTGAAAATATAATTAAAATTTTTATCAGTTTTTCTCATTAATCTTTTAATAAACTTTATTTTGTAATCTTTGTTGTAATTTTTATAAAGCAAAATTGATTTAAAGTTTTTCTTTAGCTTTTTAACGAAATCTTCTGGCAATGAAATTGTTCCATTTAAAAAACTATAGCCCAAATAAGAAAAATGTTCACTGGCTTTTCCTAAAAAAATTTTGTCTGAATTTATTTTCAACTTCAAATCAGAAATATCTTTCAGAAAATCTTCTTTTATTTTTTTCAACTTCCTTGAATCTGAGTCAAACATTATTAAATCATCTCCCAGGCGTAAATAAAATTGAGAGTTGGTTGAATATTTAAGATCAACATCGTTTAAATAAAAATTTGTTAAGAGGCCAAAAATAGGACAACCAATAACCAAGCCCCTTGAAGGTCTCAAAAATTCTCCCTGGCTATAAAAACGTGCATTAACAAAAACTTCTAAAAGTTTTAAAACTGATTTATCTTCTATAAATCCAGAAAGCTTGCTCATCATAAGAGATCTGTCAATCTCACCAGAAAAATTACTCAAATCAGCTGTAAAAACATAATTGTCCCCAAAAGATCTTCTATACTTACGACAAACAAGCCGAGCGGCCTGATAAGAAGATCTTCCTGGCCGATAAGAAAAAAGTCGATTGGAAAAAGAATCATCAAAATATTTAAGCACACACCTATAAATTGCCTGGGCCTTAATTCTTTCTTTGATGTTGTAAATAAATATTTCTCTGTCTTTTTCAGGATTATGTTTTTTGGGGATATAAATATTAAGAGCTAAATCAATTTCAGCAAAATTAATCATTTCATCTCTAATTTGTTTTATCAAGTCAAAAGTGAATAAATTAAAAAAATTTATGCTTAATCCATCAAAACCTTTATATCTACTGGATTTAGCCTCTAAATAAAAAAGGTCAAGAACCTCTTTGTAGGCCTTTCTAATATTAGTAGTTGATGTTATTTCTTTAAACATTCTTTTAAAAAACGAACAAAAACCACCCTTAATATTCTCTACAATTAAATCTAACTATAAAGAATTGTCTATATAATGAAATGATCTCACCCACCGGACGAAAGAATGGATTGGAAGAATAAATCGATTTTGATTTTTGCATCCTAAAATCGATTTTGATGCCCAAAAAGGTTTTAAGGGTGATTTTTATCGCTTATCTTAAGTATATACTAGATAGAACAAAAGTCAAAAGAAAAATATTTTTTTTAAGATTAATTTAGACTGAAAATGCTATAACTCTAATATGCCTAAAAATAAATATAAAAAAATAATTATTTTCTTTTTAACTATAAGCATAGTAATTTTTTATTTTACAAAACAATTATTAATAATTAAAACGGATTCTCTAAAAATTTATTTTTTAAATTCTAGTCAAGCCGACTCCATTTTAATCAAAACTCCGGAAAAGCAAAATATTATAATTGACTTAGGTAGTCAAAAAGGTTTAAAAGAATTAGACAAAAAAATTCCCTGGTGGGACAAAAAGATAGGTCTACTAATAATAACCCACCCCCATGACGACCATATTGCTGGAATTTTAAAATTGTTAAACAAATATAAAGTGGAAAAAATAATATTTACTGGAATAAAATATGAATCTCCTATTTATGAAGAAATAATTAAAATGGCTAAAATAAAAAAAATAGAATTATTAATACCCCAGAAAAAACAAAAAATAATACTAGGAAAAGACTGTGAACTTAATTTTATCTACCCTCTAGAAAACTTAAACAAACAAATAATTGAAAATATTAACAATTCTTCAATAGTCAATCGTTTAAGCTGTAATAAAAGCAATTTTTTATTTATGGGTGATGCCGAAGAGCTGGTTGAAAAAGAAATACTAGAAGAGGGATACGATTTACAAAGTGATGTTTTAAAAGTTGGCCACCATGGATCAATTAGTTCTAGTCATCAAAAATTTTTAGATAATATAAGCCCAAAAATTTCAATTATTATGAGCGGAGAAAGAAATAAGTTCGCTCATCCTCATTTAAAAACTTTAAAGAAATTACAAAAAATCGGTTCTTTGATTTTAAGAACCGATTTAAATGGAACAATAACTCTGGAAATTAAGAATGGCCAAATAAAATATAAAACAGAAAAATCTATTCAGCAAAAAGCTTATTAGTCAGTAATCCTTGAGCCACGTCCATGCTAATTAAGCCCCTATTAGTTAAATCTTTTATACTTCTTTCAAAGCTAAGCATTCCCTCGCTAGAATGAGTTTCAATAACACTTCTAATTTGTGATATTTTTTGATCTCTAATTAAATTAGAAATAGCTGAATTGTTTAACAATATTTCTCTAACCGCTACTCGACCGCCGTTTATACCGGGAACTAAAACCTGGGAAATAACAGCCGACAATATTAAAGATAATTGTGATTTTATCTGATTTTGTTGGTGAGGTGGAAAAATGTCAATAATACGATCAATTGTTTGAGAGGCATTACAAGTATGAAGAGTGGCTAAAACTAAATGGCCCGTTTCTGCTAAAGTAATAGCAGTTGAAATTGTTTCTAGGTCTCTCATTTCTCCAACCATAATAACATTGGGGTCCTGTCTTAAAACATGTCTTAAACCACTAGCGAAATCTGGCATGTCTGTTCCAAGTTGTCTCTGACTGATTATGCTTTTTTTGGGTTGAAAAACAAATTCAATTGGATCTTCGAAGGTAACTATATTACAACCACGAGTGCTGTTAACATGATCAATCATAGCCGCCAAAGAGGTTGATTTGCCAGATCCGGTTGGTCCAGTTATTAAAATCAATCCCTGATTTAGATTTAACAAATTATAAACCTGACGAGGCATGTCCAAAGATTCCATTGTCGGCATGGTTTCATTTATAATTCTAGCTGTCATTTTTATATTTCCTTTTTCAAAAGACAAATTTGATCTAAATCTATAATTTTCAAATTGATAAGAAAAATCCAAATCTTTTTTACGATTAAACCTGTCAATTTGTTTTTTATTTAAAATATGACGAATAGCTTTAACCATCTCTTTATTAGTCACAACGCTCAAATCATAATTTTCAAGTGATGGAGAAAGAGAAGAAATGCTTTCAGAAATTTCACTGCTAATCAACTCATCATCATCAGACAAAACATATCTCTCTACAGAACTTCCTGTGTCTTCATAGGTCGAGCCCACTAAATCATTTTCTCTTTGTTCGTTATTTACAAAAAAATCCTGCTCTTTTCCAATGTTAGAGTTAAGATTGCTTTCGTTAATTCTAAAACCTGAAAGTTCTTGAAATTTATCAATTGAAATTAAATTTCCATCTATTCTCAAAATTGGGCTCAAGCCAGAAATTAAATGAATATCAGAAGCTCCTTTTTCAACAGCTATTTTAAAAATTTGATTTATATCCATATTTTTATTACCAATTTTTTATTTTTAAACCTTTAGTAGCGGCATCAACTTGTGCCTCCTGTTTAGAACCACCAATACCAATTGAAACTAATTCCTCTTCCAAAAACAAGCCAACAGTAAATTTTTTATCATGATCTGGCCCCTCTTCTTTAAGAACCTTATAAACTGGAGTTATACCAGATTTTTCTTGTGACGATTCCTGAAATTTTGACTTGGGATCTAAATAAGTTTTGTTTTCAATTATGTCATCAAGGTTAACAATTATTTTATCAAGAACAAATTTTCTAGCAGGTTCAATTCCTTGATCCAAATAAATAGCACCAATTAAAGCCTCTATAGCATTGGCCAAAATATATTGTCTAGCTTTGGAATTTTTATCCTTAGCCTCACCTTTAGAAAGCAAAATATGGTTTTCTATATTCAGCTTGTCAGCAACCTGATAAAGCATTTTAGCATTAACCAGGCTAGCCCTCCAATTGGTTAAATCTCCTTCGGGATTGTTAGGAAAATTAACAAATAAATATTCAGTGATAATTATCTCCAAAACAGCATCTCCTAAAAACTCCAAGCGTTCATTATGACCAAAAGGAAAATCATGGTTTTCGTTCAAGTATGACCTATGAGTTAAAGCTTGTTGTAAAAAATCTTTATTTTTAAAATAAAAACCGATTTCTTTTTCTAAATTTTTAAAGTTTATCATAAAAAACAATAGACTTGTTACTTAATAATTTTTTTAGAAAATAAATATTAAAAATTATTAAGCAACAGGTCTAAAAAAAATATTAAACAGCCAAGGAAGTCTTTTCCTCTGTTGACACCCCCTCCTTCTTTTTTCTATCTTCAGCTATTTTCTCTCTTTTATTTTTTTCCTCCTCTGGCATATCTGTGTAAACAGACCCCAAAACTCCATTAATAAATTTTCCGGAAGCTTCTCCTCCAAAATTTTTAGCAACTTCAATTGCTTCATTAATAGCAACCTTTGGTGGAACCTCAGTGGCTACAGCCAATTCATAAATACCTAAACGTAAAACATTACGATCAACAGAATTAATTTGATCTATTGGCCACTCAGTCGCATACTTTTTAATATAAGAATCGACAAGCTCAATATTTTTAATAACACCCTCAGCCAAACTAATAGCAAATCCTTGATCATCAAAATCAGGTGCGAAATCAGAAAAATCTCTTTCTATAATATCTGAAATATTAGAACTCTTCCCATTAAAATCCCACTCAAAAAGTGATTGCATGGCAATCGTTCTTGACAAATGTCTGTTAGCCATAAATTAAATAAAAATAAAGCATATAAATGCCTTATTTTTTAGTTTTATTTTTGATTTTTAAAACAATCTTACCATTATAATTACCGCAAAAAGCGCAGGCTGTGTGTGGTTTAATTACTTGACCACACTTTGAACAACTGGCTAAAGTTTGTTTTTTTAAAGAATGATGAGATCTTTGCTGTCTAGTAGAAGAACTGGTCTTCCTTTTCTTTGGTACTGACATAAAAATATTTAATAAATTTTAAATTAATTCTGGGTTTATATTATATTTTATAATATATTTTGTCAAATTTAAAAAATCATCTAATCGGCCGTAAGAGTTTATTGCCAGCAAAAACAACAATTTTTCCATTATAAGTAAAAAACTTGCCAGTACTAGATGTTGGACTAAAAGAATAAAGAACATCTCCATTAATATTATAAATTCCACCACTACCTACCGCATGAAGTTCATTGTCAACAACGGCGATTTGGCGAACACCATTAGGAACGGCGGATAAAACCCATAAATCATTTTCGTTATCATATTTATAAACACGACCAGAGTGTGTGCAATAAAGATCACCATTAAGCTCATTGATAAATCTGTGCTGAACGAATATTTCCTGCATCACTGGAGTGAAATTAGTATTTACATCATTTTCTCGATATCTTAATCCATAACCAGGCAACCAAAGTCGATTGCCGACAATAGTGTCGTCCAAATAAGAAAGACTAACATAAGTATCTGAGCTAAAAAGTTGAACCAAAGAATCAACGTCATAAATCCTTCCAATATAAGCAAAAATAATATTACCATTCCAACTAATAACAGAATGACCAAAACGATTATCAGTTCCTGTTTGAATAGTGTTTATTTCCCAGGTATTAGTATTTATTTCTGACAACTTAGTATCACCTGAAGTAAATAATCTACCATTAAGATAAACCAATGTATGTCCAGAAGAGCCAAGACCCCCCACAACACCAAGTCTTAAATCACTAGGATGAAGTAGTGTGTATGTATTATTACTATATTTCCATAACTGCTTATCACTATCAATAAATATTAAATCAGAGCCAATAGGAACAACATCAATTACATTTTTTTCAAATTCAAAAAAAACTTCATAACTGCTATACTCCGGCAAAACAGGATTATCATCAACAAAAGATGGATTACAGCTATTTGAAATAATACCTCCCGGAGTTAAGCATTTTGGACCATCATTTAAATCAGCTACTTGATTACCAGTACAAAAAGAAATTTCATAATCTAGGCCATTATTTTTTTGAATATAATGATAGGTGTTAGACGAGTTTAAACAACTACCATCAGCCGGAGTTGGCGCCTCAGGAATATTATGCATAAAAATATTACCGCTAGAATCAGAAAATATTTTGCCTAAACCCCATTCATCTTCGCTTGGATATCTTCCATTTTCGTTAAAAAATAATTCTAAAGCAGTCTGAATTTGTTTTATATCAGCAACACGTCTAGAATCACGGGCACGAGAGCGGGCTTGCTGCAACGCTACAACAGCCAGAGTTGCTAGTATGCCAATAATAGCTATTACTACTAGGAGTTCAATTAGAGTAAAGCCTTTTTGTTTTGGTTTGAACATAGTCTTTATTTGTTTTTTTAAATGTCAGTATTTAAAAAATGGCATGTAAAAATATTAAATTAATTTATTTTAATTATATTTATAAAACAAATTAAACACTAACAATTTTATCAAACTCATCCTTTTCAATTGTTTCTTTCTCCATTAAAACCTCTACTATTTTTTCTAAATAATTATTTTTTTCTTCTAATATTTTTTCAGCCCTCTTTCTCGAAATCTCAATAAAGCTAGAAACCTCTTCATCTATCTGCTCAGCTATTTTTTCACTATAATCACGTTGCTCATGAATTTCACGCCCCAAGAAAATCATTTCTTCTTTTTCTCCAAAAGTTCTAGGACCAAGTTTTTCGCTCATACCATAATCAGTAATAAGTTTTTTAGCTATACTAGTTGCCCTTCTTAAGTCAGAAGTAGCGCCAGTTGTCACCTCTCCAAAAATTTTTTTCTCAGTCAAATGACCAGCCAATAAAACAGCTATTTCATCTAAAAAATAATTTTTACTATACATTCTTTTATCGCTTGATGGTAATTTTAAAGTATAACCACCAGCTTGACCACGAGCAATAATTGAAATTTTATGCACTGGATCAGTGTTTGGAGAGAAATGAGCAACTAAGGCATGTCCAGCTTCATGATAGGCCGTAATCTTTTTTTCTTGTTCACTTATAACCCTACTTTTTCTCTCTGGCCCAAGCATTACTTTTTCTATAGCCTCAAATAAGTCCTCCATGTCTATGCTTTTTTTATTAGCTCTAGCTGCCAAAATTGCACCTTCATTTAAAACATTGGCCAAATCAGCGCCACTAAAACCAGGAGTTCTCTCTGCTATTAGTTTTAAATTAACATCTTTCGATAAAGGTTTTTTTCTAGCATGAACATCTAGTATTTCTTGTCTATCTTTTAAGTCTGGTAAATCAATAACAACCTGCCTATCAAATCTACCTGGACGAAGAAGAGCTGGGTCAAGAACATCAGGTCTATTTGTAGCGGCAATAACTATAATATTTACAGTTGGATCAAAACCGTCCATTTCTACTAAAATTTGATTTAGGGTTTGCTCCCTTTCATCGTGAGAACCACCAAGTCCAGCGCCACGACGACGACCAACCGCATCTATTTCATCTATAAAAACTATACAGGGAGAATTCTTTTTAGCTTTTTGGAAAAGTGATCTAACACGAGAAGCACCAACGCCCACAAACATCTCTACAAATTCTGAACCTGAAATACTATAAAAAGGAACATTAGCCTCCCCAGCCACTGCCTTGGCCATTAATGTTTTACCAGTTCCTGGACTACCCAAAAGTAAAACTCCTTTAGGAATTTTAGCACCTAAATCACGAAATTTTTTAGGAAATTTTAAAAATTCAACTATTTCTGATAATTCTTGTTTACCCTCCTTAGCCCCAGCCACATCTTTAAAAGTAATTTTTTCTTTTTGATTATTATCAAATTCCCTAGCCTGAGATTGACCAAACATCATGGCTTTAGAGTTAGCGCCAGAAACACCTCTCATCATAAAATATATAAAAACTCCAATTAACAAAAACGGAATTAAAAATGGTAAAACAGAAATTAAAAAAATATTTAAACTACTTTCCTCCTCCACCTTTATTTCTACTTTGGAAATTTTTTCAGCTGATACAGAAAAATTACTAAGCAGACTAGACAAAGACTCACCGTCTTCTTTTTTAACTAATTTTTTATCACCTGAGTTTAGAATTAAATTAATTTTATTACCACTAACAGAAATTTCCTTGATTTGCTCGTCTTTGAGCAACGAAATGAAACTATTAACGCCAATAATTTCTGGCTTACTTACACTTTCAGAAAAAATACTAAACAAGCTAGCGATAACCAAAAAAACAAATAAAAAAACTAAAATATTTTTTACTAATGATTTCATAAAATAAAAGAATAAATTTTAAAACAAAAACTTCCCGAATGTCGGTTTTAAATTCATTATATATTATTTTAAATTAATTGTCCAAACAAAAAACGAGACTAAATCTCGTTTTTTGTTTAAAAATAGAACTATTTTTCAGATTATTTGCCCTCTTCTTCGGTTTTTTTAGTTTTTTTATCCTTAACTTCAAGCTCTTCATCATTAGATTCTTCTTCTTTTTTCTTTTTTGTTTTTTTGCCATCAACTAATTTTAAACCTAATCGATGATCATTGGCTGAAATAGAAATTATTTCAAAGTCTTTCTCTTCCCCAGAATTAAAAAGATCGCTAATTTTATCCTTAGGATTAATACCCAACTGAGTAACATGAGCTAAACCATGAATCTCTTCATCTAATTTAACAAACAAACCAAAAGGATTAACTTTTAAAATTGAACCCTTAACAACTTGTCCAACTTTATATTTTTCAACTGCTTTTTTCCAAGGGTCTTCTACTATTTTTTTAGCACTTAAGAAAATTTTATTATTATCCAAGTTAACAATTTCAGCTTTTATATCATCTCCGACTCTATACATTTTGTCCAAAGAATCAATTCTCTGCCAAGCCAATTCAGAAATATGAATCAGGCCTTCCATTCCCTCGCCAAAACTAATAAACACTCCAAAGTTAGTAACAGCTGAAATTTTACCATCAACAACCATTCCAACTTTATATTTATCAATAATGTGTTTTTGTTTTTTGTTCCAAACGTCTTTTTCGCTAAAGATTATCTTATCTGACTCTTCACCTAAATTAATAACATTTACTTCAATTTCATTACCTACAAAAGATTTTAATTTTTCTAATATCTTTTGTTTGTCTCCACCACTAACACGAGGATAGTTTTCTGGAGATAATTGTGAAACTGGCAAGAAACCAGTAATTTGGTTGTGTTTCACCAACAAACCACCTTTATTAGCATCCAAAATCTTAACTTTAATGACTTCTCTTTCCTTAAAAGCTTCTTCTAATTTAGCCCAGGCTTTTTCTTGACCAGCCTGTCTAAAAGATAATTCTAACTCACCATTCTCATTTTCTTCGTCAATTACAGTTGCTTCAATTTCATTTCCTGGCTTTAAATTGTCAAAATCGTCAGCATCAAAATATAGTTCTGGTCCACGAACAATTCCGACAAAGAAACCGCCAATGTCCATTCTAACCTCTGACTTAGAAGCTGAAATTATTTTTCCGATAACAGTATCCCCAACTTTAGGAATTTTAATGTCATCTTTTTCCAACAAACTAGCCAAAACGCTACTTTTGTCGTCCATATAAATTTATCTTTATATATTTTAAAATTTTAAAATAAAAAAAGATCCATTTAGCCCCAAGCCTAATTAACTTGAAAGCTCCCCAGGCGCCAAGCTGAGGATTTTTATAAAAAGCGCTAAATTTAATTGTTAGTTTAATATTATAATAAATATTTTAAAAAAGCAAGGGGTCGTTTTTTCTTGTAAGTCCAGTAAAAACCAGGAATGGCCTTGCCTAGCGAAGACCAAACCACCTTTAAATTTTCAAATATTTTTTTACATCCGAGTTTTTAATCCCCTCACCAATAATTGCTAAATTTAATTTATTATTCACAAACAAATCATTAGCAACTCTTTTAATATCCTTGCTAGAAACTTTTTTTATTTTTTTCAATACCTCATCTGGAGACAAAAACTTATCAGTAAAAGGAAATTGATGACCGTACCAATTAGTAAAATCATCTGTGCCCTCCATGCCAACCACTAATCTTCCGGCAAACAAGTCTTTGGCCTTACCAATTTCTTCATCTGAAACTAAATCATCTTTTAATTTTCTATATTCACCTAGAATAACTCTTATTGACTCTTCTAGCTTATTTTTAGGTATACCAGCCTGAACACTAATATAACCACTATCAGAATAAAGCTCTACGCCACTTCTAACATAATAAGCCAAACCTCGACGTTCTCGAAGTTCAATAAACAATCGAGAGCTCATTGATCC
>Ga0334886_1003302_pt1 | contig 14530 bp, 11 predicted proteins | sample GraSluR1_MG_9_FD_207232 | JGI IMG/M metagenome (GOLD analysis project Ga0334886, IMG submission 207232) | Sludge microbial communities from methane-producing bioreactor in Wageningen University, Netherlands - Granular Sludge_27_06-R1 | ecosystem: Engineered > Bioreactor > Anaerobic >...
TGGCACATAACTATTCTCTCTCTTGACCAAAACACATTCCACTTACCAGATCGGTTTTCGCTCCCTCAACCCCAAAATGGAGTCCGTATTTCCTATATAACGATGGATTCTCAGCATGTATACTCCTATATCGAAGAAGATCAAAGCTGGAGGCCCGTTTGGGAAAGTCCGTATCATGATTCCTGCCTCTCCCTATCATTTGCAATACAAAAGAGCAAACGGATTTTTCCCGCGCAAAGAACAGCGTTTATTCTTGTGGACAAAAAACATGGATGGAGGAGTTCTACTCGATCAGACTTTGATGTTTATCCCATTGATTTTTTCTTTGAACAAACGCTTTCAACTCTCGAAGCGAAACGAATGCTCGATGGAAAGAAGTTTGACGTATTTGTCTCGTTGGGGTCATATAGCACACTTTTAGAGACTTTGTATGAATTGAAAGACCATTATTCGCACTACGTCGGGATTGAAAGCGGCGCATCGGAAGAGGGATTCTTTTTTTCCGAATCATTAATCCTTGATCTGTTTCAGAATCCATCGAAAACGATATCTCAATATGCGCAGTCTGCTTTGGATTCTTTGGAACGAAAGATTGAAGAGTACTCAAGTATACTGATTGATCAGAAAAAGGGAGCCAGTGCCTCATGGATCAAGTCTTCAGAAGTCCCAGTCATTATCAGCCAATTCGAGACTTTGATCGCTCATCTTGAATTGATGCTTTCTGATGGGGCTTTGAGAAATGCCCTTCGTGGAGATCTGGCCCATACATTATCATGGCAAACCCTATGCTTTGATTTTCCCGATTACAAAGATTTGCTTTCTTGGACGAACCAGATCCACGGAATACTGACTGGAGAGACCGCAGAGCAAGGATATGCGGTTTTTTCCCACATAGAAGGGTTTTCCTATCCTCAAAACTCATTGGTTCAACAAGGAATTGAGCTGTGCGAATTGCTCATGGCAGAGTTAGAATCAGTGAAAGATCGAACTCGTTGGGTGGGGTATAATGAGCCATTATGGAGCGATGGAAAAAAACATGCTCGAAGCGATTATGGCCAATCGGGCGGAATCGGATTTTGGTTCCCTGTTTCTGTACGCGGTGGACTATGGAATGTATTTGATAAAGAACCATACAATCTATTGGCCATGGCGATTGATACGCGATGGCTTCCCTTTTTGAAGCGTCTATTGCTCTACGATATTCTTCCCTCACCCCAATGGCTTATTCTTGATAAAGATGGTGCAGTAATTCCTTTAGATGGCATCGAACCTCAAGAATGGAAAACGGGTTCAGTAGCCACGCTTTTTGTAGGCTTCCTTGACAGAAGCGCAATCGATCGTGTATGGATTCAGGTTGGGTCCCACTTTTATCCACAAAACCATCCGAAAGTCCACTTATTCGAAGATGAATCATCTATGCGGTTTTATGTGCCCATTGATCAGGAAGACTATGAGATGCGGGAAGTAGGATATCGCGTATTGCTTCATGGAACGGATCTAGCGGATGAAGGAATAAGCGGTTTTATCCCTCCCATTGTTCAACCAGGGAAAATCATTATTTATGGAATAGATGGAACGTCGTTAATTGATGCTCCTCCCGATAGCATTTTGCTGATTCGATCGGATCATAAAATGCGATTTCTTCTTTGGGTCAGCGACTTTCCCCTCCTAGAATCTTCTGAAGTCTTTCTTCTCCTAAGATCATCAGACGGTGAAGAAGTTGAAACATCTCCATTGAACCCAATCAGTAAATACCAAGGGAGAGTGTTAATGGAGAGCGAGCTAATCCTTGCGAGTGCCTTGCATCATAGCGAGGTTTGGGAAACGGCTTTATGCTTTCGCCACGAAGGGAAAAGGGTCTATTCAGAAAACCCAGATACAGCTTCCAATTGGCGAATCAATATTCAAAAAGAATAGTTAGGCAAAGAGATGACACGCGCAATCTATCCAGGTACGTTCGACCCGATAACCTATGGGCATATCGATGTGGCACGAAGAGCAGCATCAGTATTCGGATCTCTTGTTATCGTGGTTATGAACAATATCCAAAAGAAATACACCTTCACAATGGAAGAACGGATGAGCATTATTTCCAAAATTTTCCACGACGAATCTTGTATTCAAGTTGATACGCATAGCGGACTTCTGGTTGATTACGTGCAAACCCATCAAGTGGATGCTGTTGTTCGCGGATTAAGAGCTGTATCGGATTTTGAATTTGAAATGCAGATGGCAGCTGCCAACAAACAGCTGTGCGCAAAGCTGGACACCTTTTTCTTGATGACCGATACTCGGTATTCGTTCATTTCTTCGACGTTAGTAAAGGAAATTTATTATCATGGTGGTAATGTGGATCTTTGGGTGCCTGAGATTGTAAAAAAGAACCTTGGAAGAAAGTTTTCAAATCAGAAGTAATAATGGGGCAACTCATTTGGGAGGTGTTTTCGTTGATCGACTACCGGGCAATCGGTTTATGGAGCCATGTTTCACCGGAAGTATGGAATGACTGGAAATGGCAGTTACAAAACCGGATTATGGATGTCTCGACCCTTGAACAAGTGTTGCCTTTGTCGGAGGAGGAAAAAAAGGCAATCATCCACAGTTTGGAATTTTTGCGAATGGCGATTACTCCGTATTATGCTACCCTTATCAATCCTGAAAACCCCAAGGATCCAATCCGTAAACAAGCAATTCCAACTTCTAAAGAGCTTTATATAGCACCGGAAGACATGTTGGATCCCCTCCATGAAGACGTTGATTCTCCTGCACCAGGATTAACACACCGATATCCGGACCGTGTACTCTTGCTGGTTACGGACATGTGTTCCATGTATTGTCGCCACTGTACCCGGAGGAGAAAAGCCGGAGAAACTGATAAGGCTATGCCAATCGATTATATTGATGATGCGATTGATTATATCAAAGCCCATAAGGAAATCCGCGATGTACTAATTTCAGGAGGCGACCCCCTTACATTGTCCACTGCTTATTTGGAAAAAATTATTCAAAAAATTGCCTCAGTGCCATCGGTTGAGGTTATCCGACTCGGTTCTCGGGCGCCTGTTGTTATTCCACAGCGGATCGACGAAGAGCTGATTCAGATGATGAAAAGCTATCAACCGATTTGGTTGAATACCCATTTTAACCACCCCAACGAGATTACACCAGACTCCATCGGAGCCCTTTCCAGGTTAGCAGATGCTGGAATCCCCCTTGGGAACCAATCGGTATTGCTTGCAGGAGTAAATGACCATCCAGAAATTATGAAAAAGCTTGTGCAGGAGTTGGTAAAATACAGAGTACGTCCATACTATATGTATCAATGCGATCTTTCTCACGGACTTTCGCATTTTCGAACGACAATCGCAAAGGGGTTGGAAATAGTCGAGTATTTGCGTGGTCATACAAGCGGATTTGCTGTGCCTACTTATGTGGTTGACGCCCCTTATGGGGGGGGGAAAATCCCTGTTATGCCGCAGTATCTCCTCTCGTATGGTGAAAATCGGGTCGTTCTTCGAAACTATGAAGGAGGTTTGTTTGTTTACGATGAACCAAAGGATTACAAAGCCCAAGCAGACCCAGACAAGGTATTGCAGGAAGATCGGAAAAGCAGAGAAGGTGTCTCCAGTCTCTTGACAGGGGAACGGAAAAGTTTGATTCCCGTAGGGTCCCCGCGCCAAAAAAGGGTGAACGATTGGAAACAAAAGCATTCAAAGCAATCGTAAAGCAAAATTCGGTTATTTCTGTTGTAGGATTAGCGAAAAATGCAGGAAAAACAACCTTGATCAATTACTTCCTTCAACAGATCGACCGACCGAACATGCGTGTTTTGGTGTGTACGATAGGTCGAGACGGTGAAAAGAGAGACATTGTCGCATCTGTAGAAAAACCCGGGATTCATGTATTTCCCGGTGACAGAGTCTTATCATCAACTGCAGTGAACCTTCCATATCACGCGTTTGAAATCGAAGAAAGCTTTTCGATCGGAGCTTCACAGAGTGGTATCATTATGGCAAAAGCATTGATGGAAGTAGATGTAGAACTTGTGGGTCCTCGATCGATGGATACGCTGGATCAAGTCATCCGCTCTATAAAAAAATCTGAGTTCGTGGATTTGGTACTTGTTGACGGAGCTCTGAACCGGATTGCGCATAGCCGTGCTGGTCTTGCAGATGGAGTATTTCTTGTCGCGAATCCTTCAGACGCCTCTCAAGTAGCAGAGGTTGTCCAGCATATCGGTATCGTGGTTCGTTCATTATCCACTGAACCTGTTTCAAAGAGTACTTTGCGTTTTATCGAAAAAAACCGAGGAACAAGGGTTCGTTCTATGGTTTTCTCTCGGGATTTTAAGCAGTGCAGTATTTCCAGCAAATCCTGGTTAGAAGAGTTCCATCAGACACATCCATCTATTGACAAACCGATCGTCTTTAGCGAAGGAGTTTTAACGGATCGAATCGCTCACTCTTTTTGGAAAATGATGAGGCCGATGGTTTTGGTTGTTCAAGATGGGTCACGGATTCTATTGAGCCCAAGAAGTTATAATCGCTTGGAACGTGCTGGAATTTTGATTCGAGTGATTCATCCCATCAATCTTTTGGGATTAGCAGTCAATTCGCTGGGAGTTCGACATAGTGTTGATCCAATTGAACTTGAGGCATCAGTGAAAGAATCCTTTCCGAATTTATGGGTATTGGATGTATTTCGGGAATCATACCGAGCCAATTCCGTATAAGGATGTGGTAAAATATAGCCAAAATCAAGTGTCGCCTTTTCCGTCATATTAAATAGTGAGGTGATCGGACATGGAATATCGATTGGTTACTCGAGGCGTAGAAAGCAGCGAGGCGATGGAAGAGTATTTATCAAAGAAAATGAGTCGATTGGATCGAGTTGCTCCAGAAGGGGACCATGTAAAACTAGATGTAAAAATGGAAAAGGAACGGGCCGATTACATCGTAGAGTTTACTCTAAAGGTTCGTGGAGGCGTGATCCGGGTTGAAGAACACAGCAACGACCCATATGTGTCGATTGATTCGGTTGTCGATTCGATGGAAAAAAAGTTGCTCAAATTCAAGACTAAACGGATGGTGCGCCATAAATCCGGGGTGAAAGGGGTAGGGGAAGATATTGCAAATCAGATTGCACCATCTCAAGAAGATTCCGATGAAGAAACGGACGTTGAAAAAACCAAGCGTTTTTTCCTTCAACCGATGTCGGTAGAGGAAGCTAAGCTTCAATTGGAAATGTTGGGCCATACTTTTTTTGTCTTTAAAAATGCGGAAACGGAAGAAGTAAATTTAATTTACCGAAGAAAATCGAAAGGGATTGGATTGATCGAATTTGACATGTAGAGTACCAATGAACCATTATTCTTTTTTAGGTGGTGAGTATCATTGTAACTTCCAATCCCACCCTTAAGCGGATTCTTGTTGGCGAGTTTGATGAAGAGATTTTGATTGCCGTGCTCGAAGGTCAACAGCTCATGGAACTGCATTTAGAGGAAATCGATAACGAAAGCATCACAGGGAATATTTATCTTGGGCGTGTTGAAAATATCGTGCAGGGGTTGGATGCTCTATTTGTGAATATCGGAAAATCAAAGAATGTATTTCTAAGAGCAAGAGACCTAATGTACTGCGCTTTTGGAAAAAATGACAAAGATCATCAGAATCAGACAAAGACCATCAAAATGGAAAAGATTTCAAAAGGGGAAAAGCTCATAATCCAGGTAAAGAAAGACTCTTTAGGCGCAAAAGGACCTCAAGGAACAACCAATGTGGGAATTGCTGGAAGGTCACTTGTCTATATGCCTTTTTCGCGGACTATTGGGGTTTCCCGAAAAATCGATGATTCTGGAGAACGCAAACGGCTCCATGATTTTGTTGCTTCTATCGCAAAAAAGGAAGGAGTCATCGTACGGACGGTTGCGCGCAATGCGGATCTATCAGTGTTGGCCGAAGAATTAGAGCAACTTAAGCAAACCTGGTCGGAAATTGAAAAAAGGTTCGCTCGATCAAAAAAACCAAAAGAGTTATACGCCGAACCCGAGATTCTGGAACAAATTATGCGAGAAAAATATGATACCAGTGTAGATGAAGTTCTAACCAACTCTTCCGAACTACATAAAGTATTGGAAGGGATTCTTAAAAAGTTTGATCAAAAGCCGGTGAAAGGAAAACTCCGGTTCATCAAAGAAGATATCTTTGAAAAGCACGGTGTAAATACTCAAGTCGAACAGATCTATACACGAAAAGTATCTCTGGATTGTGGAGGAACCTTAATTATCGATCGCACAGAAGCGTTAACGATAATCGACATCAACTCAGCCAAGAATATTAACAATCGATGTAGTCGGGATATGGTTTTTGAAACAAACATTCAAGCAGCAAAAGAAGCAGCTCGCCAGATCCGTTTGAGAAACCTTAGCGGGATCATAATCATTGACTTCATCGATATGGATGAGGAAAATGATCAATTGACAGTGTTGAAGATATTCGAAGAAGAAGTAAAAAAGGACAAAGCCAAAATTTCGATTCTTGGATTTACTAAATTGGGATTGTTGGAAATGACACGAAAAAGGACATCCCCACCTTTACAGGACCTGATATTCGAGCGGTGCCCCATTTGCTATGGGGAAGGATTGGTCCTTTCGCCCAAAAGAGTATTGAAAATGATTGAGCGCGAAATGGTCCAAATCTCTTCTATGGAGCATATATTCGAAATTCAGTTGAAAGTACACCCCAATCTTTCTGGGTTTTTGGGCAAAGAATGGTTGGATCGAGCGCAAAATACAAGCGGAAAGAAAGTTGTAATCGAGTTTAATCGAATGGACCCGAATGGGTATGATATCAAGTTCAAAAAATGAGGACATGAAAGGGGAGGTTACTTCCATGAGGACAATCCATTTTTTGATGGGAATCCATAATCATCAACCTGTAGGCAATTTTGAATTTGTCATAGAAGATGCCTATCAAAAGTCCTACAAACCCTTTATTGATGTCCTGAAAAAATACCCGGTTCTAAAACTTTCGCTGCATTATTCCGGATCTCTTTTGGAATGGTTACAAAAAAACCATCCCGAATATTTGGATCAACTCAAAAACATGATTCAATCAGGGCAAGTCGAGATTCTCACTGGGGGGTTTTTTGATCCGATCCTTACGGTAATCCCCGAAGAAGACCGGTGTGAGCAGATCAAAAAGCAGACCAAATACCTGGAAAAGGCATTTTCTGTATCCCCCAAAGGAGTTTGGCTGGCTGAACGCGTATGGGAGCCGCAACTAGCAAAAGTTTTGGCGAAATGCAATATTGAGTACACGGTGTTAGACGATACCCATTTCCGAAATGCTGGTCACTATGATGATGAACTAACTGGTTATTTTATTACAGAAGAACAAGGGTACCCCATTAAAGCTTTCCCCATCAATAGACGTCTTCGTTATCTTGTTCCCCATCGCCCCCCGGAAGAAACCATTGCGTTTCTTAAGGATCGATCGACGGAAATGGGCGATAACATGTTTCTTATGTTTGATGATGGAGAAAAATTTGGACTATGGCCTGGTACCCATAAGCTTTTGTACGAAGAAGGTTGGTTGGCCCGTTTTTTTGACTTGCTGGTGCAAAATCAAAGCTGGTTGAAAACCTCAACATTCCAAGAATACATAAAAAAATACCAACCCAAAGGGCGCGTATATCTTCCTGATTCTTCTTACTCGGAGATGATGAAGTGGTCATTACCCAGCCGAGCTCGTATCCATTTGGAACGCTTGGAGCATGAATTGCAGTCACAGGGTACATGGGAACGCTTTGGAATGTTCTTGAAAGGAGGGTTTTGGAGAGGATTCCTCACGAAATACTCAGAAGCCAACCTTATGCATAAAAAAATGTTATTTGTTCGCAACAGGTATAACGAAAACATGCCCGAAGAAATTCTTGAGGAAATTATGATGGCTCAAGCAAATGATGCTTACTGGCATGGGGTATTTGGGGGATTGTACCTTCCGAACCTTAGGCATTCGGTTTATTCTCACTTAATAAACGCAGAAAGAATGATCGATGAATATGAGAACATCGAACCTCATCATATCGAGGTTTTAGAAAAAGATATCGATTTAGATGGGAATAAGGAAATCCTTGTTCAAACCAAGAACTACCAAGTAGGGATCTCTCCTTCCATAGGAGGGAGGATTTTTGAAATCGATGTCAAAGATCGATCTCTAAATCTTAATAACACCCTGACGCGTCGCTACGAGCCTTACCATGAACGCATGTCCAAAGCAAGGATGTTGGATGAAGCCGAAGATGGTGAATTGTTGATCAAAGAAAAAGGGCTTGAACAGTATTTGCACTATGATTGGTATGAACGATTTTCCCTTTTGGATCATTTTTTCGGAGAGTGGCATGATTTGGAAAAATATTCTAAATGTCGGTATCCAGAGCAAGGGGATTTTGTCAACCAGCCCTACCAATACCAAATTACGGGAAGGGACACAGGGGAAATCAAAATGTGGAGAAAAGGGCACGTTTGGGTTGGTGCGCTGTGGCTTCCTGTTAAAGTGGAAAAAATCTTCCAGATGGAGGATGATGGGTTTTCTGTGAATCATTGCATTTCCAATGAATCAGGAGAAAAAATTTCCCTTACTTTTGGAAGTGAATACAACATCAATTTAATGGCTCCGAATACATCCGACAGATACTTCTATTGTCCAGAGTTTGAACGAAAAACCCTAGGGGAAGCAGGAATCGTAAAGGCACATTTCTTTGGTGCGCGAAGCGAATATGAAGGAGTGGATATTTCTTTTCAACCGGATCGGGAAATGGCTTTCTGGTTCTTTCCTGTCTACACGGTTTCATATTCGGAATCCGGCTTTGAACGGGTTTATCAAGCCTCCAGCATTACGCCTATTGTGAAGTTTGAGCTTGCGCCCATGGGTTCATTTGAGTTCAAGGTGAAACTCAGAATTCAGTCGATTTAGGATGATGAAAAGAGGAATTAATACAATGTATCCCAGACTAGAGATTAATCTTAGCAAAATATACGGAAATGCCAGATATCTACAGCAGCTTTGTCAAAAATCTGGAATAGAAGTAGCTGGTGTGACAAAAGTTGTGTGTGGGAACCCATTAATTGCACGAGAAATGATCCATGCTGGGATGCAAATGATCGCTGATTCAAGGATTCAAAACATTGTCCATTTGCTGGAGAACGGAATCGATCATCCGATGATGTTGTTGCGTATTCCAATGGGATCAGAGTTAGAAGATGTGAATCGATATTTGGACTATGTTCTTGTTTCAGAAGAAAGTACGGTAAAAGAGATCATTCAGTTACCAGGAGGAAAGCAGCCAAAGCTGATTTATATGGTCGATGTTGGTGATCTGCGTGAAGGAGTTTGGATGGACACGGCAACTGACGAGATTATGAGAGTCATGAAAGTCGCAAATGATCGCTTGGTTGGTGTTGGGATCAACTTGGGTTGCTTTGGTGGGGTCCTCCCTGATTCCGTGAACATGAAAAAAGCCGTTGAAGTTGCGAATCGCTTTGCCCTTCCCATAGTATCAGCGGGAAACACAGCTGCTTTGAAATTAATCGAAGACGGAACGCTCCCTGAAGGAGTGAACCACTTTCGACTGGGGGAATCAATCATTTTAGGAACAGATGTGACTCGAAATCGCACAGTTCCGGGAACGACTCAGGATGCCTGTATGATCGGCGCGCAAGTGGTCGAACTGAAGGAAAAACCATCTGTTCCGATCGGTACGATTGGCCAAGATGCCTTTGGAAGAGTGCCTACTTTTGAAGATCGGGGTACAAGAATTCGCGTGATTCTTGCCATGGGAGAGCAAGACATTTCTCCAGGCGGATTGGTGCCGATCGAAGACGGCATCGAAGTACTGCACGCGAGTAGTGACCATACCTTATTAGATTGCACCGAGTATACAAAGAAACTCAATGTTGGTGATATCCTATGGTTCCGAATGAGCTACGGGGCATTATTGAGGGCGATGACTTCTCCATACGTAAGCAAAGGTTTTGTGGTATAATTCAATAAATGAAAAAAAAGACCAATCATGTTCGGAAGAATTGACCATTTTGTGAATCTCGAGAAAGGGGGAATTCGAGTATGAAAAGAGTTCTGCTTTATGCTGTAGTATTCGTTATTTTGGGGGGGATGGCAGTAGGTCAGTTACCGCTCAGTGATGTGCCGGCCAATCATTGGGCCTATGAAGGAGTCAAGTATCTTCTGGAAGCGGGGATTTTGGGAGGCATGCCCGATGGTACTTTTCAAGGCAACACATCGTCCACTCGATATCAACTTGCTGTGGCTTTGTATCGAGCCATCGAGTACATGAAGTCTTCCCTACCGTATTTGAAAGCAGACGACGTTGCTGGATTTTTGAATCAGCTCCAAAGTATGAAGTCTCTTGTTGATTCGGTCGCTATGACGGTAGAAACATTAGGGAGCCGTTACAACACCCTAGCCAACCAGGTGGAAAGTTTACGGGTAAATACCCAAGAAGTAACAACAATTCGAACAACCGTATCCAATTTAGAAGGCAGAATCAATTCGGTAGAACGGGATGCTTCTTCTGCGCGTAGCGAGGTCGAAAACATGAAATCGATTGTTGCCACGCTTCAGTCACAAACATCCAATTTCGACGGAAAAATCCGTTCCCTCGAATCGGAACTAACCACGGTAAAGACATCTCAAACGCGCGCCACGCAAGATGTATCAGAATTGAGTTCTCGAGTTCGTTCCATGGAGAACTTATTAGGTGGAGTCAATGTTTTAGCCCTTCAAAAAGAGGTTTCGGATATGAGTCGGTCTGTGAACGATATGAGGGTTGAGCTTACCGGTATGAGAGACAACTTTGCCCCCATTGAAAGGCAATTCTCTGATGTAGCGAACAGAGTTGGTACTGTCGAGTCTTCTCTCTCTACAGTTCGCCTTCAAGTGACCAACATTAATGCCCAAATGGAAAAGAATACCACGAGTTTACAGACTGTGAGTGCAGATTATGAGGCGTTTAAGAGTGATATTTTGCCTCGAGTATCCAAAAATAGCTCTGACATTGTCAACAACACGCGGCAAATCCAGGATCTTAACCTGAAGATGAATGCGATGTACCAAGATCTGGAAGCCCAAATCCAAATGCCCACCATCGTTTCATGGGTTGGGGTTGTCGCAGGAGCAGTTGGAATTGGAATAGGTGTTTATGCGCTTCTGTATGCGCAAGAAGTAGCAAAAATGATTGATCCTGAGTAATTAATTGGTCGTAAATGCAAAAAAAAGCAGGCGAAAGCCTGCTTTTTTTAGGGAACCCGTACTTCTACACAGAAAAATGGAGAGGAACGGACTTTAGGTATAATCCTGAATTTGCAAAAAATGGTGGAGCTGATTTGAAGGAAATTGCACCGGGAATCATCGTGTATGATAATCCATACGGAGGATCCAATGTTACATCCATTACAACTGATGAAGGTACTGTGGTTGTTGACTCATCTCTGTTCCCTTCAAAAGCAGAACAGATAAAAACATACCTGAAAAGGATAATGAACAGTGAGATCCAGCTTATTATTAATACACACTATCATCCGGATCACACCTTCGGAAATGCAGGATTTCAATCGCAAATCCTTTGCTCAGAGTCAACTGAAAGTTACTTTTTTCAAATGAGCAAATCTTATATTCGCAATGTGATCAATAGGAATGCTTTGTTAAAAAAAGAAACCATAACCATTATTCCGCCCGCTTTTACATTTCCGGAATCTTATATTCACATTTCCGGAAACCGAACCATTCACATTGAAAGAGTGGGTGGTCATACACCCGATTCGACAATCGTTTGGTTGCCAAAAGAGCAAATTTGGATTGTGGGGGATCTTGTCGTACATGGGTATCATCCAGAAATTGTCTATGATAGTGATATCAATCGTTGGTTGGATGTTCTTCGTCGGTTGAAGAAGGAGAAAATTAAACACTTGGTGTGTGGTCACGGGGATGTCGCAGATCAATCAGAAATAGATCAGATGGTCGCTTATCTGGAAACAATACGATCATTACAGCAGTATAAAACAGATTTCGATGGAATACTGAGCCATTTGGAAAACGATGTCAATTTTCGAGAAAGAAAGATGATTGAAATATTGGTTGAAAGCCTAAAGACAATCCTCCTTTAAGCGTACGGAATATGGTATAATGGTCCAACAAATCTGGTTGGAGGATCATTTTGATACGGATTGCTATTGCTGCTGGCGGAGTTATATTCATCCTGTTTTTGGTTTTTGTCTTTCAATACCCTCTTTGGCTTTCCGGTATTTCCGGAATAGCTATTATTTTCGCGTTTCTTGCTTCTTGCCGTGCAAAACAAGGGTCTCAGCCAATAACACTTGTTACCGTAACCCTCTTCTTCTCTCTCTTATTGCTTCTTGTATTCGGTACTCGCTCTGAATGGACCCAAGAACATATAGTCCTTTTTATCAGTCTGTTGATGGCTTCTACGTTTTTTGGTGCCCTTGAGATTCTTCTTTTCCATAGACGCAAGCAATTCCCTGCTTTTACGCTTCTTTTCATGCTTTTTTTTTGGATGCCAATTGTATTTGTTGTATTCATGTTGCTCCAGAATCGGTTTGGATTAGAAGGGGGTCTTGCAATAACGTCTGTTCTTCTTGTGATTGTAATTCGAGATGTGTTCCGAAGAAAAAAAGAATATGACTCTTTTCAATCATAAATACACCCAATAACCAAAGGAAAGGATATGATCCGTTCATGGCGTTTCCAATTATCCATTCTGAAGAGTGTACCATCAAAGTGGGAAGAAGAAAAGTTGTTTATGACCGAACACTTGGAGATCCATTGAAGGCAGTCATTTTGATGATTCATGGTTTGGGTGAGCATAAAGGGCGATATGAGGCTTTGAAAGAAGAGATGGCTCGGCACGGGCTTTCTTCATATATGCCTGATTTGAACGGTCATGGGAAAACGGAAGGCATTCGAGGCTATGCGAGTTTTCCCCTCTTTTTCCAACTGCTCGATTCTATGGTCTCATTGATCCAAGAAAAGCATCCTATGACACCAATCGGATTATTTGGTCACAGTATGGGAGGGCTTCTTTGCATTCGATACCTCCAAGAGAACCAAAAATCATTCTATGCTGCGTCGGTAAGTAGCCCTTTACTTTCGATGGCTGATGAAAAGAAAAGGCGGATCCAGCAGCTCCGGTGGTTGATGGCATTGGTTCCTTTGCTTACCGTCAATAGTGGCCTTCAATCGAAAGATATTTCTCGGAACCCCTCCATCATTCGGGCATATGAAGAAGATCCAATGGTGCATGATCGGATATCCTTGGCTTTGGCCAATGACTTGTGTCGAAATATTCCGATTGCCTTTGAAAAAGTGGATAACCTCCAAATTCCCATTATGGTCTCTCACGGCACTAGTGATCAAATAGTTCCAATTGAAGGTACCCTCTCTTTTTTTGAACAATTATCTCAAGGAGAGAAAACCAAAGTTCTGTATGAAGGGGCCTTTCATGAAGTATTCTTTGATCCTGAATATGGGGAACGGATGAGAAACGATATTATCGGTTGGTTTCGCAGATGCCTGTAAAGAAAGATAAGTCCATCGTTGGAACCCCTTTGGTTCTTGTCATTGATTGTGGTACACAAAGTTTGCGATCCGCTTTGATCGATCCTACGGGAGCGATTGTTTCCATGATCAATCATCCCTATGTGCCGTACCATAGCCCGAAAGTAGGGTGGGCGGAAAAGGATCCGCGCGATTACTGGAAGGCTTTATGCATAACTGTTCATAAGATTCGGGAGCAGAAAGCAGATTCTTGGGTAGATATTATTGGAGTGAGCGTAACGGTACAAAGAGATACCCTAGTATTGGTTGATCAAAAGGGAAATCCTTTGTATCCAGCCATTCTATGGCTAGACAAAAGGAAAGCCAAACCAGACGGGAAGATTCCATGGTATGTCCGCATTGGTCACAGAATCGTTGGTATGACAGAAACAGTTCAGTTTGTGCAAACAGATGCGCATATCAACTGGATTCGTCAGAATCAATATGATTTATATAAAAATTCCTACAAGGTGCTTCAGCTATCCGGTTACCTGAACTATCGACTGACTGGACGATTTGTCGATTCCTACGCAGCACAAATTGGAAGGATTCCTTTTGATTATCGAAGCAATTGTTGGGCTTCTCCAAATAACCTGAATAGTCAAATGTTTCGAATCGATCCCGAAAAATTGCCCGAACTTTCCCCTCCTTGTGAAATCCTGGGCCAACTTTCAACAGAAGCGGCAGAAGCGCTGAACATGGAACCGGGTATATCGATCATAGCTACTGGTTCAGATAAAGGGTGCGAAACAATTGGTGCGGGTTGTATCGATTTATCCAGCGCAAATTTAAGTTTAGGCACTACTGCTACAGTCCAAACCACCTCCCCAAGGTTTTTTGAACCTCGGCGTTTTTTTCCTCCATACCCATCTGTTCGCCCAAACTATTATAATCCAGAAATT
>Ga0334886_1003304_pt1 | contig 14524 bp, 7 predicted proteins | sample GraSluR1_MG_9_FD_207232 | JGI IMG/M metagenome (GOLD analysis project Ga0334886, IMG submission 207232) | Sludge microbial communities from methane-producing bioreactor in Wageningen University, Netherlands - Granular Sludge_27_06-R1 | ecosystem: Engineered > Bioreactor > Anaerobic > Unclassified...
ATCTGGCGCATCAGGGGCTCCTCCCGCTGCACTCGCTCCGGGACTGGGGGCTTGTCGACGACGCCTTTACGCTGAACGGGCTGGAGTTCTATGGAGGCGCCAACCTCATGAAGGGCGCGATCACAGGCGCCTCCGCAGTCACTACCGTCAGCCCGGCGTACTCCCGGGAGATTCAGACGGAAAACGGCGGCGTCGGTCTCGGGGGTCTTCTCAGGAGCCACAACGCAAAAATACACGGTATTCTCAACGGTTTGGATACGGAATACTGGAACCCGGCCACGGACAGCCTGCTTTTCCAAAACTATTCCCCGGACAACCTCGCGGGGAAAGCGCAATGCAGAAATTCCCTTCTTGATCAACTTGGTTGGAAAGAAGACGGTCGGCCGCTGTTTACCTCGGTCGGCAGGATGGTGGATCAAAAGGGATTCGACATTCTCTTGCCCGCGATCCAAAGGATGGTCGAATGGGGGTGCAGGCTCTATCTTGTCGGAAGCGGCCAACACGAATACGAGACCGCAGTTCGGGAAGCCGTCGACGAATGGCCCGACGCCGTCGCATCATTTGTAGGATACGACGAAGAGGTCGCGCACAAAGCATACGCCGCCGGGGACTTCTTTCTCATGCCCTCCAAATTCGAACCGTGCGGTCTCTCGCAGCTCATCTCTCTGCGATACGGCGCCCTTCCTGTTGTTCGCTCCGTAGGAGGACTTGCCGATACCGTCTTCGAGTACGGCTCACCCGAGGGCAACGGCTTTCTGTTCTCGGAGTATTCCGCGGAAGGTCTTCTCTCCGCCGTGGGAAGGTCGCTCGACGTATTCCGGAACGACGCAACCGGGTACCGCTCCGCTCAAAAAAAAGCGATGCAATCCGATTTTTCCTGGGATCGTTCGGCGCCGCTCTACCTCGATCTTTATCGTTCACTCCTCCCGTGAGCGCGCATCGCCTGCGGGAGAACGCACTTTCACATTCAGCAACGCCATCTTGAGAAGGAGGGGGGAAACAGCATGCAGACAGGAAAGTACGGTCGAACAATGGGAATGGTGCTTGCTGGAGGAAAAGGGGAGCGGCTTATGCCGCTGACGAAATACAGAGCAAAACCCGCAGTCCATTTTGCGGCCAAGTATCGCATCGTGGATTTCGCGCTTTCCAATCTGGTGAACAGCGGCATCTTCGCTATTTATGTACTGGTGCAGTTCAAAAGCCAATCCCTGAACGAACACATCGAAAGAGGATGGCAGTTCGGCGGCGCCCTCCGCGGACGCGACTTTTTCATCACGCTCGTCCCGGCGCAGATGTGGCGCGGCGAGCACTGGTTCCAAGGGACTGCGGACGCCGTATATCAAAACCTCCATCTTGTCACGCTCTACGATGCGGACAGAATTTGCATCTTTGCCGCCGACCATATCTACAAGATGGATGTGGACCAGATGCTCGAATACCACATGAACAAGCAGGCGGACGTTACCGTGGCTGCGAACGTCGTACCGTCGTCCGAGGCTTCCGCCTTCGGCTGCATTCACGTCGACGATTCGGGACGCATTATCGACTTCATCGAAAAGCCCGCCAATCCGCCGGAGATCCCGGGCAAGCCGGGGTTTTCCTACGTCTCCATGGGCAACTATATCTTCGAACGCGAAATTCTTGAAGAGTCCCTCATCGAAGACGCTCATCTCCCCACAAGCCATGATTTCGGGAGGGATATCATTCCAAAACTCGTCCCGAAAGCCCGGATTTTTGCCTACGACTTTTCAACAAACGTCCTTCCCGGAAAGACGCGCTCCTTCTGGAGAGAGGACAAACCCTACTGGCGCGACGTTGGGACCATCAAGGCATACTGGGAGGCGCACATGGATCTGCTCGACCATGACTCCGAGATGACATTCTACAATCCTCAGTGGCCGATTCGGACCGTGTCCTACGCCGATCCTCCGTCGTACGTCTGCCCGGTGAAAGGACACGGGTGCTCGGTCCAGAGCACGCTGGCGGCGGAAGGGAGCCGCGTCCTTGGTTCGAGAGTCGACTCGTCCGTGCTGTCCCGCAACTGCGTGATCATGCCGGGCTCGGACATCGAACAGTCGATCATCGGCGAAGGAGTGGTCGTCGGGGAAAACTGCCGTCTTAAAAAGGTCATCATCGACAGCCACAACGTGATACCGCCGAACACCGAGATAGGCTTCGATCCGGAGCATGACAGAGAACGCTATGCCGTGGACCCGAATTCCGGCATTATCACGATCGGCATGCCGAAGATGCAGCTTCGCAAGTCCATCGAACAGCCGAAGGAAGGCTTCGACTGGTCAAGCTTCAGTTGAAAATGCAAAGGAGCAGGCGAGCGTCCGTACGCCCCCTGCTCCTTTGCACATCCTCCGTCGATCGCACTCATCGGTTCATGAAGAAAAAACGGTGCGACGGAATACCCATCCTCAATTCGGGCGCGCTGAAAAAGGGTGCGAATGCCCGATCCCTTGGTTGTTACTTCTCTTTCCGCTCCGCCTCCGCAATCAGGGCGAGCAGCTCCGGCAACTGAAACCTTCTGATTTTTCCAAGCCGCGTTTTCGGCAGTTCATCCTGGACCAAAGTAAACTTCATTATTTTCTTCGTCGACGCAACCCGATGGTTGTACTCGCCGATCACCTCGTGACGAAAGAACTCTTCGGTCGGCCGTTTGCCGCTTTCTTCAAGTTTTTCAAAATCAGGAAGAATGATGGCGTGCAACATCCCGTTATAAAGACAGACCGCAACTTCCTTCACGGCGGAAAATCCGGCGAGCAGCTTCGCCTCGATCTCTTCGGGATTGATGTTCTTCCCGTTTGAAAGCACGATAATATCCTTCTTTCGGCCGGTTACGAAAAGAAAGCCGTCTTCATCCACGAATCCGAGATCTCCCGTGTGCAGCCAGCCGTCGCGGATCATGGCGGCTGTTTCTTCAGGGCGGTTGTAGTACCCCTTCATTACGTGGCGTCCCCTGACGGTGATTTCTCCCTCGACGATACGCACTTCGACCGCTGGACAGACGTATCCGCTCGCCCCGATCCTCAAGGTTCCCGGGTGCGTAAACGAAATGAGCGGCGCAGTCTCCGTCATCCCATAGCCGGTAAGCATGTCGAATCCAAGCGCTTTGAAATCTCTTGCGACATCGTCGTCGATAGCGGCGCCGCCGCAGACCAGGAAACGGATTTTGCCTCCGAAACGATCATGGACCTTTTTGAACAGGAACTTGGAGAGCCCCGGATTATCAACTTTTTTTGCCAGAGCGAAAAGGGTCCGCGCGGCAAAACTTTCCTGTATCTTCTCCCGGATACCCTTTATGAGCATGCTGTAGAAACGAGGAACTGCGACAACCACGGTAACGCCGTTGCGCTGGAGCGTCTCAAGAATATCTTTGGAGCCTATCGAAGGTGAAAAAACGCAGCACGCGCCCACGAAAAGAGGAGCGAGGATTGTCCCTCCCAGAGGAAGCACGTGATGAATGGGCAGCAACACCAGAACCCGCGATTCAGGGGTGAAAATCGGAGCGGCTTCGCTCACCGCCCTGACGTTCGCCGAAATATTGGCGAAGGAGATCATAGCCCCCTTCGGACTTCCGGTGGTACCCGAAGTGTAAATTATCAAGGCGGTATCATCGTCGTCGCGCTCGAGAAAACGATCGCCGGAAGCATTCGCTCCCGGAGGAAGAAGGCACTCCTCGAAGACAAGTATCTCGGGAACATACGAGAGAGCGGAAAAAGATTTTTCGAGCTCGGGCAACTTCCTGCGGGAACAAAAAATTTTCTCGGGTTTACAGTCGGCGAGGATATACGCCACCTCATCGGCCGGGGACATGTAGTCTATCGGCACCACGGTACAACCGCTCTTCCAGCCGGCATACATGATATACACCCACTCCGGCCGGTTCTCCGAGAAAATAGCGACCTTCGTGCACGGCGTGCTCGATATGAGCGCGGAGTACCTGGAGATCATATCGCAAAGCTCGGCGTAGGTTACCGAGCGCTCTTTCGAAATAAGCGCGAGTGCGTCACTGCGTTTCAGGCATATCATCGTGCCGTCCAGCGAAGACGGAGATCCGGGTAGGAACTCATCCTCTTCATCCAGAATAATAGGTCGGTCATAGAACACCAGCCCCCCTTGGGATTCGTCAAAGAGCGTTTTAATTATATCCCATTGCTTCCGTGAAAAAGCTCGCCTCAACGCCAAACTCAAAAAAACGAAAGAGTCAGTCATTGTGTTCGAATCCCCGGCATCCTCATCTTGAAGCATCTTCCGCGCAGCCGTATACTACGGACACGACCCCGTCGCGTTTCTCATCTTTGCTCCGTCCGCCCGACAATACAAGAGAGCGGCGACGTTCTCTTTTTGAGATCGCATAGACGCAGTCAATCCTTTTGAAAGAGGGCGATACCATGAAGAAACATGCGCGAAGTCTTTTTCTGCTCCTCCTTTTCCTTTTTTCGGCGGCGCCCGCCGTCGAGGGGTGTACCACGATCCTCGTCACCAAGGGAGCCTCCGCCGACGGCTCGGTAATGATCTCCCATTCCGACGACAACGACCTCATGGACCAACGGATCATCTACGTCCCGGCGCAGCAACACGCCCCCGGAGCCATGAGGCCCGTATACTGCACCGCTGCGGCGATGGGCGAATTTCCGCAGTACAACTCTTTCTTCTACCCCCGGATGGTAACGAGCGGGCGCGGTCCCGGATACGACACGCCGGGACCGCAATCCATTCCTCTCGGCTTCATCCCTCAGGCGAAGGAGACGTACGCCTACTTCGACGGCAGCTACGGGATCATGAACGAACATCAGCTCATGTTCGGCGAGTGCACCGACGGCTCGAAGGTCTCCCCGGATCCCGAGCCGGGAAGCCGCATCCTTTACTCTTCCGAGCTGTCCCGTATCGCCCTCGAACGCTGCCGCACAGCCCGCGAGGCGATTCTCCTCATCGGTTCGCTGATCGAGGAGTACGGACTCTACGGTACCGGAGAGACGCTCCCCGTCGCGGACACCGAGGAGGGGTGGGTCATCGAGATGGCCCCCTCCCCCGAAGGAAAAGGCGGCCTCTGGGTCGCGAAGAAGGTGCCGGACGGCGAAGTCTTCGTGGCGGCGAACCAGTTCCGCATCCGCGAAGTGAATCCTGACGACCCCGACATGATGTTCTCGAAAAATCTCCACGAGATAGCGCAAAAACACGGCTGGTGGAAGCCCGAGGACGGAATGCTCGACTGGCTGCGCACGGTGAGCCTCGGCGAGTACAACCATCCGTACTACTCTCTCAGAAGGGTTTGGCGCGTCCTCTCGCTGGTCGCTCCCTCGAAGAACTACTCTCCGTGGGTCGAGGACGGCTTTACGAAGGACTACCCCTTCTCCGCGGCGCCTGATAAAAAACTTACGGTGCGCGATGTGATGCGCCTGCACCGCGATCACTACGAGGGAACGGAATTCGACCTCACCAAAGGAACAGCGGCCGGACCGTTCGGCTACCCCGACAGGTTCTACGGCCCCTACGACGGCGCCGGCGACGTCGGAGATCCGAAGCGCGTGCTGGAAGGCGCATGGGAACGTCCGCTTTCCGTGACGTACTGCGGCTACGTGTTCGTCGCCCAGGCCAGGGGCTGGCTCCCCTCGCCCGTCGGGGGGAGGATGTGGCTCGGACTGGACAAACCGTCCGACACGGTCTTCATCCCGTTCCACATCGGGGTCAACCGCCTTCCGGCCTCCGTCGAGGTCTGCGATACCACTAAATTCTCCCGCGAGAGCGCGTGGTGGACATTCAACTTCCTCGCGAACTACGCGGGGCTCAAGTACAGCTACATGCACAAGGAGATCGCGGATTTACAGGAACAGCTCGAAAACGGCTTCCTGGAGACGCTGGAGATCGTCGAGCGGAAGGCCGTCGACCTGTACAGGGCGAACCCGGCCGGAGCGAGGGCCTTCCTCACGGAATTTTCGGAACGGAACACCGCGGAAACATTGAAAAAGTGGTGGAATCTGGCCGAGCACCTCATCGTGAAATACAACGACGGGCTGCTGACGGAAGGAGGAAAGATCGGCCAGCCTCTGGGCTATCCGAAAGAGTGGCTGAAGACGACCTCATGGCCGGAAGGCCCGACGAGCTACCGGAAACGATAGCTTTCGAATACGATGATCGATTTGCCGAAAACGCTTCAAGTCGGGAAAATGTAAGGAATACCTGGAATTGCTTTTGCTCACGAGAAAAGGGGAGGCGCACGCCTCCCCTTTTCTCGTGAGCTACTTCTTGAAGATGGATTCGAGGAGTTTCTCCTTGATAATATCCTCCGGTTTCTTTTCCGGAGCCGGCGTCGGTGCAGGCGTGGGAGACGGCGCCGGCGCGTCGGGCTGGGCGGGCTGCAGTTGCTCCGGTTGTGCGGGTTGAGGAGTAGGCTTCACAATCTGCTCGATAAGCAGCTGCTCCAGTTTCTTCTTCGGATCCTGCGGCGCGGCCGGTTGTCCTGTAGGGGCGGGCTGACCAGGCTGCTGCGCTCCCGGGGCGATTTTCAGATTGGAGACGCCGGGCTTCTCCGTCGTCCCTCCCAGAGTGAAGGAAATATCTCGGAAATCGGCCTTTTCCATACCGGTTTGCAGGCCGCCCAGTATCCCTTTCAGCGCATCCTGGAGGGAAGCGGCGGTCAGTCCGCCGACGGCGCCTCCTGTAAGCGCGTTGAGCACCTGGATATTGACGTTCCCCGCGCACTGAAGGTTGAGCGCTCCCTTGGGACCGATCGGCCCTTCGGCAGTGAGAAACTTGTAGAGAGGATCGTTCTGCGGCGCGTTCGCCCTCGTTCCTTTCTCAAGAATAAAACGGCCGGTCTCCAGTCTGAAGGGAGCGGTCACGCTGCTGTAGCGGACCCCCGACCTATAGAGCGCCGTCAGAAGCTGCACCGCTTTGAAGCCGGTGATGCTCCCCTCTCCGATGGTCACGCTCCCCTTTCCGGAGTACGCCAGTTTCGGCTCGAGCGCGCCGGAGATGCTCGCGGATCCCTTGGCGAGACCGCCGATCTTTCCTTCGAGACCGCCCGTGAAATCCTGCGCGACTCCGTTCACATCCACCCCGTCGAGCTCGACGGTATGCGAAAATTTCATGGTCTTGATGTCGAGCGTACCGCCGCCTCTCAGGGTACCTCCGTAGAAGGAGAGCGACGCCCCCTTCGAGGAGATGGAATTGCCGTCAAGAATGATCGGGTACGAAAGATTCGCGCCCTTCAGCCCCATGACGGTGAACGCGGGAGAGGAGATAGAGCCTTGTCCCTTGCCCGCCGCTCCTGCAAAACGTCCGTTGAAAGAGACGTTAAGTTTTCCGCTGACGCCGAGCTCCTTCGCATCCGGCATCCCGGAAACAAGCGCGGTAAGATCGAGATCGCTTCCCGAAACATCGAGCGTGACGACGGGCGTCGCCCCCAGTGTAACGCCGCCCTTCGCAGAGAGCGCGCCTCCGCCGAATTTCGCCTTGAAATCGTCGATTTTCATATCGTTCATTGTGCCCGAAAGCGCGGCGGAAAGGTCCGTCGCAGTCATCCCCGCGACGGAGATCTTGGGGGAATTGGCCTTGACGGCAAGCGTCGGCGCGTCGAGAGCGCCTTTGAGCGCGACGGAACCGTCGAGCGTTCCGGCGAGAGGAACACCCAGCCCTCCGGCGGCGGCGAGGGAGGCAAGATCGGCCTTCGATATGGCGACGGAGAGATCAAGATTCCCTTTTTCTCCTGCTTTCGCCGGCAACGCAACGGAGCCGGAGGCGGAGACCGAACCTGCGCCGCTCTTGGCTCCTGCGGAGAGGATCGTGATCTTCTGCCCGGACTTCTTCAGCTTCAGCGCGAGATCCGAAAGCCCTATGCCTTCCGCGGCAGCCGATGCTGCGGTTATGTCAAGATCGATATCCGCCTTTTCAAGCGCCTTGGGGTCGCCGATCAGCGACGTCGTCGCCTTCAGGTTCTTGAAGGAAATGCTGTCGAGTAGGCCGAGACTGCCCGAAGAGAGGGTCAGGTCGATCTTCGGAGCAGCGGGCTTGCCTGTGATCACAGCCTTTGCGGTCACGGCGCCCTTGATTTTGAACTGGGCGATGTCCGGATAGAACGGTGCGATGGCGCCGGGCTGGATGTTTTCGAGCGTCGCGGTGATATTCAGTTTCTCGCTCCCCTCGACGGTTCCCGAGGCCGAGACCGCAGCGCCCCGCCATTTCGCCGCGGCGTTCGATATGGTGATTTTCTCTCCCTTGAGCGCGAGCATCACCGTCGGCGATTCGATCGCCTCTTTCATCGCCGAGAGCTTCTCGCTCCACACCTTGACGGTAACTTCAGGAGCCGCGGCCGTCCCCTTGATCCACACGTCCGCGTTCGCGCCCCCTTGAAGGGCCAGATCCTTCAACTGAGGGAAAGTCGCCGCGATTTTCGTCAGATTCAGGCTTCTGACGTTCACTGTAAGATTGAGTTTCGGTGCGGTCATGTACTCGGTGATCGAACCCTGAGCCGTTATGGGCGCGCCTTCGAACTGAGACTTCGCGCTCACGGTCGCCGCCTCGGGAGTCAGCTTCACCTGCGCGCGGGACTCGGAAACCGAGTACCCCATAAGGCCAAGCTTCGGGGCGCTGAACTCGATCACGCCGGAAAGCGTCTCCATCGTTCCGGCAAGGTTGATCGTGAATTTATCGACCTCGCCCGAGACGTCTCCAAGGTCCGGATAGACCTTCTTCAGTTCGGCGAGCTTTATCCCCGTTCCGGAGAGCGAAAGATCGACAACCGGCGCCTTCCCGGGAGCGAACCCCAAAGACATCGCGCCTCCGAGCGGCATGCCGAGCACCCGTGCATCCAGCCCCTCGACGGACAGCTTGTCCCTGCCCAGCGTCCATTTCGCCTTGACGTTCTCCACAGGATACCCGAGCAGCGATTTTCCGGCGTACTCCATATCCCCCGCCAATGCCGGGGCATTCCACTCTCCGTCTCCGCGGAAAGAGAGCGACACCGCGCCGTCGAACCCTTCGGAGGAAACTACAGGCCAGAAGGAGATCAGTTCCTTCAGATCGAGTTCCTTGAGATTGCCGCTCACTGCAAGGGAGGGGGCTACCTTTCCGGAAGCCGATACGAAGCCCTTCCCGACGTTCATCGCCAGCGAGCGAATATCGACGTTGTCACCGTCGAGAAGCGCGGTGGCGCTCCCCTTGACGGGGACCTTGTTGACCTCCATATCAACGTCGGCAAGAATCTCCTTTCCCTTGAAGGAGAGGTCGAGTTGGGTTATATCGGCCCTGGCCCACTTGGAGACGACAACGCTCTCGACGAAACGAATTGTCTCTATTGGTATCTCGCCGCCGCCGCCGCCGCCCTCGAACTTCAGCTGCGCTACCTGTTCCGCAAGCCGGTCGGCGTCTATCTCGACGCCTCCGACGGAGAGGAGGCTCAACTTGGGCGATTTCGAGAGCAACGACGCCAAGTTCAGCGAGACATCGAGGAATTTCGCGCTGAAGAGAGGTTGATCGTCCTTCTTCAGCGATACTCCCCGCATCGAGAAGCCCTTGACCGGGTTCCCCTTGATTTCCGAGACCGAGAGGTCGGCCCCGAGATACTCTTTTACGGCGGAACCCGCCTCCCGTACCACCAGGTCGCCGGCGAAATCCATTGACGCCACCGCCAGTCCCGCGAGCGCTACAAGAACCACCAACGCAATGAACAGCTTCTTCATCGTTCTCTACCTCCCTTTCTTCGCGTCATCGACGACGCGTCTATTCAATCCTCCATCCGAATCGTGATAAACCTTTTTTATTATAACATCCTATTCATTTTCAGTTTCCAAAAGGACACCCTCCGCAACCATGAGAGCGCGCCCCTTGAGAGAAGCCGTTACGGACTCGCCCGAGGGATCGAAACGGAGCGTGACGGAATTGATTCCTCCCGGATTGCTTACCTCTACGACTGCTTCGGAAGGAGCAGCGGCGTTCCGAAGAACCCACGCGATTGCGGAGGCCGTTGAACCGGTGCCGCAGGAGTCGGTGAGATCCTCCACACCTCTTTCGTAGGTTACCGAAGCTATATGTGTGTCGTCATTCGGCACGACAAAGTTCACATTTGTCCCGTTGGGAAAAAGCGCGTAGGTATGACACAGCTCCCGCCCCGTCTCTATCGTCTCTTCCCGGGTGAGCTCGTTTTCTGCAAGGAAAAGGACAAGGTGCGGCACACCGACGACGAGGAAGAAGGTATCGAACGTCTTGGCGCCTACCGAGAGCGGACGTTTGAACCAGCCGGACGAAAGAGGAACAGTCCCCATGTCCAGATCGACGAACGGAGGCGTCACAACCGCTTTCATAATACCTGCAAGAGTGGAAAACGACTGCTCGTTTCCTGCGATCCCCTTTTCGAAAGCATACCTCGCGATGCAGCGGGCGCCGTTTCCGCACATCTCCCCCTCGCTGCCGTCCGCATTGAAGAGGCGCATCGTGAAATCGGCCCGCCGAGACTCCTCCACTACGAGTATCCCGTCCGCTCCGAGCGAGCTTCTCCTGGGACAAAACTTTCGCGCCATCGCGGAAAGAGAATCCGTAGAAAAAGCGGAATCTCTGTTGTCCAGCACAATGAAGTCGTTGCCGTTGCCCTGCATCTTCACAAAAGGAATCATTGCGTTTCCTCCTCCCTTTTTTCCGCTTTATTTTAACACTATCCTTCCGCTTCGCTTTTTGCTATATTGATAAACTTATATGGAGCGAAGAGGGGGAAGCAAAAATGAAGAAAAAAGAATTCATCCGCTGGATAGAGGAACACCGCGCGATCGTGCCGCTCGACGGCGGCATGGGGACGCTGCTCGCGGAGAAGGGGTGGACCCCTCCGATGCTGCCGGAGGAGATGAACATCCACAGTCCGGAGGTCGTCGCCGGCATCCATACAGCCTACGTGAACGCCGGGGCGCGTATCGTAGAGACGAATACTTTCGGCGGAACCCCTATTAAAATGGCTCACAGGGGGCTTCGGGAAAAAGCGGGCGAGATCAACGCGCGGGCCGCGCGCCTCGCGAAGAGCGCGGCGGGGGACGGAGCGCTCGTCGCCGGATCCGTCGGCCCTCTGGGCGAGCTGCTGGCGCCGTTCGGCTCGTTATCCTTCGAAGAGGCGTACGATGCTTTCCGCACGCAGATGGAAGGGCTTCTGGAAGGCGGCGTCGACTTTCTTCTTATCGAAACGATGATCGACCTCCGCGAGGCCAAGGCGGCCGTCCTTGCCGCACGCGACACAGCTCCCGACGGCGCGTTCGTGGTGAGCTTCACCTTCGACCAGAAGGGGCGAACCGTCACGGGAACGCCGCCGGAGGTGGCGGCTCGCTGGGCGGCCTTTCAAGGCGCCGCCGGAGTGGGCGCGAACTGCGGGGTTGGGCCGGAGGCGTACGTCTCCACGGTCGAGGTCCTCTCCGAGCACGCGGGACTTCCGGTCTTCGTCTACGCGAACGCGGGGCTTCCGGGAAACGAAGAGTACCGCTCCCCGGAGGTCTTCGCAACATGGGGAAAACGCCTGGCCGAGGCCGGGGCGACGGTCATCGGCGGCTGCTGCGGCACCACTCCCGACCACATCGCCGCGCTCGCCGCGGCAGTGCGGGGCATTGAACCCAAGAGACGCACACCCGTACGTGGAGTTCCTCTCGCAAGCCGGAGTCGCCTCGTGCTCGCGGGGCCGGAGCACCCCTTCCGCATCATCGGCGAGCGAATCAACGTCTCGCGCAAATCCCCGCTCCGGGAGGAGGTCGAACGCTTCGTCTGGACGACGCTCCGCGAGGAGGCGCGGCTGCAGACGGAAGCGGGCGCGCACATAATCGACGTGAACGTCGGGTTGCCGACGATCGATCAGCAGGCCGCAATGGCCGCCGCGGTCTCCGCCGCAGGGCAGTCCACCGCGCTGCCGCTTTCCATCGACAGCGACAGCGCATTGGTGCTTGAATCAGGGCTCCGCGCCGTTACCGGCATCCCCCTTATCAATTCCTTCACAGCCAGGGAGGACTCCCTCTTTCCCGGACTGTCGCTCGCAAAGCGTCACGGCGCGGCGGCGGTCGTGCTTCCGATCGACGAGGACGGCCTCCCCGAAAGCGAAGAGGCCCGCAAAAGAGTCATCCGCAAAATTCTCGAACGCGCGGACTCGCTGGGATTTCCTCGCGAAGGGCTCATCGTCGACGGATTGACGCTCGCGGTCGGCGCGGATCACGCCGCTCCGGCGGTCACCCTCTCCGCCCTTGCCTTCCTCAGGGAGCAGGGTATCGCCTCCGTCCTGGGCGTGAGCAACGTCTCGCACGGCATGCCCGCCCGTTCGCTTCTCAACAGAACGTTTCTCGCGATGGCGGTGGCGGCGGGATTGGACGCCGCCATAATGAACCCGCTCGACCGCTCCATGATGGAGACCCTCGCCGCAGCGGAAACCCTTGCAGGACGCGATGCGGGAGGGCGTCGCTTCCTCTCGGCGGCCGCTTCCTTCTCCATGCCTTCCGACGCCCCCCGCCCGGCGACACGGCCCACGAATCAGCCCGCAGGAGACGAAACGCTCGCCGTCGATCCCCGGTTCCTGTCGCTCGCCCTCTCGATACTCCGCGGCGACGCGCAGCAGGCGGATGGAAACGCAAAAGACCTCCTCGGCTCCGGAACAACCCCGCTCGACGTTGTAAACAAAGGCGTCATCCCCGCGCTCGAAGAGGTCGGGAAGCGCTACGACAGCGGCGCGTTCTTCCTTCCCCAGCTCATCTCGTCGGCGGAGACCGCGCAACGCGTCTGCGAACTCGCTATGGAACTGGTGGATCGAGCCGGAGGGGTTTCATCGAAAGGGAGGGTGCTCCTCGCCACCGTCGAAGGCGACCTGCACGACCTGGGGAAGAACGTCGTCGGGACCGTGTTGAAGAGCCACGGCTTCACCGTGGTCGACTTGGGGAAGGATGTTCCTTCCGCACGGATTCTCGAAGAGGCGGAGAAAGGAGCGTTCGATTTCGTAGGGCTCTCCGCGCTGATGACCTCGACGATGAAAAGAATGGCCGAGACGACGGCGGAAATCGTACGCCGCCTTCCGGGGGTTTTCGTCATCGTCGGCGGCGCATCCGTGAGCGAGGACTTCGCCCGGACCATCGGCGCGCACGGCTACGCTCCCGACGCGGTGAGCTCCGTCCGGCTCGTCGAATCGCTCATGGCGAGCCGAAAAACCCAGTAGAAAGGAGGTATTCACACGCCATGCTTATCCGTGATCTTCTCTCGCGAACGCGTCCGGCGATCTCCTTCGAGATTTTTCCTCCGAAACCGGAGACGCCGATAGAAACGGTATTCACCACCGTAGCCGGGCTGAAGGAGCTCTCTCCGGACTTCATCAGCGTCACCTACGGCGCCGGAGGAAGCAGCCGCGACCGGACCGTGGAAATAGCCTCGGCGGTGCATAACCGATGGGGGCTTGTTTCTCTTGCGCATCTCACCTGCATGGGATCGTCTCCGGCGGAAGTGGAGAAAGTCATGGAGGATCTGGAACAGGAAGGCGTCTGCAATATACTGGCGATGCGCGGCGATCCCCGTCCGGACGGAGGGGAGAGCCACTTTCACCACGCATCCGATCTCATCCGCCACATCCGCCGCGGACACTTCCGCGACTTTTCTCTCGGCGCGGCGGCCTACCCCGAGGGACACCCGGAATCCCCTTCGCCCGAGGAGGATCTTTTCCATCTGAAGGAGAAGGTCGATGCGGGAGCGGACTTTCTGATCACGCAGCTCTTCTTCGACAACGAGATCTTCTTCGGGTTCATTGACAAAATACGAGCTCTGGGAATCGGCGTGCCGGTTCTTGCAGGTATTATGCCGGTGCTCAACGCCCGACAGATCGGGAGAATCGTCTCCCTCTGCGGCGCGTCGATCCCCCCGCGTTTCGCCCGCATCATGTCCCGCTACGAGCACTCTCCCGAAGCTCTTGCAGAGGCGGGGATCGCCTACGCGACGGAGCAGATCATCGACCTTCTCTCCTGGGGCGCCGACGGCATTCACCTCTACACGATGAACCGCCCCGACGTGGCGAAGCGCATCATGGAGAGCATCTCCACGGTACGAAGAACGCTCAACGGAGGTTCCTCCGAAGTCTGACGAATCCTTTGGGAGTACATAACAATGCGGAGAGATGCCCCGAGGCTTGCCGCCTCCGGAACCAATCTCTCCGCATTCAATACCTTGGTTCTGCCTGCAACAGACACCGGCAATACCGCGTTGTTCTCCGCCGCGGTCGTCGGAATCCCTCGGGTTTAGCCGCCGAGATACGCCTTCCGGATCTCCGGATCCCCTGCGAGCTCTTTCCCCGGCCCGCTTTTCTGGAAACGTCCGGCTTCAAGAATAAAACCCCGGTCGCTGATCTCAAGAGCCTGCGTCGCGTTCTGCTCCACCAGCAGCACGGTCATTCCCTCTCCGCGTATCCTGAGAATCGTCTCCATGAGCGTCTCCACGAGAAGAGGGGCGAGACCGAGCGACGGTTCGTCCAGAAGGAGAATTCTCGGTTTGCTCATCAAGGCCCTCGAGATGGCGAGCATCTGCT
>Ga0334886_1003318_pt1 | contig 14478 bp, 16 predicted proteins | sample GraSluR1_MG_9_FD_207232 | JGI IMG/M metagenome (GOLD analysis project Ga0334886, IMG submission 207232) | Sludge microbial communities from methane-producing bioreactor in Wageningen University, Netherlands - Granular Sludge_27_06-R1 | ecosystem: Engineered > Bioreactor > Anaerobic >...
AAGTGTCGGACATTGATTCTGTTTTTTCAATTTTTCTAAATATATCCTCAATAGCTATAGCAATAGTTTTGCCTTTATCTGTAAGTTTAACAACTTGGTATTTTTTTTCTTTATTTATCTCAACAACACCTTCTCTTTCAAATTCGTGCAATATTTTTGTTGCGTAGACATAAGTACATCCGCTGGCCCTAGCCAAAGAAGATATATGCAGTTCTTTATCTTTTAAGTTTGTGAGCATCCTAGCAATTTTAATCTTAAATATTATTTTACCTAGTTTGGCCATATTATATCTACCATTAAATTGTTTTTATATGTTTGCTTTAATAGTTTCCACATTCCTGGTAAATGTCCTGCTCCAATAACACATATTATCGTATCATGATTTTCAAGTATTTTCTCAATATTTTTTACCATGTATATATTTCGATCTTCAATCATAATTTTGTGTACGTTTGGAAGAACAAGCCTAAATTTTTCAATTATCATTTCAATTTTTTCTGGAGATAGAGCATACATCACATCTCCTTTCTCAAGTGCTTTTGAAATTTCAAATTCAACTTTCTCTTTTTTGAATAATGCGGTTAACCATTCCGATAAAGGAACATTAGATAAGCCTTTCATAATGTATTGGATGGGCATGTCAATTAACGCAACTTTGATTTTGTTGTTGTATGCAGTTACTGCTGCTGCCTTCATTTCCTCGCCAGGCTCTGCTTTTGCAGCCATACCTATCATTTGTTGGAAATAATAAAGTATCAAATGCAATGGATTTAATGTAGGTATTAGGCGTTTTTTATTTGACATAAGTCCCCTAAACCTAGAATAACACAATTCTACACAAACAACCTGTGGGGAGATTTGAATAATTGATTCATTCACTGTTTTCACAGATATTTTTGATATGTGGGCCACTGGGATAAGATAAATTCTTTTCATTAAAACTAGTTGAAAGATAAAGTATTAAAAAGTTAAGTTTTATTATGAAACCAATCTGAGGTGATATTCTATGTTAGTTAAAAAAATTATTGGTAGAGAAGTTCTTGATTCACGAAGTAATCCAACTGTTGAAGTAGAATTGATTTTAGCAAACGGTTCCAAACAAGTTACTGAGAGAGGAATTGCTCCATCGGGCGCTTCAAGAGGAACTCACGAGGCCTGGGAGCTTAGGGACGGGGGTAAAAGATTTTTAGGAAAAGGAGTTTCAAAAGCTTTAAAAGGTGTTGAAAAATTAGATAAATCCTTTAAAAACAAAAAATTTACTCAAAAAAAGTTTGATGAAAAATTGTGTGGGCTTGCAGGTCCAAACAAAAAATCAATAGGTGGAAATACTACAACAGCAGCTTCTTTTGCATTTTTAAACGCTTCAGCAAAACTCCAAGATAAATGGGTATATGAACTTATGGGAGGAACTGTTCTCCCAGTTCCTTTTTTCAACGTTATTAATGGGGGACAGCATGCAGGGAATAAATTGTCCATACAAGAGTTTATGATAGCCCCCTACGGTGCCAAATCTTTTAAAGAAGCTCTAAGGTGGGGAAGTGAAATTTATCACACATTAGGAAAAAATCTGGTTTTGAAGTATGGTTCTTCAGCTAAAAATGTAGGTGATGAAGGAGGATATGCCCCCCCTATCCAACATTCGGAAGATGCATTACACGCCATCGAGTATTCAATTGAAGAATTGGGATACAAGGGAAAAGTGGGCATAGCGCTTGATGCTGCAGCATCAGAATTTTATGACAATATGTATAATATAGATGGAATGTCTTTGACAGGACCAGAACTTATAGATCATTATGAGAGAATGGCTGCAGAATTTCCTCTTATTAGTATAGAAGACCCATTTGATCAAGAGGATTTCCATATGTTTGCCGAATTAAGAAAATCCTTAAATCATATACAAATTGTTGCAGATGATTTAACTGTTACAAATTTGCAACGAGTTAAAAGGGCTATTGATGGTGAATGTATGGATACTTTGCTTTTGAAAGTCAATCAAATAGGTACAGTTTATGAGGCTTATGAAACTTTTAAATACTGTTTAAGCAAGAATGTTGGGACAATGGTTTCGCATAGGAGTGGAGAAACAGAGGATACTACTATTGCAGATTTAGTGGTTGGGCTTGAAACAAACCAAATCAAAACTGGCGCGCCCGCTAGGGGAGAAAGAACTGCAAAATACAATCAACTTCTAAGAATTGAAGAACGTCTTGGTAAAAAAGCCAAATATGCTGGGAAAAATTTCAAAAAAATAGGAAAGAGAGTAAGTGTATTTGAAAACTAGTGGTTTTACTAAATAAGGGGGCAAAAATATGGGAATTTTTAGTTGGATATCTAATCTTTTCGGAAGTGGAGTGCCGAGAAGATACAATTCGCTCCACAAAATGATACAAGGAAACATAAGAATTGGTTCAGAGTCAAATGTCAAAATGCAGTTAGAAAATTTGGCAAACCAAATAACTGACGAAAAACAAAAAAAAGCTTTTGAAAAGTACATTGAATCTGGAGTATGGAAAAAAGTTTTTGTGAAAAGAGAATAAAATGGAAAACTCAATAACTGATTTAAAATTTAGACATATAAGGTATATAAAATCCAATGGTAATTTTGCAAAGGTTCCCAAAAAATTTTATAATTACAGAGATTTAATTCAATATCTGGAAAAAAAAAGATACAAAGATGCGTATTATTCAATTTCAAAATGGTTAAATCCTCAAAACATAAGCGCCAAATCAAAAGAAAGGGAATATCGGACTATATTTTTAGGAATGGATCTGTTTTTTGATATTGATTTTTCCGAATATGAATTTAACAAAAATATTGAACTAGCCAAGAATGAAACGCTTAAAATTTTAGAATATGGCAAAAAAGAAAAATGGAATCTTAAATATATAGCATTTTCGGGATCAAAGGGTTTCCATATTGCTTATGGGGATTTAATAAAAAATTATCCTGCACATCCTCAAAAAAGGGAAGAGTATGCAAAAAAATTTTATACAAATATTGTTGAAAAAGTTTCGGAAAAAATTAACATTGATAAAGCAATAACTAAAGACACAAGAAGAATAGTGCGCATACCTGGAACTTATAACTCAAAAACGGGATACATGTGCACAATAATAGAACCTTCTGATTTGGAAAAAAGTACAGATATGTTTTTAAAAACAATTCCTTATGATAAAAACAGGGGACCGAGTCCTTTGATAAAAAGGATGATGACCGAGCTTCGCATTGGGGCTGATAATCTTGGCAAATTGTGGCTTCCCCTAAGCTGCAATCATTCTTCTAAATACATTCAAACTATTTCTTCAACAGTTTCCAGAGTAAACAAACATGTTCTCATATTGGATTACAGTACATATTTCAATCTATATCAGGTAAAAAAGTATCTTAATGAAATGAAAATACCGTATGTTGTATTGGAAAATGAAGATTCAATCCAAATTTTTTCACCCATGGCATTTGAAAAACAAGAAATGGAAAAAATACTTAAAATCACAAAATCAAGAAATTATAATGCCATGAAAAAATATAAACATGTTTTATTGAAAATATCTGGTTTAAATAAAGATTTCAAACCTTTGGAGGCATCTATCAAAGACATTCACATTCCTGATGAAAAAATTAAAAGACCTTTAAGTTCTGCACATTATGAATTGTTTAAATCAATTACTGGTAAAAAAGAATTTGAAGGGTGTGAGAAAATCAGTTCAGAACTGATTTTCAGAATGATGGAAATTAATTGATTTCAACACCTTCAAAAACTTCAGGGAATTGTTTGTGCACAGAATAATAATACAGTGCTTGCCCCACAATTGCATTAACTACTTTTTGAACTATTGAAGCTAACACACACACTAAACCTCCCAGTAATATTATTAAAATCCCTGGTATTACCATTCCTGATACTAATAAAAATATGCCAAGTACGATTATTCCGATACCTAACAAAGTTGGAACAAGGAATATTATCCCCACAGCAAAAACTGCACCCATTCCTTCAGAAAAATTGTTTTTGACTATTTCTCCGCTTTTTTTGAAAGAGTCAAACAAACTTATATTTTCACTAACTATGATAGGTATGGACAAATAAGTTATAACAGTCCATGCAGCACCCAAAACTGATGCAATTATTGGACCCAAAATATTTCCTATGCTACCCTTTTTTCCTCCCCTCATAGCATTTGATAGTATTGCAAGAATAGAACCTATTATTGAGAATATTACAATAGTTGATATGTGTGCCATGGCAGTGTTCAATCCATCGTTAAATGTGGGATCTTGGCCTTCAAATCTTTTTTTTGCTACGCCCACAACCATAAACTGAGTGAAATACATCAAAAAAAACGATACAAAATACAATATGATGCCTGCACCTGCCCAATATAAATCCAAATTGCCCAAAATAGGTATGAATATACCTGGCAGTACAAAACTTAACATAACCAGGAAAAATAAAAATCCGCTTATTATAGGCAATGCAAGCAGATGCGGTTCCTTCATAATTACTTTGATTGATTGAACTGTTAATTTATATCCTTTCCCAATATTGCCAAACATAAAATCACCTTATGAACATAATAATCATAACATTTTTAAACTTTGAGATTATAAAAGTAAAAGTATTCTATTTGTTTATATGCAATTATGATATTTAGGAGGTGAATTGTATGACAGTAGAGGATCAACAAATGGGGATGTTACCCGAAGGATCAAAAAGAATTCTAGGGAGAAGCGCCCAGAGGTTAAATATATTAATAGGCTATGCAGTGGCCAACACAATAAAAACAACATTGGGTCCAAAAGGTATGGATAAAATGTTAGTAAGTGATTTAGGAGATATAGTTATTACCAATGATGGTGCAACTATTCTAGATGAAATGAACGTTGAGCATCCGGCTGCAAAAATTATGGTTGAAATTGCCAAAACTCAAGACAAAGAAGTGGGTGATGGAACAACAACATCTGTAGTTTTGGCAGGATATCTGTTGAAAAATGCAGGAGAATTGCTAGACCAAGGGATTCATCCTTCTTCAATAACAAATGGATATTTGCTTGCTGCTAAAAAATCGGGCGAGTTGCTAAATAAATTGGCTCACAAAGTTTCAATTGAAGACAAGGAAAAATTAAATAAAATTGCAGGAATATCAATGGGTTCTAAATCAATTGGATTGGGTGATTCAAAAGATTATCTATCTGAATTGGTTGTTGATGCGATCACAATGGTCGCAGAGAAAAAACCAGATGGTAATTATGTAGTTGATACAGATTTAATAAAACTTGAGAAAAAAGAAGGCGGTTCAATAAAGGATACTAAACATGTTAAAGGTGTTGTGATTGACAAAGAATTTGTCCATTCTGGAATGGCAAAAACTATATCTAATGGAAAAATTGCATTGTTGGAATGTCCGTTAGAAATAGAAAAAACAGAAACAGATGCCAAAATCCAAATCACATCTCCGGATCAAATGAAAGCTTTTTTAGATCAAGAAGAAAAAATGCTTAGGGATATGGTTGAAAAAATTAAAAACAAAGGTGCAAACGTCGTATTCTGTCAAAAAGGAATTGATGAATTGGCCCAGCATTTCTTGGCAAAAGCCAAAATTTCTGCAGTTAGAAGAGTTAAAAAATCAGATTTAGAAAAACTTGCAAGAGCAACTGGCGCAAGAATCGTTTCTTCACTTGATGATTTAGCAGAAGAAGATTTGGGAAAAGCGGGAAAAATCCATGAAGAGAAAATTTCAGGCGAATCAATGGTATTCATTGAAGAATGCGAAAGTGCAAAAGCAGTAACATTGTTTTTGAGGGCAAGCACAGAGCACGTTGTCAATGAAGTTGAAAGAGCAATTGTTGATGCAATGGGTGCGGTTTCATCTGCCATTGAAGACGGAAGCTATGTTACAGGCGGTGGAAGTATTGAAATTGAATTAGCCAATGAACTTAGAACCTATGCTAATGAAGTAGGCGGCAGAGAGCAATTGGCTGTTCAAGCATTTGCTGAAGCTCTGGAAATAATACCTAAAACACTCGCAGAATCCACAGGCATGGATGCAATAGATACATTGGTTGCGTTGAGAACCGGCCACACCAAAGGTGAAAAAAGTCTTGGTGTGAGCGTACACGCTGGAAAAAACGAAGATATGGAAAAATTGGGTGTTATAGAACCAACACGAGTCAAAAAGCAAGCAATTTCCAGTGCTACAGAAGCTGCTACAATGGTCTTAAGGATTGATGACATTATTGCTTCTAAGGGCAAGAGTGGTGGTCCACAAATGCCTCCTGGAGGCATGGGCGGCATGGGTGACATGTAATTGTCCCCCCTTTTTTCTTTTATTTTTTGTCATTACGGCGAACTTTGGCTCAAGGGCGGAAACAGGCCTCAATTTATTAAACGATTGAAAAGAAATATCTATAATCAACTCAAAGTGAATGCTGTTGCTCAAAGAGATGGAATATTTTTACCTTATTCTGATGAAAACTGGGAAAAAATGAATTATATTTTTGGTATTGAAGGTTTTGGGAAAGGTTTAGAAGTTGAAACTGCTGTTGAAACGATCTTGAAAACATGTGTTGGGATTTGTAAAGATGAAAAAGACATCCAAGTTGTTGTTCGCAGAAGCAATAAACAATATAAATTAACTTCTCCTGAATTGCAAAATAAAATCGTTGCAGAACTTATAAAAAACAATTTTGATATTGATAAAAAAGGGAAAACCAAACTTGTTGTCAAAATTGGAAAGAAAGCACGAATATATTTGATTCCCACGACAGAATATTTAGGAGAACAATTTTTGAATGGTTTGGGCGGAATGCCTGCTTCTTCAGGAGGCAGGGTAGGCGTTATGCTTTCAGGAGGTATTGACAGTCCTGTTGCAGCATGGCAAATAATTAAGAGAGGATGCAAGCCAGTATTTATTCATTATCACTCTGTGAATGATTTTGATCCTGAAAAGGGAGTTGGTGAAAAAATTGGGAATATTTTAAAACAATTAAAAAAATACTATCCTTTCCCGTTTAAACTCTATGCAATTAATTTTCATCCCATAACAAGAGAAATTGTCCAAAATGTTGAACCCAAAAACAGATTAGTGTTATATAGAAGATTCATGTATTCTGTTTCAGAAGAAATAATGAAAAAAGAAGGATGCGAAGCGTATGTTTCTGGAGAATCTCTTGGACAAGTGGCATCTCAAACATTAACAAACCTTTCTGTTATTTCCGAAGTAACAAATTATGAAATTCTAAGACCTTTGATTTCAATGGATAAAAAAGAAATCACTGCATTGGCTAGGCAAATTGGTACGTTCGAAGAATCAATAAAAGAATATGACGACACTTGTTCCAAGTTTTTACCAAAGCACCCCAACATTCATTCCGATTTAGAAGAAATAAAGAAATTGGAGAAAAAAATAGGAAAAATCAAACCTGAAATTCGAGAATTTTTAATCGAATAAGTGTTGAGTCAAACTACCTTATAAAAATTCTCCAAAGATTTCCTTTTCCTTTCTCCTTGTTCAACATCTGGATATCCCAATGTTAATGCAAACAAAACTGTCTCTTCCTTTGGAATATTTAGCACCTTTGCAGCTTTTTTTTCATCAATGAGCCCTATATAACATGAGCCCAGTCCAAGCTCTACTGCCTTGAGCACAAGAAAGGCAGATGAAATGGTGCCATCCATAATCCCAAATTTTCTGCTTTTTTCATTCGAATCTGGATACTTTGTTGCATCAACAGTACAGATTAGAATTGTGGGCGCAGTATAAACAAAATCGTGCGGGAAAACATTTTCTTCTTTCATCTTTATTTTCATATCCCTCGAATTCACCACATAAAACTTTTGGGATTGTGTATTTCGGGCAGTGGGAGCAAGTCTGACAACTTCCATAATCTTATCAATTAATTCATCTGAAACAGAGTCCTCTTTATACTTCCTAACTGCATACCTATTATTAACAATTTCATCTAAATTCATTTAAATCACAATATAAAATAATAATTAAAATATATAAACCTTGATATGGTCAAAACTTTATCAAACATTTTTAAACCTTTCTCATGCAATTTATATAAAACGAGAGGTGATCGAATGAAAAAATATGTTTTGTTAGTAACTTTGATGTTTACCTTCGCATTCTTATTTGGATGCTTGGAACCCGAACCTGATAGGGATATAACACCTCCCATTGTAAATAATACAGATGATGATTTAGTAGACATACCTAATCCTGCGTCAGTTTACTGTGAAGAGAATGGTGGGACTTTAGAAATAAGAAGTGAAACTGGTGGAGAAATAGGATACTGTATCTTTGACAATGGAAGCGAGTGTGAAGAATGGGCATATTACAGGGGCGAATGTGAACCCGAAGTTGAAGAACCTATCGGTATGGCTAATCCTGCGTCAGTTTACTGTGAAGAAAACAATGGAACACTTGAAATCCGAAATTTTACAAATGGTGAAAAAGGATTTTGTGTATTTGTTGATGGTTCAGAATGTGAAGAATGGGCATATTACAGAGAAGAATGCGAACCTGGTAAAAGCTTCTGCAAAGATTTTTGTGGGGATGGAATTTGCCAAGAAATAGTTTGCGAAGCAGTTGGATGTCCTTGTGCTGAAACATGGGAAACATGTTCTGAAGATTGTGAAAAACCATCCAATCTAAACAAGCCCCTACATATGAGATAAAATCTTGTTTACTAAACAAAGGAAAAATAATTATTTTTTCCTTATTTTTATATTTTCTATAATAAAATATTTAAAATGCCGATTTACGTTTTCAATATATGAAAACAAAAACTATCGTTCCCTTGGCAGTTGCTTTATCTTTCTCAAGTGTTTACAATCAAACATATATGGGGCCCGATTTAGGAATAAATTCTACTATTCCTGCAACAAATGAAAACATTGGCAAAGTTTGTATAACAAACGAGACAGAGACGAGATATTTTCAAGAGAAAGTTGCAAAATACATAAAAAAACTTGTTAAAAGAGGATATTCTATGGGGAATTATACCCTACATAAAGATGACTGTTATGATTTTATAACGAGAGTTTTATGTGCAGTCGAAAACAATTCAGAATCAATAGATCTGGCCGAATTAAAACAAATGGGGTGGAATACCAATAAAACAGTTGGAGAGTATGGTTGGAATAAAAAAGTAAAATTTAATAGAAAAAATCCACATGTAATAGAAGGTGATGTTATTTTTGTTAAAAATTCGCCCTTCAACACGGGTAAAAACCATTGGGGTGTCTGTATTTTTGAAAATAATGAAACTTATGTAATCCATCGTGCAAATATGGGCATATATGTTGATAAACTATCTAAATTCATTAGAAATTGTGATGATTGTGATATTGCACTTTATAGAAATTTAGTTCAAGAAGAAGTTCCCCTAGTCCTCGATTTTTCAGAATACAAACCTCTTATTTCACACTCTTTAGTAAATTTAGAAGTGTTATAATCGGCCAAACTATTAAATAATTAAGTGAAGTATAATATATTCTATGAAATGTAACGTTGTCTTTACTGCAGACAATCATGGAAATATCTCCCAATTTAAAAAAACATTAGAATATGCTCGAAAATCCAAAGCTGCAGTAGCTATTTTTGGAGGAGATCTTTTTCCTAAAGACATGTCATTTATTAGTATGCCTGGTGTTCAAAAATTCTTTTTCTTTGAAGAATTGTTGCCTTTGTTAAGCAGTTTCCATTCTGAAAATCCCTACATCAAAATATACCTAATGATGGGAAATGATGATGCATTAGGGAATTTGCATGAATTTATTAATAAAACACAATCAATTGTTGAATGGATTTGCGATGATAAAAAAGGAATAAGGAAAAAAATTAATGTTGATTTTGATATCGCAGGATTTAGTTTTTTGCCCCCCACACAATTTTTAATGAAAGACTGGGAATTTATGGAGTCAAAAAAAATTAAAAAAGGGATAAATGTCGGAGGGTTTGTTAGCACTTCAAATCCTTCTGCCCCTTGGAAAGGGATGGATTTGGAATTAAAACCCAATCTGAAAGAAAAAATTGATCGTGTTGCTTATACAGAGAATCCAGAAAAGCTTGTTTTTGTTGCGCATTACCCTCCTAGAGGATTATTCGATTTCCAAGATACCGGCAGTCAAGTTATAAGAGAGTATATTGATACTTACCAACCACTAATAAGTTTACATGGGCACATCCACCACATTGAATCAACTTTTTCAGATAGATTTTTTGTTCGGCAAGAAAATACAATTGTTGCTTCTGTATTCAACTCCCCAAAGTTTCATTCACCCTATATTATTGAATTTGATCTGTATAATATCGCTGAAACTATTATGAGATTCCAAGTATAGCCCTATTGATTAGATATCAAAAATATCTATTTAAACATTTCTACACACTATATACTGATGGACAAAATAATTGAGGTTAAGGGATTCAAAGTTCCAATTGGGGACCATCGAAGAAAAATGATAGTTATTGGTTCTGACCACAGAGGATTTTACAATATTGAAAAGGATTTTTACCCTAAAGCTTTGTTAATGGATTATCTCAAGCAAGAAGGGTTTGTCATAATAGATGTTGGAACCCATTCAAAAGAAAGGTGCGATTACCCCAAATATTCATTTAAAATTGGGGAGATTGTTTCAGATGATTCTGAATTGCAAACTGTTGGAATTGGGCTTTGTGGCTCGGGTATTGGCATCGGGACAATTGCAACAAAATTTAATGGAATTTACCCTGTTTTTTGTGAAAATACCAAAATGGCGGCAAATTCTCGCATGCATAATAACACTAATTTACTGACAATTGGTGTAGATGAAAAAAGTCCTGAAGAACTTATCAAAATAGTTCAAGTTTGGTTGAATACCCCGTTTTATACTGATTTTGAAAATGAGCGAGTATATTTGGAAAGGTTTGTTCAGACGCTGGAATTTGAAAGACAAATTGCTAGGATAAATCAAAACAGTTGAACTTGAAAAACCAAATTAAATCATAAACCAGACAACACCAAAATAAACCAACAATGCGATGATATCTAATGTTGCAGTTATGACAGGACCTGTTCCTATCGCGGGGTCTTTTCCAAAACTTTCAAGAATCAAAGGTATTATCAGACCAACGAGAAGACCAGATATGCCCGAAAGTACCATTGCTGTACCGATGACAATCCCAATATAAGGATTTCCATTCCAAAAATATTCAATAAATGAAATGCCTATTCCTGCCACAAAGGCCATTATAATTCCTGCTTTTAGATCTTTTATAAAATAATTTAGTTTATCTTTTATATTTCCAAGAGCTTGATTTTTTATGTAGATAATCCCTGCTTGATTCCCCACACTACCACTAATATTAAGTATCACAGGTATATAAAACACGACCACAATTAAAGATTCAAGCAAATTTGAAAATGTATTTATAATAAATGCAGATACCGTTCCTGCAAAAAGTCCCAAAAGTATCCATGGAATTCTTGCTTTAACCATATCATATACTGTTTCTTTATGTGAATGGTAAATACCTGCAATTTTTGCTAAATCATCGCTGGCTTCTTCCTGTAGTATATCGAGGAGTTCATCAGCAGGAACAACACCTAAAAAATTACCTTTCTTATCAATTACGGGTATTGATTTTATATTGTATTTTAATGACTTCAAAACAACTCTTTCTTGTTTTTCTTTCATATAAGCAGTAACTAATTTTGTTTTCATCATATCTGATATTTTAATTCTTGAATCTGATTTAAACAATTCTTTTATTGATAATATCCCTACAAGCTTTTTATCTTCTAGAACATAGATATAATTTATTGTTTCATATTTAGTAATTTCTTTTTTAATTTGTTTTATTGTTTTTGATACGGTTGCAGAAGGTTCAACAATTGGTACTTTAGTAGTTATATGTTCTTTTGCTAGTTTTGCCATAAATGAAAAACCAAAAGTAAGTTTATAATGCTTTTCCAAAGAGGAACTATATTTTGTGCGGAAAAGATTTTGGTTCTAGTTTGAAAACAATGCCTGATCAACATATTGGGAAGATCAACACCTATGATTAATTTGGATTTTATCTACACGATTTTCACTCATCCATATATCTATCCCCCTAACTAGTCAAACACAATCTTTTTTTAGACACTGATGCAATATCATCTTTTTCGTGGAGCATTGTCAAAACTACTATTTTAATTAAAATTTATAAAGATTTTAATCTAGTGATTTACTTTTTAAATTGTTTGATAAATAATATAATTATGTGTAGGTACTGCAAAAAACCAAAAAATTCTAAATTGCCCGTAGAAAAAGAATTTTCAATTCATTTTTCCAATGAATGCATACAGGTATCTAAATTGAGTATTTCTGATCATCCAGAGGTAATTCGTATAAGTGAACAGCATCTTGTAAAACTTTTTCTTGGAAAACTGCCAGCCAGCTCTTTTGAAAAGCCATTTGAGTTTTTGGTTGCGAAAAAAGAAGGCAAAGTTGTAGGTTGGATACGGTACCTGAGAAAAAAGGATTCGTATACTGATATTATGGTTGCAGTTGATGAAAATTACTATCGTATAGGAATTGGACGCAGGCTAGTTTCATATATTATAAATTCTGCGGAAGATGAAGGAATAACAAATTTAACTTGTGAAATTGAATACGATAATAAAGGATCTTTAAGACTATTTGAAGGTTTAGGATTTAGAAAGATTAGTATGGAGAAAGAGTTTTATAAATTGACATTTTCTTGTACTTAAGCTAGTTTTATTTTTTTGTCCCCATAGATTTCTAATGCAGGCAGATTCTGTTGCGTTTCCGTTGATACATATCCTTCAGGGATATTATTGTCTTTCGGAATACCAAAAACTTCATTCATGATATCAATAAATTTATTGTAAAACTCAATTTTACTATCCCATTTTGTTTTTCTTATTTTATCGAAAACTATCCTAAATTTATCAACCAATTCAGGATTGTTTATTCCTGCAGACTTGCAAAATAAATAGTAATTTTGAACAAAAAGATCTTCAGATACAAAAATTTCCTTTTTGACAAATCTAGGAATTCCAAGAAGAATTTTAGATCCTCCTAATAAATATATCTCATCAGTAATCGGTTCCATGATGTCGGGGGATTCGTTTCTGAAATCCATTATATTGAATTTTTCTCCGTAATAATTTTTTAACCACGGCATAACCAAGAACGAAAAATACTCATAAAAATAAGCTTTAACAGTTTTTTCATCAATATTCTCCCTTTCAATTTCTTCATAAATTTGTATAAAATCTCGGTTTGTATTTGACCAAGTTTTTTTATTCAGTGAATTAACTTTTAAAGGTAGACCGTATTCTGATTGATTATAAGCAGTTGCCACTTCACTAAGAGAACGTTTTTCTCCTTTTTTGGATTGGTACAATCCGTGAGTGTACTCATGAATACCTATATTAAATCCACATATAAAAATATCTGGAGTTTCCAAATCACTAGTAATATCTTTCACTTTGGAGGGAGATATCCAAATGGCATGTTCTATGGGGTCATAGTGTATGGGGGCAAAAAGGTTCTTAAAAAAACTAGATTTTTCCATCATTAATTTTGGAAGCTTGTTTCTTGGGATGTTGTATCGGTCCGCCATATAAATTCCACCCAAATAAGTACCAACAAAGAACAAAGCGAGATTAAATTGCATATTTTCTGGCAGTTTTAATTCTGTTATCAAATTTTTTTCATTTTCTTTAACCCAATTCAAAAAATTTTCAACTTGGTTTATTTTTTCTTTTTTGTAATAAAAATTAAGTGTGTTTGTTAAGTAATTATAAAGCCCCCCTTTTTCTTTTATTTCCTCAAATAAAGAGTTTTCAGTTTTTTGTTTTGATCTCGCCATATTTTCTTTATGTTGATTAAGCTTTTAAACATGTTTTTCAGGTTTATTATTAATAAAACTCTTTTAGAAAAACTAAAAGTATACTTACCATTAATAACGCCATTACCATGATTACTGCAATCAAACCATCTTTATTCATTATTAAATCTGGTAGCAGCTGCCCTATCTTTTTTGAAAATCTATATTTTTTGTTAGATTTGCCCTTATGACATAAGTATGTTCCAACTATAATCAATAACAAACTAGTTAAGATCACTAAAATATTTTGTAAATAAAAACCGAATAACAATACCACTAATGAAAACATCAAACATGTCAATCCCAATGATAAAATAAATTTCATATTTTTAATTTGTATTAATATTATATAAAATTATGTTTTTAAAATAGTTTTAGAAAAACTAAAATAGTATTAATACAATATATTTTAAAGTTATTACTAATAATATATTAGAGTGATAAAAATGAATATAGAAAAAACATTAAACGATATCGAGAAGGAAGTTGTTGAAATATTTAAAACAGATAGCTCTGGCCATGATATCCACCATCTCAAAAGAACAAAAAATTTGGCTTTACATATTCAGAAAACGGAAGGGGGGAACA
>Ga0334886_1003327_pt1 | contig 14450 bp, 11 predicted proteins | sample GraSluR1_MG_9_FD_207232 | JGI IMG/M metagenome (GOLD analysis project Ga0334886, IMG submission 207232) | Sludge microbial communities from methane-producing bioreactor in Wageningen University, Netherlands - Granular Sludge_27_06-R1 | ecosystem: Engineered > Bioreactor > Anaerobic >...
TCCTGCGCGGTCTGCCCCAGCCCGACAAGGCCGTGGTTGACCATCAGCAGCAGTTTGGGCGAGTGGCCGTATGCGTCTTGGAAGCGGCGCAGCTCGTCGCGCACGGCTTTGGCAAGCTGGAAGCCGGGGTCCACGTAGGGCACGACGGCTACATGCCGCCCGCACACCACGATGCCGTCGGGGAAGAGGTGGCCCATGAAAGGCTCGGCGCCGAGTTTGCTGCATAGGATGGCGTTGACCGAGACGGCATGGGTGTGCGCTACCCACTTGGCGCCGCCTTCGTGGAGGCACAGGGCGTGCAGGAACGTCTCGACGGACGGGCGCCGGTGCTGGGGATCGACCAGCGCTTGCATGAGTGCGCTGCCCACGGCTTCGTCGTCCATGTGGTCGTTCTTCATCAACTCCATCATGGCGTCGATGCGCACGCGGCTGAAGCCGCCGGCGTCGATATTGCCCATCTGGCTGCCGGACGCCTTGACCCAGAAGGTCCCGTCGTCGCAGGCCGCGCCGGTGTTGCCTTCGCCCAGGATGACAAGCTGGCGCTCCTCGCGGCCTAGCTCATGGGACAGCCAGATCAGCTGTTCGAGAATGGGATCGTTTGGCATATGATTTTTGCTCTCCGGTTATGTACCAGCAGGTAGACAAATCTAGAGTGTGCGTTTTGTGTTCGATATATTAGACGGTTTGTCCCGGACGCCGCTACCGATTGCCCGGTTGGATCGAACGTCATTTCGGGCGATATTTTGTTTTGTCCTGCATCCTGCGAATAGTTACTTTCCCACCTGCCAGCGCGACAGCTCCTCCAGGCCGGCCTGCACCAGGTCCAGGATGGCCTGTTCCTCGGCGGGATCAGGCTGGGCGCTCCGCCACAGGCTGCGCAAAGCTGCGGACGGGTCCTCCGCTGCGCCCAGGGCGTGCAGCGCCGCGGCCGCGCCCAACGCATAGCGTCGCGGCATGACGCCTTCGGCCCGGCACATGCGCATGGCGCCGATCAGCCGGTCGTCCCAGCCGAGCTTGCGCGCCGGGTCGCGTCCGACACGTTCCGGCGTGTCGCGCAGGTAGGGGTTGACCATGCGCGCCAGCAAGTCATCTGCAAACTCGGCATAGCCCGCCGGCGTAAAGAAGGGGTCGAGCCCGCCGTACTTGTGCAGCAGAGCCGCGCCGGACTCGTCCTCTAGCGCGGCGTGCATCAGCGCCATCATGCCGGGCTGGTCGCGCAGATCGGCCATATACGCCACGCCGCGCAGCATGGCGAGGTAGGCCGCCATGGCGTGCACGGCGTTGTGCCCGTAGAGCTTGGCCTCCTCGAAGGGGGCGAGGTCGGCCTTCTCCTCGAAGACCGCAATCCCCCGCTGAAACGGTATCTTCGCGCCGAAGTCGATACGCGAAATGAGGATGCGGTTGAAAGCCTCGACTAGGAAGGCCCGCCCGCCGCCGGGCGTAATCGGGGCCAGGTCGGGCGCATTCTCGTGGACGCCGCACATCTTGGCGATCACGGTGTCGAGGAAACGCACCTGTGCTCGCACTGCATCCTGTTCCTGCGCCGGGATTTCCGCTAGCACACAGTCCGCCAGGATCGCGGCGGCGTTGGCGGTGTTCTCCGCGGCGTAGACGACGGCGCGCGGCCCGCCCTCCGCCGCTTTGCGACGCAGCCCCTCCGCCAGGATGCGGTGCAGGCTGTCCGGCCCCGGCCCGGCGTAGTAGCGCACGCTGGGCACGGCGGTGGCGATCTCGCCGGCTGCTGCCACAGCAGCGATGAGGCGTTCACGGTCCTCGGCTACGCCCGGGTTCTCGATGGCGACCGGCCCCACCTGCACAGACTCGATGCGGTCGGCGTGGGCGATGTTGAGGGCGTAGACGCCGCCGGCCGCGCGCACGTCCGCCACGACGCCGGGAAGCACCTCCGCCACGGTCAGGCGATTGAACGCGCCGGACCGGTAGGCCTCATAGAGAAAGAGGCCCGCCTGGATGGCGCCGAAGCCGAAACCCACGAAGGAGCGCGTGCCGGTTAGGCCCATGATCAGCCCATCTCCTGCCCGCCGGTCACGTTGATGGCCTGGCCGGTCATATAGCTCGCCTGGTCCGAGGCGAGGAACGTGACGACGTTGGTCACGTCCTGATAGGTGCAGCCGCGCTTCATGGGCACCTGGTCCACGTAACGCTGGCGCACTTCCTCCACGCTGATGCCGAGGCGTTGGGCGTACTGCTCGTAGAGCGAATCGACCCAGAGCGGCGAGTCGAGCAGGTTGCCGGGGCAGACGCTGTTGACGCGCACGCCGAACTCGGCCATCTCCAGGGCAAGGCTTTGGGTGAAGCCGATGCCGCCGAACTTGCTGGCGGCGTAGGCCGAGTTCTTGTAGCTGCCCTTCTTGCCCGACTTGGAGTTGATCTGGATGATGACGCCGCTGCGCTGCTCGGCCATCAGCGGCGCGACGTGCTTGGCGCACAGGAAGTAGCCGACGAGGTTGACCTCGATCACCTTGCGCCAGCGCGCGGCGTCGAACTCGGACACCGGGCCCGAGAAGACGATGCCGGCGTTGGCGACGAGGATGTCGACGCGGCCGAACGCGTCGACTGTATGCTCGACCATGCTCTGCACCTGCTCCTCGTCGGTCACGTCCACGGCGACGGCGGAGGTGCGGCGGCCCGTCTCGGCCTGCACCGACTCGGCGGTCTTGGCAGCTCCTTCGAGGTTGAGGTCAGCCACGATGACATGCGCGCCTTCCTGGGCGAGCCGCAGGCAGATAGCCGCGCCCAGGCCCTGCGCGCCGCCCGTGACTAGTGCAATTCGATCCAGCAACGGCTGCGGGTTCATAGGCTTACGCTTCCAAATTAGTGATTCGTTCGCCAAATACACACAGTGTCATGCAGTGCGCCTCTGTCATGCTGAGTGAAACGAAGCATCTCGTAGCGAAACGTCTCTGCTTCTGGTACAGCAAGATTCTTCAGCTCGCTTAGGCTCGCTTCAGAATGACAGACACTTGGCGAACAGACCGTGTAGGCATATGTCGGCTACAACATCAACTCCAGCAGTTCTTCTTCCGCCTCGATGGTCCAGTTGCCGTTTTCGTCCAGCTTGGCGGCGACTGAGGGCAGCACGTCCTTCAGCTCTTCCAGCGTGGTCAGCGGCAGGGGCTTGCTCAGGTTGGGCCAGATCACCACCTTGCCGGGGAAGCGTCCCTCGGCTACGGCGCGCAGCCCGTCCGGCACGCCTTCCAGCCCGGCGATGGCAGCCACCGAGCGGTTGGTGGAGAGCGCATGGCTCTCGGTGAGGAAGAGCATGCGCTCCAGGTCTTCGATGGACGAGCCGCTGGTGCCGGTGAAGCGCACGCCGCGCTGCACAATGGCGTTGATGTCGAACATCGCCATCGTGCCGCGGGGCAGGCCGGCGAAGACGTTCATCACGCCGTCGTCCGCCAGCAGATCCATAGCCGCCTCGATGGCGGGCACGCTGGGGGCCATGACGGCGATGTCGTCGAAGCCGCGGCCGTCCGTTTCCTGGCGCAGCTTGGCTAGATGCGCCTCGGCGCTGGGGAAGGATTCCTGCGAATGGCAGACGAGTTGCACGCCTGTCTTGCGCGCCGTGCCGGCGAACTTGTCCTCCACGGCCTGCAAGCGGTGCAGGTGCAGGTTGGTGGCGACCACCTTGCGCGGCTGCGGTTCGATCTCCAGGGCGCGCTGCAAATGCATGTGGCCCATCGGCCCGCCTGCGCCCAGCACCCAGACTAGGCCGTCGAGCTTAAGTTGCGTGCGGATAGGCCGGTAGGCCGCGGACAGGTCCGTCGTCGTCGTGCCGATGACGCCCAGGTTGTCGTAGTGCAGGCGTCCGATGTCGAGCTGGACGCGGCGCGGCGCGGGCTGCGCGGCGACGACGTTGAACAGGCCGCCCTTAGCCAGTCGTCCGAAGGCGCGCTCGATCAGCTCCGGGTCGCTGCCCAGTACGACGATGTCGTCGTACTGGCGTTCGCCGTCCTCCTCGACCACGGCAACGCCCGCTTGCTCGGCCCAGGCGCGCGCGTCTTGTGCGAAGTCCGCGTCGGTTGCGTCGACGACGACTGACGCCGGGTGCCAGTTGATGGCGGCGCCCAGGCTGACGCCGCGGCCGTCGCCGGTGAGCCACAGCGCGCCGCCTTCCTTCCACGCGGTGCGGTATTGCACGATGTACGACGCTTCGACGCAGGCCCACGGCTCGTTGAGCGCGGCCTCGGCGTAGCCGGTGGTCGGCTTGACCGCCAGCAGGTAGTTGCCGCCGTCGCCGTTGAGCACGCGCTGGTCGATGCGGTTGTATTGCGAAAAGCCGCCCTGGATCTCGTAGCCGTAGGCGTAGCCGACGCCGCCCACGTAGATGTCGGCCTGGACGATGAAGCGGTCGCCGATCTTGTACTGGTCGCGCAGGTCTTCGCCTACACCCGCCACGGTGAGGATCACCTCGTGACCCAAGACGACCGGGTCTTCCTGCATGTTGCGGTAGATGCGCGGGTGATTCTGTCCGGCGCGGATGACCTTGATGTCGGAAAAGCAGATGCCGCAGGCGTCGTGGCGCACCAGCAACTCGTCGGGGCCGTATTGGGGAAGGGGCCGCTCGATCATCTGGCCGTTTAGGCCCAGGTTTTCGAAGCCCGCCCCGTACAGCGGCCAAAGCCTATGTTTTTCCGGCAGAGGGGCGTTCGCCTTCTTATATTCGGCCAGTTTGCCAGCCATCGGATGAGACTCCTCTCGCTTTAGTGCAACTCAGTATCGACTCGTAAACCGCGCCGCCGCTACCAATCCTCCACCCGCGACAGAATGTCTTGCGGTGAGTGATCGGGCGTGATCTTCTCCAGCAGGGGCGCGCCGGGCGGCAGGGAGCGGCCGATGCGCGTGTAGAAGCGGTTGCGCTCGCCGCGCGCCGGCAGTTGATCCTTGGCCCACGCGCTCTGGAAGCCCATGCCCAGGCTGCGCTGCATGGCCGTGTGCCCGTAGATGAAGTAGGCGCCGTCGATGAAGTCCTGGCGCACCGGCTGCAGCGCTTCGGCGTCGAAGTCGTCGACCAGCTTTTGGCCGTAGCTGTTCATCTCCGTGCCGATGTTGAGTGGCAGGTCGAGGGCGCGCGCCAGATCGACGACTTCGTAGAGCTTCTGCACCTTCACCTTGCGCACCGCCGGGTCGGGGATGTCCCAGTTGCGGTCGGGTACGATGTTGAGCGCGACCGCGCCCTTGCCGACCAGCAGGTCGAGCAGGCCGTCCATGCGTTCTTCGCCGGAGGTGGTACCGTCGAGCCAGGCGGCGCAGGGCAGCGCACCGCACGCCAGGATCAGGTCGTGCAGTTTGTCTACAGGCGGGAAGGTGTCGTGGCCCGGTTGCACGTAGCCCACGCCGCCCTTCTTCATCAGCCGCGAGCGGATCTGGTTTTGGAAAGCGGGCAGGTTCTGCATCAGGCTTTCGGCCTTGTCCCGCGGCAGGTCCAGCCGGGAGGACCAGAAGGCGGCGCGCTCGCCTGCGTCCGGGTAGACGCGCTCGGCTACGCGCATGTAAGCCGTCACGATGTGGCGTTCGGTGGCGTTGCCTGCAGGCGTCAGCGGCAGCACGTCCGCCGCATAGTCCGCCTTTACCGGGTCGAGGTAGGCGTTGACGCGTTCGAGCAGGCCCAGGTTGCGCTGGGCGGACTGCTCGCGCAGCTCCTTGATGATGACCGCGGCTGCGGGGGCGACGTCCGTCGTCGTGAAGCCGATGCCCATGTGGTAGAGCACGCCGGGTTCGCCGGGCGAGTTCATCTCGTGACCGGCGAATTCGGGCAGATAGGTGCGCGTCTCGATGCCGGCGCTGCCGCACACTTCGGTCAGCGCGCAGGCGTCGAGGAACTCGTCGACGCCGTCCAGCACGTCGAAGTCCACGATGCCCATGAGCCTGTAGCCGCGTTGGCGGCCCAGCCAGGCCAGGGACGTGGGCGAGTGGCCGTAGGCGTTGAACGAGAAGAAGGTGTGGCAGTGCATGTTCGCCACTTCGACCGGGGCGACCGGGCGCTGCGGCTGCAAGCGCAGCAGCTCGCGCAGGGCTGCGGCCCGCGTTTCCGGTGCGAAGTCGTTAAGCTGCGCCTCCAATTCAGCCAATGATGCAGGTGTGCTCATCTGTTCCCCTCCTCGGCGGGTGCGCCGTCTACTGGAAGCCGCCGCTGGATGCATGGACGCCGCGCTCGGCGCGGATCTTTTCCTCATAGCCGCTGGCCTTGTATGCGGCGAGCGGGTCTATGGGGGCGCCCATCTCCTCGCGCACCTGCGCCAAGAGCGGGCGGACGTCCGTCTTGTAGGCCGCGTTGAGTATGTTGTGCGCTTCAAGGACATTGCCGGCCTGCCGGGCTTCCTCCAGCTTGGCGCGCTGTACAAGTTGCGCCTTGGCGTAGGCTTCCTGACAGTTGAGCACCGACAGGATCATGGGGGCGAGCTTGCCTTCGACGTTGTGGCACTGGTCGATCATATAGGCGACGTTGTTGGCCGTGGCGGCGAGATGCGCCTCATCGCTTTGCTCAGCTGTGACCAACTCGTTGTAGATCAGGAACAACTCGTAGGGGTTCACACTGCCCACGATCAGGTCGTCGTCGGCGTACTTGCGGTTGTTGAAGTGGAAGCCGCCCAGCTTGCCTTCGTCGAGCAGGAAGGCCACGATTTGCTCGATGTTGACGCCCTGCGCATGGTGGCCCAGGTCCACCAAGACCTGCGCCTGTTCGCCCAACTTGATGGACCAGGCATAGGCCGTGCCCCAGTCGGGGACGTCGGTGGAGTAGAAGGCCGGCTCGAAGAACTTGTATTCGATAAGCATGCGCCCGCCTTCGGGCAGGTGGTCATAGACCGCAGCCAGCCCTTGCTCGAAGCGGCGTTTGCGCTCGCGCAGGTTGTCTTGCCCGGCGAAGTTGGTGCCGTCGGCAAACCACAGGCTCAGGGCGTCGCTGTCGGTCTTGCGCATGATATCGCAGCATTCCAGGATATGGTCCAACGCCTGTTCGCGCACGCCGCCATCCGGGTTGCCCAACGAACCGAGGCGATATTCGTCGTCCTGGAACACGTTGGGGTTGACGGCGCCGATGCGCACGCCCTGCTCCTCAGCGTACTGGCGCATGGCCGCGTAGTCGCCGTCCTCCGGCTTGTCCCAGGGGATGTGGATGGCGACGGTGGGGGCGATGCCGGTCATCTTGTGGACCATAGCGGCGTCGTCCATCTTCTGGCGGGTGGTCACCGCCGCGCCGGGCCAGGGGAAAGACTTGAAGCGCGTGCCGCTGTTGGCATAGCCCCAGCTTGGCGTCTCGATCTTGTGGTTCTTGACGGCGGTCTTGACCTGCTCCACGTCGATGCCCTGGGCAGTCAAGCTCTCGGCTAACACGTTGTAGGCTGCCTGATGGCTGCTCATTTGCATGTTCCTCCGATGATGCTGAAATAGTCTAAAACGCTTTGATACGGTTTTCGATGGTTTTGGGTCACGAGTCATGCGTCACGAGTCAATGCACACGCATTATTCGTGTAATTCGTAGCTGAGTGCTTTTCTACACCTCGACGCTCTGTACCAGGGGCATGAATGCCTCGACCTGGTGCGGGTAACATTCGCACGTACCCGGGTTGCCGACCACCGCGGCGGCCATGGCCGTGCCCAGCGCTAAGGCTTCCCGCCAGTCTTTGCCCTGGAAGCGGGCCATCATCAGCCCGGCGCTCACGGCGTCGCCTGCGCCGGCGGGGCTGACCACGGGCGCGTCCAGGGCGGGCACATACCAGCGCCCCTCCGGGGTGATCGCCAGCGCGCCCTGCTTGCCCAGCGTGATGATCAGCGCCTGCGCCGCCCAAACGCCGATGCACGGGGCCAGGGCGTCCGCCAGCCGCCCCGCATCGTCAACGACTTCGGCCTGTTCCGCTCTATGACGCCACAGCGCCGCCGCGTCCGGCGCCAGAGCGGCGAGTTCGCTCAGGTTGATCTTGAGGATGTCCGGCAGCGCGGCCACGCTGTTGCGCAGGCTTTCGCCGGAACTGTCCAAAAGCGTGACCGCTCCGTGCGCTTTCCCCAGGGCGAGCAGCCGCGGGTAGGCGTCGGCGGGCAGGCCGGGCGGCAGGCTGCCCGCACAGACCAGGCCCCAACAGGAGGGCAATTTGGCCTCCGCCAGCGCCAGCAGGCGATCCAGATGCGCCGGTTCCGCGGTCAACGTATGTGCGACGATGGTGGACTGTCTGCCCTGGGCCTTGTCGGTGATCAGCGCGGCGACGCGCGTGTAGCCGTTGGCCGGGATGAACTCGTAGGGTGCGCCGATTTCGTCCATCAGCGCGGCCAGCATGTCGCCGCTCAGCCCGGCGCTCAGGCCGAGGGCCAGCGTCTCGACGCCGAACGCGTGCAGCAGCGCGGAGACGTCGATGCCCTTGCCGCTCGGTGCGACGGTCTCGCCCTCGGCCCGCACCATGTCCTGCATGGCGAAATCGCGCACAAAGAGCACACGGTCAATCGTCGGGTTAGGTGTAACGGTCAGGATCATAGTGCGTCTAGGAGCTAGTCTAGAAGCCGATTGCGTTCTCGATCAGTCTGGAGCCAGGAGTCACACGTTACGAGCCAAAAATGACGGATGACGCATGAATCGTGACTCCTGACGTGTGACGAATCACACCGGGCCGATGGGCCACCCCGCAGCCTCGGCCAGCAGCACCGTCTGTGCGCTCCACTCCAGACGTTCGAGCGTGTCGTAGGCGTCGTCCAGGTTACGGCCGGCCATGACCACGCCATGCCAGGAGAGGATGAAGCCTATGCCGTGTTTTTCCATCTCGGCCTCGCGCCCTTGGAGGGCGGCTTCGATGGCTTCGGCCAGTTCTTGGCTCTCAGCTTTGATGTTGGGCAACACCGGCACAACGCCAAACTTTTCCGTATACTGGTTCGTGGGCGGAAGTGTGCGGCCCGTTGCAGCAAAGACGTTGAGAAAACGGGGATGCGCATGGATCACGCCGTTGATCTGCGGAAAGCTGCGATAGCAGGCGAAGTGCATGCGCCCTTCGCGGCTAAGCCGGGCCGGGTCGCCCTCGACGATATTGAAGTCGCGGTCAAAGACCAGCACCATGTCCTCGGTCAGCTTCCAGCGGTTTCTGCTGCCCAGGTAGCGGGGGCTGATATAGATGTAGTCGTCGACACGGCAGCTTACGTTGCCGCCGGCGCTGTTGGTCATAAAGCGGTCGTACATCAGATGCGCGATCTCGACCATTTTGGGGCGAGGGTCTTCGTGGGCAGGCATTCTCTTTATTCCTCGTGCGGGTGTAGCGTCGAGTCCGCCGTGATACGGGAACTCGGCGGGAATATTATGGCGATCCGTCTGGTTTTTTGACGGTGATGGTTCTCGTATAGTTTTCGGAGGTGGAAAACGAAAGAGAAACAAAACCTATTGATAACTGTAACACATTCGGACTTGAGTTTCAAGGTTACCGCGTTTTTGAGCGGGGGTTGGCTTGCGCTCGCCCACGGTGCTATACTGCACCTATGACCCGCGAACAGCTCATCTTCGCCCATGACCTGGGCACGACCGGCAACAAAGCCAGTTTGTTCGATGCCGAAGGCGCACTCTTGGGCAGCGCCTTCGCCGGTTATTCCACCGCCTATCCGCAGCCGAATTGGGCCGAACAAGACCCTGGCGACTGGTGGGAAGCGGTCTGCGTCACTTCGCAGCGGCTCTTGGCCGAGACCGGCGCAGACCCGCGCGCCGTCGCCGCCGTTTCGTTCAGCGGTCAGATGATGGGCTGCGTGCCTATCGGCGCGGACGGGTCGCCCCTGCGCTCCTGCATCATTTGGGCGGACCAGCGCGCCCAGGTGGAAGCTGAGGAGATGGCCGCGATCTGCGGCGGCGATGAGGTCTATTTGCGCTGCGGCCATCGCGCCAGTCCGGCCTATACCGCCCCCAAGATTCTGTGGGTGCGCCGCCACCAGCCCGACATTTACGACCAGGCCGTCTGCTTCCTCCAGCCCAAGGACTATGTCGTCTACCGCCTGACGGGCGAGTTCGTCACCGACTATTCCGACGCTTCCGGCACGCTGCTCTTTGATCTGGTCAGCCGCGAGTGGCATCAGCCCTTTTTGGATGCCCTGAGCCTGGACGCTGCGCGGCTGCCTGCATTGCTGCCGTCCATCGGGGTAGCCGGCGCAGTGACCGCGGCCGCCGCCGCGGCGACTGGCCTGGTCGAGGGAACGCCCGTCGTGATCGGCGGCGGCGACGGCTCCTGTGCAGGCGTAGGCGCAGGCGTGATCGAACCGGGCGATTGCTACTGCAACATCGGCTCATCCGCCTGGGTCAGCATCGCCGGCGCGCAGCCGATCCCCGATCCGCAGCAGCGCACCGTCACCTTCCACCACATCCACCCCGAACGCTACGCGCCGATGGGCACAATGCAGGCCGCGGGCGGCGCGCGCGACTGGGCCTGGCGTCTGCTGCACGATGCTGATTTTGACCTGGACAGCGCCGCGGCCCAGACCAAGCCGGGCGCGGGCGGGCTGATCTGCCTGCCCTATGTCATGGGCGAGCGCAGCCCCTATTGGAACCCGCTGGCGCGCGGCGTGTTTGTAGGGCTGACCATGCCCATGGGCAAGGCCGAGGCGGCGCGCGCCGTGCTCGAAGGCGTCGCCATGAATTTGCGCTTTATCTTGGAGGCGCTGGAAAGCCAGACGGACGGCATCCGTTCCGTCCGCTTGATCGGCGGCGGTGGGCGCAGCCCGCTCTGGCGGCAGATCTTGGCGGACTGCTTCAAACGGCCGGTGGAAATCCTGACCCTCACCGGCGAGGCGACTAGCTGGGGCGCGGCCGTGGCCGGCGGCGTCGGCGCAGGCGTGTACAGCTGGGACATCGCCGCCTGCCGCAGCCAGGTCGTCGAGACGGTGGAGCCGATCCCCGCCAACGTCGCCATCTACGACGAGATCGCGGCGTTCAACGCCGAGGTCTATCAGGCCCTGGAACCCATCACGACGCGCTTGGCCCGCTGGCAGGCGGCGCACAGCGAATAGGGCAGAGGCAAGCGATGCGCAGCTACGATTATGCCAACCGCATAGGCGTTGAGGAAATCACCTGGGAGCGCTTTCCCGCGCTGGCGGCGCGGCTGACCGTGGCGTTGGCCGCGCACAACGTGGATATGGTGCTGGGCATCGCCCGCGCCGGGCTATTCCCGGCCACCGCCGTGGCCTGCGCCTTGCGCCGCGAACTCTACCCGGTGCGCGTCAGCCGCCGCGTCAATGACCGCGTGCAATATGCGCGGCCCGTGTGGCATCTTGGCGTGACGCCCGGCGTAGCGGGCAAGGTTGTAGCCGTGGTCGATGAGATCGCAGACACCGGCGAGACGCTGGCGATGGTTGCCAACCGCGTGCGCGAGCAGAACGCCCGCCGCGTGATCACCGCCACGCTCGTCAGCCATCCCTGGGCCGACCCCATGCCGCATATCACCGCGCTGGTCACCGATGCGCTGGTGGTCTTTCCCTGGGACAAAGAGGTGTATGAGAACGGGCGCTGGCAGCCGCACCCCGAATTGGCCGAAGCCCTGCGCCTGCAGCAAGCCGCGCAGCCCGCAGCGGATCTGCCGCCGGACGAAAACTAACCCTCATTCAACAGCATAGAGTTCGCGCATGACCGAAATTCTCATTCGCCTCGCCACAGCCGATGACGCCGCCAGCCTGGCCTCACTTTTGCGCAGTATCGGCTGGTTCGGGCGCATCAGCGAGGAACCGCCGGAAAAGACCGTGGAAAAAGTGACGGCTGCGCTTGCCCAGGCATTAGCCGGCGATTCGCACGCCATCTGGGTTGCGGAAGGCGCGGACGGCCGTGTGCTGGCCTACGCTGCGGTGCACTGGCTGCCCTATCTGTTCTTGCCGGGGCCGGAGGGCTATCTCTCCGAACTGTTTGTGAGCGAGGAAGCGCGCGGGCAGGGCATCGGCAGCCGCTTGCTGGAGGCAGTCAAAGCGGAGGCGAAGCGCCGCGGCTGCTCCCGGCTGCAACTGGTCAACTTCCGCCAGCGAGAATCCTACCAGCGCGGCTTCTACGCCAAAGCCGGCTGGGAGGAACGCCCCGACGGCGCCAGCTTCGTCCTATACCTGTAAAAACCCCGCACACTCCATGCCGGAAAGGCCTTGACGCATGAGCGTCCCCATCTACGAACGCACCGCCGAGATCCTGCAAACCCTCATCCGCTTCGACACGACCAACCCGCCGGGTAACGAATCGGCCTGCATCGCCTACATCGACGGGCTGCTGACCGAAGCCGGTTTGCAGACCACGCTCCTTGCCAAAGACCCGCAGCGGCCCAACCTGGTGGCGCGACTCAAGGGCAGCGGCGGCGCGCCCGCCCTGGTCCTGCAAGGCCATGTGGACGTGGTGACCACCGCCAACCAGACGTGGACGCACCCGCCCTTCGAGGGCAAGGTGATCGACGGCTGGCTGTGGGGCCGAGGCGCGCTGGACATGAAGGGCGACGTGACCATGATGCTGGCCGCGGTGCTGCGCGCTAAGGCGGAAGGGCTGGTCCCGGCGGGCGATATCATCCTCACGATCATGGCCGACGAGGAGGCGGGCAGCGACTACGGCGCGCGCTTCCTCACAGAGCAGCATCCGGAGCAGTTCGAAGGCGCAGCCTACGCCATCGGCGAGGGAGGCGGGTCGTCACAGACGATCTTCGGCCAACGCTATTACCTGATCGCCGTGGCGGAAAAGCAGGTCTGCTGGATGCGCGCCGCGCTGAGCGGCCCAGGCGGCCACGGCTCCACGCCCTTGCGCGAGGGCGCGATGGCGAAGCTGGGCCGTCTGCTTTCGACGCTGGACGCGCAGCGGCTGCCCGTCCACATAACGCCGGTGGCGGAGCGGATGATCGCCGCGCTGGCCGAAGCCGCGCCCACTCCTCAGGCTGAACTACTGCGCTTGCTGCTCGACCCAGAGCGCACCGACGCCGCCCTGGACGAGCTAGCCGCCCTCGGCGTGCCCCAGGCGCGCACGCTCGACGCGCTGCTGCACAACACGGCCAACGTCACGGTCGTGCGCGCCGGCGGCAAGACCAACGTCATCCCCAGCCGCGTCGACCTGGAGATCGACGGCCGGCTGCTGCCCGGCTTCACGCCCGCCGACTTCGAGCGCGAACTGCGGGCGCTGTTGGGCGACGATCTCTCCCTGGACGTGCTGCGCCACGACCCGGGTTTGGCCGAGCCTGACCTCAGCCTGTTCCCGCTCTTGCAGACGCTCGTGAAAGAGGCCGACCCGGAGGGCATCCCTATCCCGGCCATGGTCGCAGGCTTCACCGACGGGCGCATGTTCGCTCGTCTGGGCATCCAAAACTACGGGTGGATGCCGCTCAAGCTGCCGGGGGACTTCAACTCGGGGGCCACCGTGCACGGCGCGGATGAGCGCGTGCCGCTCGCTTCCATCGAGTTCGGCGCGGGCGTTCTCTACAGCTTGTTGCAGCGCTACGGGCGGGGCTGATTAGGCGGCGGCTTTCAACGTGCGCAGGGCGCGCAGCGTCACCCACTTATTTGGCTGCTTCTTGGGCCCGAAGTTCGCCCAGGTCTTGCCGGCGTAGTCGTATTCCAGCGACCAGCGGCCCTGGTCATCTTGCTTGTCGCGAATGACGCCCAACGCGTTCGCCAGGCGCGGGTCGCGGCCATAGCCTAGCCGGGCGAGCGCTTCGACGTTCTGCAGCAGGTCCGTGACATAGAAGACCGGGAAGCCGAACTTCCACCAGTTGCGGCTCGGCTTGTCTCTCCACCCCGCGGGATACTCCGCCAACGCCGGGTCCGTGCCGAGCAGAAACGCCGCGCCTTGCTCGATGGCGTCGTCGATCAGGGGCGTGCGGCGCTCTGCGGGCCACTGGCTAAAGGCGAGCATGACCTTGACCGCGCCCCAGGCGCAGGCCAATTTATTGTTATAGCCGCACGCAAACAGCGGCCCGCACTTGCCTGCGTAATAGCGCACGCTCGCCAGGCGGTCTGTCATGGGTGCGATGCCCTCGCCGGTAACCGTGCGGGCCATCCACTCGTAAGCGGAGGCCAGGCGCGGGTCGTCGCAGCCCAGTTCCAACAGCGCCCAGCAGAGGTTGCCCTGCAGGCAGTCGATTGTGCCGGACGGCGCGCCGTTTTCTGCAAACTGCCCGTCGGATGTGAGCGCATGGTCAAGCAGATAGGCGCACGCTGTGGCGATGCGTTCATCCAGCGCGGCGGAGGCGCCGAGTTGGGCTAGGAGGATGATGGCCCACACGGTGGAGCGGTACTTCGGGTTATAGCCGGGGCCGGGCTTGGCCCAGAAGCCGGCCTCGTCCATGGCGGCGAGGGTTGCGGCGATGGGCCCTTCGGTGTGCGCCAGCTTTTGGGCGGCGACCAGTTCCGGGTTAGAAGCCGGGCGGTCAAGCAGGTCGCGCAGGGCCAGATAGCGTACGCCGGGCGTGTCCGGCTCTAGCAGCCAGGAAAGCGAATCGCCGCGTAACTGATCTCGCCAGGGCATA
>Ga0334886_1003329_pt1 | contig 14445 bp, 14 predicted proteins | sample GraSluR1_MG_9_FD_207232 | JGI IMG/M metagenome (GOLD analysis project Ga0334886, IMG submission 207232) | Sludge microbial communities from methane-producing bioreactor in Wageningen University, Netherlands - Granular Sludge_27_06-R1 | ecosystem: Engineered > Bioreactor > Anaerobic >...
TCTTCCGCGCTGTTTGGGAAGGAAGCGCCTATAGTCGCCCCGTCCTTGGTACGGCAGAATCCATAAGCAACATGAAACATCATGAAATGGTGCGGTTTTACCAGCAAAACTATTCAACCCAAAGGATGGTCTTTTCTATTTCTGGCAACTTTGGCGAAGAGCTTATTGAAAAGCTTTCTTGTTTGGAGACAGAACTAAGCATTACGAATCATGAATCGCTAAGTTTTCTACCAAAGGAAACCGTAGTCCAGGAAATCAAGGATGACATTCAACAGATCCACGTAATCCTTGGAATCGAAGGACCGAGCAGGAAAGATCCTGATTACTATCCTTTTCAAGTGTTGAATACGCTATTAACGAGTGGAATGAGTTCCCGCCTATTCCATCGAATTCGGGAAGAACTCGGTTTGGTCTATGCAATCGAAAGCGATCTAATCTCCTATCCTGCTGGTGGGGTCTATTTTCTTTACGCGGCAACTGCCTGCGAAAAATACCAAAGGCTGATCGAAGAATTGAAAAGTCAATTCAATACCTTGATTCAACAAGGGATTAAACCCGAGGAACTTGCTTATGGAAAAGAGAGACTGATGGGAAAACTGCTGTTGTCAACAGAAAGCACCTACACAACAATGATGCGGAATTTGGATAACGGCATTGCTCATTCGCGCAGTGTTTCCCTTGAAGAAATCGAAGACACGATTCAAAGCGTTTCTTTGGATCAGATTAACGAAATCTTGAAATCTTATTTTTCCTCGGTATGGGTGACGAGCCTCGTTGTTCCCAAAATTGCTTTGGAGAAACCGAACATCTCCCATGTTTTGGAAAAGGAGTTCTCAGTTTGAAAATCCTCTGGAAGAAAATCAGTCAGGTATCTCCTGGGGACACCTCAGGCGACGACGTTTTCGATCCAAACAGCTTCGTGCTCTTGATCGCAAAAGGAACGATCCTGGATTCCAAGACCCTTGAATTCCTGAAATCTCGTCAAGTAACTTGGATTCCGATCGGTCAGCCCGATCAAAACGAACTGGATGAAGACTCTGCGATAACGGTTGAATCCGAAATTTACGAATCCAACGCCCTGCTGGCTCCTGAACTGCCTTTGGTTTTGTCAGAAGAAGTCTATCACAAATCGATTAGTCGGTTTCACGATCTTGCCGGGAAGATGATGGATCACGGTATCATTGATCCGGGAGAAGTGATCAATCTATCCAATGATTTAGTCAACGAAGTAGCTCGATCCCATCCAAAAATTCTGAACTTCGTCGCCTTTCTTCCCGCCGGATTCCTAGTAAAACACTCGGTGAATACAGCAATTATGAGTATCACCATTGCTCATCATCTCAAGCAACCCCGCCATATTTTGGTTCAGCTAGCAAAAACTTCTCTGCTTCATGATATCGGTCTGATTTATTCACGAGGGTACAAAGATTTGAGGGTCGGAGAGGATATCGAAAAACAATACAACAAACGAGCCACTCGGAATATCCTTATACACCCCATAATCAGTGTGAAAATGATTCGGACGATCGATGCCGCATTCATGGAAAAAGATGTCGAAACTTCGGTTATGCAACATCATGAACGGTATGATGGCACTGGTTTTCCTATTGGGGTCAAAGGAAAAAACATAACCTTCCTTGCGCGTGTTTTGGCAGTTGCTGATGCTTATGACACTCTAATTTCCTCACACACTTCTCAAACGCCTATTCATCCTTATGAAGCACTACGATGGGTCATTTCTCACGCCGGAAGCGTCTTTGACCCGGATATGGTGCGTGCTTTTGTTGAGATTGCAGGCGTATATCCCACAGGGACTGTGGTGCGATTAAATGATCAGCGAACAGGGAAAGTCATTTCTCGAGGGGATGGGTCGGTAGCGCGGCCCATCTTGCTTGTTCAAGGAGAAGAAATCGAGCTGGAGAAGGTTTCCAATCTTTATATCACAGAGGTGTTGGGTTTTGACACGATGGAAAAAAACTGAAGAACTCACTTTCCGTGATGTAATGGGTGAAACAATCATGGGAAACGAACCAGGAGATATATTGGTTCGCTATGGACAGGGAATCACACCAGATCAAAGAGAGACGCTGTGTTATCGGGGTGTAGAATGGGTATGTGTTCAGGGAATCGATCCGAACCAGATGAACACTCATAAACCGATGGTCAGTCCCATTCAGCTCGATGAATTTCTCAAGGAAGTTAACGATCTCTATGATCAAATTATGGAAGAAGGGAGGGTCGATTGCGAAACCGCAGAGCAATTGGGGAAAGAGATTGCAAAAGAAGTCATTGACAACTTTAGTGAAATCATCATCCCTTCGTTGACCCAGCTGAAAGAAATGGATCAATACACATTTACTCATCAGATTAACGTGTCGATTATCGCAACTTCAATTTCAATGCGCCTCTTTCCAAATGATAAGGACCGGATTCGAGATATCGCTTTGGCGGGTCTTCTCCACGACGCGGGAAAAACAATGGTACCCCAGGAAATCCTTATGAATACAGAACAACTTACCGAACGAGAGTTTTCGATTGTAAAGCAGCATCCGATTCTTGGTTGCTCGATCCTTGAAGAGTCCGGTATCCATAGGAAAGAAATCCTCGATCCAATTCTTTATCATCACGAACGTTGGAACGGGAAAGGGTACAATACAGGTCGATCAGGCAAAGAGATTCCTCTCGTATCTCGTATCATTAGCATTTCAGATGTATATGATGCCCTGACTTCCGATAGACCCTATAAATGCGCATGGCCTCCCTCTGAAGCAACACAGTATATTGTTCGGGAATCCAGCCATATGTTCGATCCTGAGTTGGTGAATCTTTTTCTTCGGATCTTTGGATTGCACAGTCCCGGATCAAAAGTTCTGTTGTCTTCGGGTGAAGAAGCAATCGTTATTGGAAATCGGTATGGTTATATTGCTCATCCTTTGGTTTCAGTTATTCGCGATGGTACACCCTTTGAACTAGACTTGTCCACAGAAAAAAAAGTCCGGATTCAGAAATCTTTGTACGCAAAAGCGTTAAGTTGAAATGGAAATGCATTCCATAATCCATTTGATCAATGCTATTCTTAGGCATTATGGACTACCAACTCATCACTCTCCGTTCCCGTTATCCGATTTTGTCCCGAGTTTGCATCAAAAAAAAAAGATCGTCTTGATCCTTTGGGATGCTGTGGGGGAACAAAACTTGTTGGAAGCCTGTAAGGCCAACCCCGATATCGAAAAACTTATAGAGCCATTTCTGCATCTTACCTTAAAAAGTGTCTTCCCGACGACAACAACTGCAGCTTTGACAAGTTTATGCACGGGACTGTCTCCAATTGAGCATGGAATGCTTGGCTATATTCTCTTTTTAAAACGATTTAACTCTTTGGTGAATATGATTGACTTTTGCCCCCCCGGTCTGGAACGAGATATCTTGATTGGTAATGGGTTAAACCCCCTAAAGTTTATCCCTTGTGATACGATCTTCCAAAAATTGCATCAAGCGGGAATCAAACCTTGGATTATCACATCCAATCAGTTCAAAGACTCCGGATTAAGTCGGATGCACCACCACGGCTCTGCTTTCCGAGGGTACTCCGATATGATGGAAATGAATACTTCTCTTAGGGAGTTATTGGGAAAAGAAAAATCTGACTCCTTTTTTATGGCTTATTGGGGTTTAAGCGATACATACGCCCATCGGTACGGCCCGTCTTCAAATGAATACCAATCAAACATATACTGGCTTTTGTCTATGTTCTTTCGAGAGGTTATCGATCAATTATCAGAAAAAACCCTTCGGGAAACTCTGTTTTTCATCACTGCAGATCACGGGCAACTTGAGACCTCTTATCGAGATGAACATTGGTTTGGAGTTCATGACCCTCTGTCAAAAATCCTTAGTGTGCCCCCTGCAGGAGAACCAAGAGCGCTCTATCTATATCCCAAAGAATTGCATAGCTTTCGTGCTTCTTTTGAGTCAATGTATGGTAAGTTTTTTGAACTCTACGATAGCGCGGATCTCATCAGGGAAGGGATTTTTGGACCTTCGATCCATATCCCCGAAGAGCATGTGGATCGAGTAGGTTCATTTACCGCTATTGCAAAAGAAGCCTATTCATTAAATTACAAGTATACGGGTAATGAACGGACGTTGAAAGGAAAGCATGGAGCTCTTTCCCGGTGGGAAATGGAAGTCCCCTTACTTATCTTATCCTGAAGGAAATGAATGGTTGCCGATATTATGTAAGACAACCGGATCCCAGGATCATTTCGTCTGAGCATAGGAGAGATTTCATGAATATGAATCGAAATGAACAAGAAGGCCTTCAGATCATAAGCATTACAGGACGATTGGATACAGGTACTGCACAACAAATGGAAGACTACCTGAATCAGTTGATTGCCGATGGCCAGAATAGAATCCTTCTGAATATGCAAGACTTGGATTCCATTAGCAGCGCAGGCCTGAGGGTTCTTCTTTCTGCGGTAAAAAAAGCAAACCGGCAATCGGGTATTCTAGCTCTTTGCAATCTTAATGAAAGCGTTTATGATGTATTCGAAATCTCTGGGTTCTCTGAGATCTTTTCTATCTACATGAACGTAGATCAGGCCTTAATTCAAATCAATCCTTGATTATATCCTCAATGTTCAAGGGTTCTTCGGCTAAAGAGATGAAGAACCAGCAATCTCGGATTTATCTGGGTAATGGTGAATCCCGCAAAGATTTCAGATCATTCCCCGTTGGCATCTGGACCACCCGCAGATCGAAATGAGCCAAAACTGCAAGCATGTGGTCAAAAATATCGGATTGGATTCCTTCGTAGTTCACCCAAGCGGTATCTCGGGTAAACGCGTAGATCTCAAGAGGAATACCGGTTTCTGTCGGCTGAAGCTGACGAACCATCATGATTAACCCTTTGTGAATTCCAGGATGTTGCTTGAGATACGCAGTCACATATGCCCGAAAAGTCCCGAGATTGGTCATCCTCCTCCCATTGATATCAACGGTTTCATCCACTTCGTGTTCTCGATTATAGTCGGCAATCTCTTTTTTCTTCATAAGCAAATAAGGTTGAATAAGTTGAATCTTGCTCAACCGACTGTACAATTCATCGTCCACAAAACGGATGCTTGTCATATCAAGAAAAATGCTGCGCTTTATTCTTCGCCCACCTGAATCAAACATCCCTTTCCAGTTCTTAAAGGAGCTAGAAATTAACGCATATGAAGGTACTGTGGTGATAGTCCGATCCCAATTCTGGATCCGTACAGTAGTCAGTGTAATATCGATCACATCGCCATCCGCTTGGTATTTAGGCACTTCGATCCAGTCTCCTACTGCCACCAACTCATTCTTTGTGATCTGGACACTGGCAACCAGGCCCAAAAGCGTATCATGGAAAATGACGAGTAGCACAGCCGTCATAGCTCCTATTCCACTTAAGATGCCCCATGGTGAAGTGTCAGCCAAATTGGCAATGACCAAAATGGCTACAACCACATACATGATCAGCTTGACAACCGTTGCGTAGCTTTTGATCGGGCGGTCACGAGCAATGTCTTTTTCTTGAAAGGAATCGGTGATCGTATCCAAGATCGCATCTAGGGCGATCGCTCCGACAAGAATCACAAAAGCAGAGGATAAACGTTGAATAATCCCCTGAATATCAGGAAATACGGGGGCAAAAGCATAGACGATGATTCCAGGGATCAACAAAGCCAATCTTCGAAGAACACCCCTCTTTTTCAGACTTTTTGTCCACTTCGGAAAGGCCCTGCTGATAATTTGCTCCAATGGTCGGATAAGAATCCACTGAAACAAATAACGGGAAAGTAAGGCTAAAGCGATAATAATGATCCAAGTCAATATGTTTGCAAACACGTTCCCCAAAAGATCAGACATTCCCATTGATATAAACCACTTTGTGAAAAAAAGAACCATCAAATCTCCTTTCGTTCTGTTATTCTTGAACCCTCTGCCAAAATTTTTGGGCCCATTTTTGGGCTTCAGCGCATATGTCTCTCAAAGGAAGGATTAACTCCCCATTCTCTAGCAGAAAATGTCCTGCAACAATCAAATCTCTAGGCCGTTCCGTTTCCATGATTCCATAATAAAAATGGCCGCCAAAATTGCTTTGATCCATTGGAGTGGGAGGGGTATAATCATATGTGATCAAATCGGCTCCATATCCAGCTTCGATCTTTCCAATCGGTATACCAAAAAGCCGGGAAAGGATATCTGAATTCTGTTCCCAAGCGACTCGATACAGATCCTCCAGACCAAAGCCGATTGGGCTTTTCTCCGTATGGTGTTGGCTAAGCAATAGAGTGCGCATATCGCGAGTAATATCTGCACCAAAACCATCATTTCCCAATAGCACGGGGATATCCCAACTCCAAAATCGGTTAATAAGGGGCAGTCCTACCCCATTATTCATGTTGGATTGGGGATTGACGACTATGAAGGCCTTTTGACTTTGAATGATCAAACCATCCTCTTGGTTGATGTGGATGCAGTGCGCCAGCACCGACGAGTCTCGGATCAATCCATACCGATGGAGTCGCTGAATTGCGCTCATTCCATAGCGATCCACGTGTAATTCTCCATCTTCGATGCCTTCAGCTACATGAACATGAATTGGGATCGGTATATCAGCGATCTCTTTGAGGGTTGAGTCTTCCAGTGTAAAACTTGCATGCAGACCCATTAACCCGTTGGTCATTTTGCTTTGTTTTCGTTGCTGGATCCAATCCAGAAATCCCCAATTTTCTTCAATGGCTTCCCGAGTCTTGTCTTTACCGTATCGATCCGAAGTCTCATAGGAGAAGACTCCACGCAACCCTGCAACTTCTACCATGGATTGATGTAGGATTTGCAGACTTCCTTTAATACAACTCGGTGATGCATGATGGTCGATGAACGATCCAACCCCATTTCGAATCATATCCAGAGCGCTTATCAAACCGCTATAATATATGTCTTGTTCGTTAAGCTTTTGATCCAACTTCCACCACAGTTGTTCCAGGATCTGAAGGAAGTTTTCGGGATGAAACGGTGAAACCGATAGACCCCGCGCAAAAGCTGAATAGACATGTGTATGGCAATTGGTGTGCGCAGGCATAAGGATCTTCCCATATCCTCGGATGGTTCCGCCCTGAACCTCGTATTCATGAGGAGGTTGCCCACGAAATACGTGAGCAATCTGGTCATCTTCAATCACTACCCCGCCAAAAAAAAACTCTCCGTGAACGCCGCCTGTATAGACCCAAAAGTCCTTCAAAATCATTGGATCGTTCATTCTGCCCCCTTCTTCGGAATTTCCGAAAAATGAACATGAAAGGTTTCTTTCATCTGACGTAAGGCAAATCGATGGTCTTCTTCTCGAAAACTACCCAGGGCTTCCGGATAAACGACAATATCATAACCCCGATAAAACAAGCCCTCTATTGTATATAAAACACATATATGGGTCGTCACTCCGCAAACATGGACTTCATGAATCTTCATCTCCCTGAGGAGATGATCCAAGGGTGTCTGTTCCACAGCTGAAAAGAGTGGCTTATATACTCTAATCCACCGATTGTACCCTTTCAGCGATCCAACAACTTCCTCCACAAGCTGAGCGCCTTTTGAATCTGCAATACAATGGGGACCAAATTGTTCGAACTCACGAACCTCCCCCCAATGCCAGTCTTGGGTCGTAATAATCGGAAGACCTTTTGCAGCAAACGATTCGATCAATGATATAGAAGGCATCAACGCCTTTCGAGATCCTGGAGAGAATAAGGCTCCTTGAGGATGGATAAAATCGTTTTGAAGATCTGTAACAATAAGCGCTCGATTTCTCATATGATGGTTCACTCCCATTCAATGGTTCCTGGCGGTTTCGAAGTGATATCATAAACAACGCGATTGATTTCAGGGATTTGATTGGTAATCCTTCGAGAGGCACGGTCGAGAAGGTCATAAGGAAACCTTGTCCAATCCGCTGTCATTCCTTCAATGCTATTCACTCCTCGAAGGGCCAATGTATACCCATATGTTCTTTTATCTCCGACCACTCCAACGCTTTTGCTATTCAAAAGGACTGAAAAAGCCTGCCATGTTTGATCATACCAGTTCATTTCTCGCAATGTTTCAAGAAAAAGGGCATCTGCATTTTGAAGAATCCGAATCTTTTCTTCCGTTACCTCTCCCAAACATCGAATCGCAAGCCCGGGTCCGGGGAAAGGATGCCTTTGAAGCATAGATTCGGGAATTTTTAAAAAGGCGCCTACTTTGCGAACTTCATCTTTGAACAGATAACGAATCGGCTCAATCAGCTCCAAGGACATTTGGTTGGGAAGTCCTCCCACATTATGGTGTGATTTGATCTGAGAAGCATTTCCTAAATTCGAGTGGGCGCTTTCGATCACATCGGAGTAGATCGTGCCTTGAACCAGAAACCGATGATTGGGGATTTTTTTCGCTTCACGTTCAAAGACTCGAATAAAAGTCTCTCCAATCCGCTTCCTCTTTATTTCAGGATCAACAACGCCCTTCAGGGCTTGAAAAAACTCTCCTTTCGCATCAACGGTACGAATCTCCATCTGAAAGGAATCTGAGAACACTCGATTGACCTCTTTGGCCTCATTTTTTCGCAAGAAACCCGTGTCGATTAGGATATTGGTCAATTGCTTCCCAACAGCGCGATGGGTTAGAACAGATGCTACAGAAGAATCAACCCCGCCGGAAAAACCACTGACCAGTGAATGGTCTCCGATCGTTTTACGCAAATGACTGACTGTATCCATAATATAATCTTGTAGTTCCCATCGGTCAGAAAACGAACACACTTGGAAGAGAAAGTTTTCGAGAATTTGATTCCCATAGTGGGTATGAGCAACTTCAGGATGAAATTGAATGCCATAAATCGGACCTTCGGTATATTCTGCAGCTGATACGCCTCCCTCTTCGGAATCCCCGATCATCGGGAATGATGAAGGTAGATCTATCACACTGTCCCCATGGCTCATCCAGACCAGAAAGTGCTTCGGCAAGCCCTCAAAAAGGGGCGATTCTTTGGAGACCCGGAATTCACATTTTCCATACTCTTGCTTGTTGGAAGCAGCAATTACGCCACCAAAACGTTTGGCAAGTAATTGGAACCCATAACAGATCCCCAGGACGGGGATCTTTTTTTTGATAATCTGAGAAAAAACTGGAGGAAGGTCCGGGGCATTTGAATCGTTTACACTAGCTGGCCCACCAGAAAGGATAATCCCCCAAACATTCTCGAGATCTAGAGGGCTATCTGGAGCGCTTACCTCAGAATAAACGTGAAACTCCCGGATTCTCCGAGCAATGAGTTGTGTATATTGAGAACCATAATCCAATATTAGCAATTTCTGCATCGATGCACCTCATCACAAATCCCTTTTCCATTCGTTTGTTGTATTATACCGGATCTTGATCGTCTTTTCAAATCTACGTTCCTTTTTCCTTGGTCCGTTTACCCGACCCGAGAACAGTAGCCCAACTCACCTCGACTGGACCGGGCGGTCTTTCGGTACAAACATCCAAATGGTTAAGGCTCCAGAAAGCATAATCATGGCCATCGTAAGAAACATTATCTTAAAAGAGATCAGAGAGAGTAATCCAGCAACCAATGGACCGATCAGTAGTCCGAAAGACCGAGAAGCGTGCAGAAATCCCAAGAATTCGGCCCGACGATGGTGCGGACTATGGGTTGTTATATAGGTTGAAGCTCCATTAAAAAAAGCACCAAATGCCAATCCAAGAAAGCTATAAGCAAGTCCTACAAAAACCGCGTTTTGAGCGAAGAAAAACCATATCGGCACGATCGCGCTGAAAAAAATCCCGATAAATGTGCTCCAAACTGATCCAAACCGAGCAATGAGTTTTCGAGCATATAGATGCGAAGGGATCTGAAGCAGCGGATTGATGGAAGAAAGAATAACAGCAAGAGACGCTGAAAGAAGCACATCTTCAGTGATATAGACAAAAATGGCTGACTGAACGCCCGCAATCCCCATCTGACGGAGAAAACTTGAAAGATAGATTGCCCATAAGCCATTCTGTTTAAGCGGTTTTGGGTCTTTGATTAAGGGAAAAAACCGAGAGAGAAAACCGCCACCTTGATGCACACGGACTTCACGTTTTCCCTCAGGGATTCGTAGAGATAACAAGGCAGGAAGCCATGCAAAAGCGGCAAAAAACCAGATCGCATTCCGCGGACTGAGCCAAATAAACAAAACAGAAAGAACAACTCTACCCGTGAACATACCAATCGAAGTAGAAGCGTTGAGAAAAGAAAAAGAACGCGCTGTATCTTTCAAAGAGATCTGGGTGTAATCGGCAGTGAGTGCCATTGAAATCGGTTCGAACCCACCACAAAACATCGCGACGAGCACAGAAACCAGAATAAATCCGCCGACTTGATCGACAAAATTGTATAGAGGGTATAAAAAGCAGAGTGCCAAGAGCGTAATGAACAGCACTGGGACTCTACGCTTGCGCATATCAGACAATGCGCCCCATGCTGGACTGAACAAAGTCATTGTACCACCACGCACTGTGGACAACATACTGATCCAAAAAACACTGATTCCGATTTCTCTCAGCTGTGCTTGGAGAAGCATACCGAAGGTAAAGGTGACAAAAATACGAAACCCTGCTACAACCCACAATCGGGATGCTGGAGAAATCGTCAAAAAAAAACCTCCCAACGCATTTTTGGTTCTATTACCTTACTATTATACCATGGAAGGCTCATCGATTGGATATCTTTATCTTTAGGAAAGTATGATACAATCAGAAAGACAAAACATTTGGCAATCGATAAGGAGTGTTGGATGCCCAACTTCAAGACTCATATTGGATCTGGTATCGGACTATACCCTTTTCTTGTGCTCATTCACGAGTTGGCAAGGTTAAATATCAAAAACGAACGGATTCTCCAATGGTTGATAGTTGACCCAGTGATTATCGCTGTAGGTTATGCTGTATTTGTTTTTTCCGCTGATGCGCCGGATATCGATCATCCGGATTCCATCGTTCAACGGATTGCCCGATTGCTCGTAGGTATTGTTGTTACAATAATGGTCTTCTTCCGGCTTTATGAGTACTGGAATCGCCATAAGTCATTTGATCAAAAGGTCCCTTTGATCAGCCTGTCTTTTTTCATTGCGGTGCTAGTAGGAGTATTCGCAACTCTGATCTTTACTCATTTCATGCCCCGACATAGAGGTGTGATTCATACTGTTTGGGCGGGAACTCTATATGCTTTGACAATAGCTGGCGGGCACTGGCTGTTCCAGCAAGGAGCTCTTCAAAGGCAATTATTGATAAACCATACGATCTTTTTGGGCGTATCTTCTTTTTTGGGATATCTGTTGCACATTTCCCTGGATCGTTTGGTGACTCGAATCAGAAAAAAATCATAGGTTCATATTGTCTGTTGGGTATTTGCATTCGACTTGATCTGGATATGCATTCGCGCAAATTTCCTGCCTAAATAGAGAAACGGGGTATCCAAGACAGAAACGATCACTTTCAAGAAATAAGTGGTTATAAAGATTTCCCAAAAGACCGGCCAATCGAAAATCCCAGCGAATGCGATCAGACAAAAAACGGTGGTGTCGATTAGTTGGCTCGCAATCGTGGAACAATTGTTGCGGAGCCAAAGATACTTCCCTTTAGTTATAGTTTTCCAAAATTGGAATGCCCAAATATCATGAAACTGGGAAAGAGCATAGGCGCATATGCTTCCCAAAGCCACGCGAGGCAATATCTGAAATAGGGCTTGAAAATGGGGGTGAGCAAAATCGGACGGGGCAGGATGAAAAGCCAAGGAAATCTGCATATAGAGTGTTGTCAAGATCAGAGCGGCAAACCCGAGAATCACTCCTTTCCTGGCTTCCTTTTTCCCGTATACTTCGCTCAAAATGTCAGTAGAGAAGAAAATCCCCCCATAGAGAATGTTCCCCAGAGTTGCAGTTACCCCGAACAGTTCAACCGTTTTCAGCACTTGGATGTTGCACAAAATGATATTCATTACGATCAGGAAGAACAAACCTTGTTTCCCAAAAAAGAAGACGAAAACCAAAGAAACGCTAAGGTCCAAAATCAAAAAACCAAACCAGATGAATTCGTTGCTCATATGGCCACCTTTTTTATGATATTCCGATTGTACCATATCCTTCTTTTATGATCTTCATCTGGATGAATTCACCGCGCGAATCACAAATATGTAATATTTTATACATCTAATAGAACTTGACACTGAGCCCTTGATTCGGTATACTCGACCGGCAATAAAGGAGTATTCTCATGTTTGAAAACCTGCAAGAAAAAATCGCCCGGGCAATGAAAACCCTGAAAGGGCAGGGCAAAATTTCCCAGAAAAACATTACCGATGCCGTCCAGATGGTCAAAATGTCCCTTCTTGAAGCAGATGTAAACTACAAAGTTGTGAAGGACTTTATTCAAGTGGTTAAGGAAAAAGCTCTGGGTAGCGAAGTATTGGACAGTTTGACTCCCGATCAGCAATTCATCAAGATTATCAATCTTGAGCTCCAGCAGCTGATGGGTGAAAAAAACGAGAAACTCGACTTTGTTCGGAAACCTTCTGCGATTATGCTTGTCGGCTTACAGGGAAGTGGAAAGACAACTACGTCTGCCAAACTCGCTCACTGGATCAAACGATCTGGAAGGAAAGTGATGCTTGTCGCCGCCGATGTATATCGTCCTGCTGCAATTGAACAACTAGAAACACTAGGACGCAGTATTGATGTGCCGGTATGTACGGGAGATCGGAAAAAACCGTTGCAGATTGTCTCTCAATCTATGAAAGAAGCAATAAAAACCAATACGGATGTTGTTTTGATAGACACAGCTGGACGCTTACATATCGACGAGATGATGATGAACGAATTGTGTGCCATCCAACAACAAGTAAATCCTGACGAAGTTTTAATGGTCCTGGATGCGATGATTGGTCAAGACGCGGTTCAATCGGCAAAGACCTTTAATGATCATCTCGGAGTTAGTGGATATGTCCTGACCAAAATGGATGGAGACACGAGAGGTGGAGTGGCGCTTTCTATCCGAAAAGTGACAGGTAAACCCATTAAGTTCATTGGCACGAGCGAAAAGACGGATGGATTGGAACCTTTTTTTCCGGATCGCATGGCTTCCAGGATTCTCGGTATGGGAGACATGATTAGCTTGATCGAGAAGCTGGAAATGACCATGGATGAGGAAAAAGCAAAAAAGATGGAGAAAAAGTTCCGCAAGGCCGAGTTTTCGTTCGATGATTTTTTGGATCAACTTCGGCAAATTCGAAAAATGGGGTCTTTTGCTTCTTTGTTGGAGATGCTTCCCGGAGCCTCGAAGCTAAAGGATGTTCAAATGGATGAAAACCGCATCCGTCACGTAGAGGCTTTGATCCAATCCATGACTCCTGCAGAACGTTCAAATCCACGTGTAATCAATTATTCTCGCAAAAAACGGATTGCCTTGGGGTCGGGCCGTCCTCTTTCAGAGGTTTCTCGGTTATTGGATCAGTTTGATCAAATGAAGAAAATGGTGAAGCGGATCAATCAAACCGGTGCTAAAGGTATGAAAGGCTTTCCTTTTGGATAAAGGATAATAGCGGTTCCAACACAATAGAGGAGGTAGAAAGGTACATGGTAAAAATCCGATTGACTAGAATGGGAAAAAGAAAGATGCCCTTTTACAGGGTCGTGGTTATGGACCAAAAAAAACGCAGAGACGGTACTTATATCGAGTCTCTGGGTTTTTACGATCCGATGAATGACCCTGCGGTTACCAAACTGGATCTGGATAGAGCCCTTGAATGGCTGGTAAAAGGAGCTCAACCTACTGATTCAGTGCGGAGTATTTTCAGAAAACACGGAGTGATGGAAAAGCTACACGCCATCAAAAATGCCCCTATAGAGAAAAAGGCGGAAGAATAGTGAAAGAAACCCTTGAATTTATGATCAAGGGGATCGTAAAGAATCCCGATTCCGTACGGATCGAAGAGATCCCAAAAGATCAAGGGGTTGTTTTCCAGGTTGGTTTAGCGGATGAGGATGTTGGCCAACTGATTGGGAAGGATGGAAGGACCATCAAGTCGATCAACATCTTACTCAACGCAATCGCTGGAGAAAAGCAGGAAAAATTTATCTTGAAAGTGTTGAGGTGACGTTTTTTTGATCCAGACCCTTCAGGCGCTTTTGCATGATCAGATTGAAATTGGTGTAATTCTGGGTGCGCACGGTTTGAATGGGGAAACAAAAATACGTCCCTATACCGATGATCTTGAGAACTTCCAAGTAGGAAAGCAATTCATTTTATTCCACTCCAAACAGAAAAAGTACTTTTACGCCACACTGAACCGAATTCGTCCTTCTGGGAGCAAATTGATTGCCCAATGGGAGGGTT
>Ga0334886_1003340_pt1 | contig 14414 bp, 7 predicted proteins | sample GraSluR1_MG_9_FD_207232 | JGI IMG/M metagenome (GOLD analysis project Ga0334886, IMG submission 207232) | Sludge microbial communities from methane-producing bioreactor in Wageningen University, Netherlands - Granular Sludge_27_06-R1 | ecosystem: Engineered > Bioreactor > Anaerobic > Unclassified...
TATACAGCGTGTTCGAGTGCGAGACCATCGCAACTGTTGTTCCCGGCGTATTTCATGAGTATGAGCTACGTTCGTGGGATATGCGGACGTATGAGTTTCTTATCGATGGGACGTGCGTGAAGACCGGGGCATTTGTGAATCAGTTGGGCGAGTCCCATGTCGCGTGGGGTGACACTACACAAGGGGAGGCGAGTCGTTCCTGTTGGGACTATTTACGTTTTGGGGTTGTGCCAGAGCCGGGATGCGCATTACTGGCGTTTGTGTTGCTCCCGGTGATTCTCGGGTACCGAGAGTGTTGGCGGTAGACTGAACTGGTGATCGCAAGGGCGAATGAACAAGGAGTGCAGAGATGATCAGAAAGATGACATGCGGATTGTGTCTGGTAGTGATGAGCAGTACGGCGTTTGCTGAGACACGCAATTGGATCTATCAATACAACACCATAGCTGGTGGGCCAGCTGCTGGCACACACTACACGATCAATCAGGGCGAGGAGACGGTCTACATCAAGGCCGGCTTTGCGAGTGCGTCGAAGCGCTTCAAGTTCGAGGCGCGCACGGAGGAGCTGCAGAGCGGTCAGTGGGTTGACATTGGCCCCGGTGATATCGACGTGATCATGATCGACCCGAGCGTGTCGGACCCCGGCTCGGTGATAATCGAAGTGAACGGTGACCCGAGCAAGAGCCACGTGTACGGGGCTGCGGACCTGCGGAAGATCAGCCTGCCGACGGGGGCCACTGCATATACTCATATCTGGCGCATCCGGATCGCCGGCAACCTCGGTGCGGATGGCATGTCGGACTGTGACCAGATCGACCTCGTTGAGGTGGGCGGCGACTTGTTGAACCGCCTGGACGCGCTGGGGTCGATCGGGAACTCGATCACGATCAGCGGCATCCTCGGCGCGGCAATCTCCGGGAGCTCCATTACGGGGACCATTACCGCGGCGGGCGCGGGTACGCACACTGGGAGCATCACGGCAAGGAACGGGAATCTGACGGCGGTCAACATCGGCGGGCGCATGAACGGAAACATCAGCGTTGCAGGCTCGCTAACACAGGGTAAAATTTTGGTGGCTGGTAGTGTGGCTGACGGTCGTGTCATTCAGGTGGGCGAGGTGCTGGACGGGGATCCGGCACCCAACATCGCGGTTGGCAGCCTGGGCGGCACGATCAGAGTAGCGAGTCTGGTCGGCGACGGATCCGGCTACGACCCGAATATTCAGGTTGCCGGCAACGTGACGGCGACGGGCGAGATCGTGGTTGACGGCGACGCCACGTACGGCTGGATCATCGCGAACGGCGAACTGGACGGTAACATCACGATCGGGGGAGATTTGAAGCTGAGGTATGTGCGTGTGGGGTATCCGGACGGCGGCACGCACAATGGGAATATCACGATTGGCGGGGATCTGGGTGGCGGAACGACCGAGCGGCTGTATGCGAACGCATGGGTCTGCGGGACGCTGAACGGCGAGATCCGCGTACTCGGTTCGCTGTACCCGACAGCCGGCACGGCGCCGGAGATCGAAGTGACGGGCGGGCTGGGTGCATCCGGCGCGGTCTCGATCGACTGGGACGGCTGGGACGCGAGCGACGCGTGGGACCCGGATGCCACGGTAAAGATCGGGGCGCAAACGTACACTGGCAACACGCCGGCGGCGCGCGTCTACGAGATCACGTGCGAACGTGCTGATCTCAACAACGACGGGGCGGTCAACACGTTTGACATTGATCCGTTTGTTCTGGCGCTGAGCAGCGCGGGCGATGGGTTTGATGACTACGCGGCGGCGTTTCCGGGCCTGCTGGGGAGCGTCGAGTTCCATGCCGACCTGAACTGCGACGGGGTGGTCAACTCGTTCGACATCGATGCTTTCACGCTGCGGCTGACGGACGTAGAGGAATGGTGCGACGAGTACTGGGATGAGGACGACTGCCCGGATTGTGCCTGCGGCGGGCGTGACGGCGGCGGCGCGGGCCGGGAGGGTGACGGCGGGCTGGGCGAACCGGCGGCGGTGGCGGCGTTGTATGGGGAGAACGTGGCGCCGGAGCGGCTGGGCGTCGTCGTGGCGGCGATTGCGGAGTTGGCGGAGAGCTACGGCGACACGCCGCGCGGGGAGTTCTGGGGGGCGGTGCTGGCGGAATTGGAGTAGCGGCGGAGAACTTATCCCAAGACCGGCGTCCGGCGGAGCGAGCCGAGAACAGGGCGGTTGAAAGATAGGCGTTGTGACCCGCCCCCGGCCCCGCCCTGGGAGGGCGGGGAGTTTGAGTGGCGGCGAGTTCGTGTGCGTTGAATGAACCGCATCTTCGTGACGGCGGCGGAGGATTGGGTTAGGTCTTATGGCGGGCCGGGTTGGGGTTGCGAGGCCCTTGTGCGGCCCGCGGCGTGGTTGGGGGGCGGGCTTGGCGGCTACGGGCGCTGGGCGTTGTGCGCGCGGAGGGAGCGGCCGGGGCCGGTGCAGCGGACGCGGCCGGTGCCGATCAGGTTCTCAAGGCCGGCGAGGAAGTCCGCGCTGGGATCGACGCCGGCCTGAGCGCGGCGTTGGATAATCGCCTGGTCGCCCAGGGTGGTGGTGACCTCGAAGAGCAGGTCGCAAGGGCCGCGATGGCGGTCGCAGATTTGGCGCACGGCCGGCAACAAATCGGCGGTGGCCGGCGAGCTGGCCAGGGATACGATGACGCGGCGGGCCAACTGCCGGCGGGCCTGGTCGACGGGGATCACGCGGTTGACGCGGATGCTGGGCTCCTCGCGGCGGGTGTCCAACTCGCCCTCGATGAACACGACGGCGTCCGGCTTGAGCAGCGGCTGCAACTGCTCCAGGGAATCCGGGAAGACCAGGGCTTCGGTAGAGCCGGCGAAGTCCTCGATGGTGAGGACGAGCATCTTCTTGCCCTCGCTGCGGCCCTGGCGGATGGCCACGGGGCGGATTTTCGAGATCAGGCCGCCGAGGATGACGCTCGGTCCGGCGGGGCGGCGGCGGTTTTCGCCGTTGCCGCGGTCGGCTTGCTCGGCGAGCGCGGCCAGGCCGGCCGTATCGACGGTGCTGAACTCCTTGATGAGGTCCTCGAACTGGGCGAGGGGGTGCTTGGTGATGAAGAAGCCGAGAGCGGCCTTCTCGTAGGCCAGCATCTCGGCGTCGGACCACTCGTGGGTGCCGATGGCGGGGCGGGGGGCGTCGGCGTCGGCGGCGAACATGGTGAGCTGGCCGGCGCGGCGGTCGCGCTGGGCTTGCTGGCCGGTCTCGATGGCGGCCTCGAGGACGTGCATGAGGGCGCGGCGCATGTGGCCGGTGCTGTCGAAGGCGCCGGCCTTGATGAGGGCCTCAATGACGGCCTTGTTGACGGCGGTGAGATCGACGCGCTCGCAGAAGTCGAAGAGGTCGCGGAAGGGACCGCCGGCTTCGCGGGCGTGCAGGATGGCCTCAACGGCTTTGCGGCCGACGCCGCTGATGGCCTCGAGGCCGAAGCGGATTTCGCCGGGGCGGGCGGCGGGCGCGGGTGCCCCGGGGTACGCGACGGTGAACTCGACGTGGCTGGCGTTCACATCGGGCGGGCGGATGGGGATGCCGAGCGTGCCGTCGGGTTGGCGGACGCGGCGGCATTCGTCGAGATAGGACGCGACCTTGTCGGAGTTGCCGCTTTCGTAGGTCAGCAGGGCGGCCATGAACTCCACGGGGTAGTAGGTTTTGAGATAGGCGGTCTGGAAGGCGACGACGGCGTAGCCGGTGGAGTGGGCCTTGTTGAAGGCGTAGCCGCCGAACTTGAGGATGTCGGCGAAGATGCTCTCGGCGATGCGGCGTGAGACGCCGTTGGCGACGGCACCGGCGAGGAAGGGCTCGTGCTCGGCATTGATCATGGCCTCCTTCTTCTTGGAGATGGCCTTGGCGAGGCGGAAGGCGCGGCGGAGGGGGACGTTGCCGAGGCGGTTGACGAGGCGTGAGACCTGCTCCTGGTAGACCATGATGCCGTAGGTTTCGCTGAGGATGTCGGTCATGATCTCGTGGGGGGTGGACCAGGGCTTGCCGTGCTTGCGGGCGACGTATTCGTCGATGTACTCCATGGGGCCGGGGCGGTAGAGGGCGTTGGCGGCGATGAGGTCCTCGATGCGGTTGGGCTTCATTTTCATGAGGACGTCGCGCATGCCGCCGGATTCGAACTGGAAGACGCCGCGCGTATCGCCGTGGGCCAGGGTGGCGTAGACGCGCTGGTCGGTCAGGTCGAGGCGCTCGACATCGATTTCCGGGCCGTGATGCCGGCGGATCAGCTCGCAGGCGCGCTGGATCTGGGAGTAGGTGCGCAGGCCGAGGAAGTCCATCTTGAGCAGGCCGACCTTCTCGACCAGCGGGCCTTCGAACTGGGTGGTGATTTCGTTGGCGTCGGCGGGTTTGTAGAGCGGGATGAGTTCATCGAGCGGGACGTCGGCGATGACGACGCCGGCGGCGTGGACGGAGGCGTGGCGGGCGAGGCCTTCGAGCCGGCGGGCGTGGTCGAGCACCTTGCGCAGGGTGTCGTCCTGGTCATAGAGGCGGCGCAGCTCGGGCTCGCGGGCGAGGGCCTTGTCCACGGTCATCTTCAGCTCTTCGGGGATGAGCTTGGCGACGCGGTCGGCGGTGGTGAGGGGGACGTCGAGGGCGCGGCAGATGTCGCGGATGGCGGCGCGCGGCTTGAGCCGACCGAAGGTGATGATCTGGGCGACGTGGCCGTACTTGGCGCGGACGTAGTCGATGACTTCCTGGCGGCGGTGCATCGAGATGTCGATGTCGATATCGGGCATCTCGTCGCGCTCGGGGTCCATGAAGCGCTCGAAGTAGAGGCCGTAGCGGAGCGGGTCCACGCTGCTGATGTCGAGACAGTAGCCGACCACGGTGCTGCACCCACTACCGCGGGCGACGGCGAAGATGCCGTGTTCGCGGGCGTAGCGGACAAAGTCCCAGACGATCAGGAAGTAGCCGCTGAAGCCCTTGTCGCGTATGACCCCGAGCTCGTAGTCGATGCGCTCGCGCAGCTCGTCGGATAGGGCGCCGTAGCGGCGGGCGGCGCCCTCGTAGACCAGCTCGCGAAGGTAGTCGGCGGCGCTCTTTTGCTCGGGCGGGACGAAGTGCGGCGCGAAGCGGCGCGAGAAATCGAACTCGAGGTTGCACATGTCCGCGATGCGCAGGGTGTTAGCCAGGGCCTCGGGGTATTCGGGCAGGGCGGCGGCCATCTCCGCCGGGGTCTTGACGTAGAACTGGTCGGACTCGAAATGGAAGCGGTTAGGGTCGTCGATGCGCGCTCGGGTCGAGATGCAGCAGAGCACGTCGTGGGAGGCGACGTCGTCGTGGGAGAGGTAGTGCACGTCGTTGCTGGCGATGGTGCCGAGGCCGAGTTGGGCGGCCAGGTCGGCGAGCTCGGGATTCAGCCGAATCTGCTCGGGCAGGCCGTGATTCTGGAGCTCGATGAAGAAGCGGTCGGGGCCGAAGATGCGGAGGTAGTCCTCGGCGATGGCGCGGGCGGCGGGCCGGTCGCCGCGCAGCAGAGCCTGGGGGACTTCGCCGCCCAGGCAGGCGGTGGTGCAGATCAGGCCGGCGGCATGGGCGGCGAGGACTTCGCGGTCGATGCGGGGTTTGTAGTAGAAGCCCTCGGTGTAGCCGATGCTGGCGAGCTTGACGAGGTTGTGGTAGCCGGTGAGGTCCTGGGCGAGCAGGAGGAGGTGGTAGCCGGCCTCGCGCAGGCCGCGGTTGTCGCGGTCCTGTCGGCGGCCGGGGGCCATGTAGACCTCGCAGCCGATGATGGGCTTGACACGGGCCTGGCAGGCCTTGGTGTAGAAGTCGATGGCCCCGAAGAGGTTGCCGTGGTCGGTTATGGCGAGGGCGGGCATGCCGAGTTCGGCGACGCGGGCGACCAGCTCCCCGCAGCGGCAGGCGCCGTCCAGCAGGGAGTACTCGGTGTGCACGTGGAGGTGCACGAAACCCGGGGTCGCACCGTTCGACTCTGCCATAGCATCCAGCATCGGTATCGTGGCTTCTCGTGTCCGCGCCTCGCAGATGGGATGCTATCTGCACGGGCGGCGGTTCGCAACGAAACGCGGCCGGGGTGAGCCGGGCCGGTCCCCTTGCCAGTTGGGAGGGCCTAGAATGGTGGTGGTTGGGGGTGCGACCGGATGGTCCGGCGGCGCGTTTGGGAGTGCAGATGCGGACGAGAGCGGTACAGGTGTTCGACGCGGGCACGGTTGGGAGCCTGAAGGCGCTGGTTCGTTCGCGCGCTCGGCAGGTGCGGAATGCGTTGGACCTGCAACTGCGCGTGGCACCGGCCCGGACATTCCTCATCCTGGTGGCGCTGTTCGTGATTTGGGCTTCGCTGTACGTCGTGCTTGAGAAGGTCTTCTTCAACATTGGGCGGCTGGACCTGATCGCGGTCGTGGCGAACAAGCACATTTTCGCACATTTCTTCCTGGTGCTGGCGGTGATGCTGGCGTTTTCGAACGCGATTCTGGCATTTGGCTGTCTGTTTGGGCGGGAAGAGGCCGCGCACCTGCTGGCGATGCCGGTGCAGCCGCGGCAAGTGGTGCTTGTTAAGTGGCTGGAAGGTCTGCTGCTGTCGAGCTGGTCGTTGTTCTTGCTGGGGGTGCCGCTGATGCTGGCGGTGGCCAAGCATACCAGCGTGGAGTGGTACTACTACCCGCTGTTCATCGGGCACTTCCTGGGGTTCGTAATCATTCCGGCGACGCTGGGCGTGCTGGCGGCCTGGGCCGTGGCGATGTGGATTCCGCGCAAGCCGCTGCTGCTGATAATCTGGGGGCTGCTGATCGCGGCGGCCCTGGGTATCTGGCACTTCTGGAACATCTCGCAGGCGGGCCTGGCGACAGAGGAATGGATCAAGCTGGTTGCCCGGGAGTTGAGCCTGGCCCAAAGCCGGTTGCTGCCGAGCACCTGGTCGGCGGCCGGCATCGTGGCGGCCATCGAGCGGCGCGTCAGCGACAGCCTGGTGTACCTGCTGACGGTGTTGGGCAATGCGGCGTTCGTGGTGTGGCTGACGGTCAACCTGGTGGGCGCGGGCTGGTCGGAGGCATACAGCCGGGCGCGGCACAGCTACCTGCCGCCCGGCGTGCGGCGCGGCTGGATCACGGCCGGGCTGTGCCGGGTGTTGTTCTTCTACTTGCCGGCGCAGTTGCGCGTGGTGCTGCTGAAGGACATACGCGGGCTGGTGCGCGACGCCACGCAGTGGACCCAGATGGTCATCATCCTGGGACTGCTGGTCATCTACTCGTTCAACCTGAGGCAATTGCCGGTCGACCTGGAGAATCCCAGCGTCAAGGTCCTGTTCACGTTCTTGAACCTGACGGTGATAACGTTGATTCTGGCGACGCTGACCAGTCGCTTCGTGTACCCGTTGCTGTCGCTGGAGATGCAGCAGCTCTGGCTGCTGGGCCTGCTGCCGACGAGTCGCACGACCCTGCTGCTGTGCAAGTTCCTGTTCAGCCTGACGGTGACGGGGATCGCGGGTGTGGGGGTCATGACCGTGTCGGTGCTGATGTTGGATCTGCCGGCGGACTGGGTTCAACTGAACATCTTCCTATGTGCCGGGATGTGCTGTGGCTTGTCGGGGCTGTCGGTCGGCCTGGGGGCGCGGTTCCCGGTGCTGGGGCAGCGCAATCCAGCCCGCATCGCCTCCGGCCTGGGCGGCACGCTTAACCTCGTCGCGAGCGTGACGTACGTCATGCTCCAACTGGTCGTGATCGCGGCGGTTGTCATTTCCGAGTACCGCACGGCAGACTCGTTCTTCCTGCTGCCGACTCAGTTCTCGTTGCGGACGTGGCAGGTGGCGGGCGGACTGTTGCTGTTCAGCGGCATCACGGCCGCGGCGGCATTGTGGCTGGGGGCCCGGCATTTCGAGCGGTTGGAGTCCTGAGGGCATTGCGGAAACGGGCGCGGCGTCGTCCGCCGGTCCCGGCGCTGGACGGGCCCTCAGGCCAGGCCGTATTCGGCCCAGCGGCTGGAAACCAGGCGCCTGACCGCCGCCGACATCTCCAACTCGGCCGGCCATTCCCGCACGGTGCCTTCACCGGCGATCTTGCGCGTGGCGTCGATGCCGAGCTTGCTGCCGACGCCGCACACCGGGGCGGCGTGGTCGAGAATGTCCAGCGGACCGTCCGCCAGAACGATGTCGCGGCGCGGATCGACGTTACTGCAAAGCTGGAACAGCACCTGGTCCTGGTCATGGACGTCGACGTGGTCATCAACGACGACGATGGTCTTCGTCAGGGCCATCTGGCCCGCGCCCCACAGGGCGTGCATGACGCGGCGGGCCTGGAAGGGGTACTCCTTGCGGATCTTGACGAAGACGCAGTTGTGGAAGCAGCCGAACATGGGCAGGTCGTAGTCGATGATGTCCGGCGCGATCACCTGGAGCAGGGGTAGGAAGATGCGTTCAGTGGCCTTGCCGAACCAGTAGTCCTCCTGGGGCGGCTTGCCGACGATCGTGGTCGGGTAGAGTGGGCGGGCGCGGTGCGTGATAGCGGTGATGTGCCAGCGCGGAAACCAGTCGGCGAGGGAATAGAAGCCCGTGTGGTCGCCAAAGGGGCCTTCGAGGATCAGCTCATCGGCGGGGTCGATGTAGCCCTCGATCACGAACTCGGCAGTCGCGGGCACCTCGATCTCAGGTTGCGTCACGCAGGGCACCAACTCGATGGCGCGGCCCTGCAGGAAGCCGGCGAAGAGGCATTCATCAATGCCCGGCGGCAGCGGGCAGGTGGCGGCGTAGGGCATGATCGCCGGCCCGCCGAGAGCAACCGCAACCGGCATCCGCACGCCGCGCTCCCGGTAGCAGCGGAAATGGCGGGCGCCGTCGTGATGCGGGTGCCAATGCATGGCGGCCAGTTTGGGCTTGAAGAGCTGAACCCGATACATGCCGACGTTACGCTCGCCGCTGTCGGGATGCCGCGTGAAGACCGCGCCGAGTGTGACGAATCGGCCGCCATCCTCCGGCCAGCACTTGAGGACCGGCAACTGGAACAGGTCGGCGTCGTCGGTGTGCACGACTTCCTGGCAGACGCCGCGCTTGACGATCCTGGGCGGCAGGCTGCCAAGTTGCGCCAGTTCCGGCAGCTTGCGGAGTTTTTGCATCAGGGTCGTCGGAATCTCGGGCTTGAGCACATTTTTGATGCGATCGGCGGCCGCGGCGAAGCTGTCTGTCCCCAGCGCCAGGCACATGCGTTCGGTGCTGCCGAATGTGTTAATCAACAGGGGATAGGCCGAACCGCGCACGCGCTCGAATAGCAGCGCTGGGCCGCCGGCCTTCGTCACGCGGTCGGCGATCTCGGTCACCTCCAGGATTGGATCCACTTCGACGCTGATGCGCTTGAGCCAACCGCGTTGTTCCAGCTCCCGGACGAACGTCTGCAAGTCATCTGCGGGCACGTGCTGTACCTCCGGCTACCAGTGGAAGGCGACGCCGGCAGAGTATAGGTCCTGGCCGGGCGGCGCTGTAGCGGGGGCGCGCTGGTTTGCGGGGGCAGTGGTACAATACAGTGGTGCCCGGCGGCCGCACGGGCGGCAGATGCCGGGCAACGGAGAGACGTGGCGTGGGCTGGCACGAGCGCGACTATTCCAGCGACACATGGGGCGAGATCGGCACGCGCCGCGGCGGTCTGCGCTGGCCGCCCCGGGGGGCGGGGATACTCATCATTGTGCACGCGGCGGCGTTTGTACTCGTGCAAGTGCTCTTCTCCGAGGGCGCCGCCGGGCAGGTCACGATGCTCACGCTGTCGCAGGAGTCGGCGTACGCGCTCGGGATCCTACTGCACCCCCTGGCCACGCGCGAGGCGCTTACGCTGATCTTCAGCGCGGTGATTATCTGGCTGCTGGGCGGTCATATCGAGCGGCTGCGCGGCCGCGGCCGGATGTTGCTGCTGTACGTGTTGGGCAACGTCCTGGCGGGGCTGGCGTACTACGCGATTGCGCGGTTCGCGCCGGCCGCCGCCGGGATTCCGTTGGACAGCCCGGCAGGCGCTTCGGCGGCCTGGTGCGTGCTGGCCTGCACAGCCATGGCCGGTGAGCGTCTGGCGCTGCTGGGGCGCTACTGGCGTGCCTGGCAACTGCTAGGGGTCGGGCTGGCTGTGATCGTGGGGCTGATGTTCGCTTTCCATCGGCTGGGCGCGATCGGCTGGCTGGCCGCCCTGACGGCCGGGGCGGGTGCGCATCCGGTGCTGGCCGGGTTGGGGGCGTGGCGATCATCGGCGGTCAGAGGCCGGCCGGTGGTGCGGCGGTCGGTTCCGCGTCGTCAGCCGGCGGCGGAAGACGTGGATATCGATGACATCCTGGCCAAGATCAGCCGGGAGGGCATCGACGCGCTCACGCAAGCGGATCGCGACCGGCTGGATGCAGCGCGACAAGCCCGGCTACGCCGGTCGCGAGAACAGACGAATCCCCGCTGAAGACAAGCCGCCGGCCGAGTCACTGGTGTGACCCGGCCGGCGTGTTATCGGCCTGTGTTACGCCGGCTCAATGCCGGCTGAGGGGCTAGTTCTGATCGGACGGCGCCGGCACCGGCGACACCTGCACCGGCTGCGAAGCGCCCGCCGGCACGCGGTAGGTCTCCACCAACGCCTTCTCTTGCGGCGAATACCGCTCGATCAGGCCCGCAACCTCGTCGTGCAGCAGCGTGCACATGTCGGCGACGTTCATACGCGAGCCGCCACGCTCGCGAGCTTCGCGCAACTCCTTTTCCGCAAACGGCTTAACACCAGCCGCCTCGGCCTGGGCACGCTCCGCCCGCGCTTGCGCCTGGTTCACGCTCTCCGGCAACGCCGGCGTGCCAAACCAGATCGGGGTCTTCGCCAGGTCAACGTCACCCGGCACCAACGCCACTACATAGCCCGATTCCCAACCACTGTTGAGCCGCTGGGCCGTGTGGTCGCCGACGTACAGAACCGGCTCGGCGATCTGGCGCGGCACAATCAACGCCGAATCATTGACCTTCAACACCAGCAGCGTCCCCGACTTCACCGTCGGTCGCTCCTGGCTCCAGGTGAACTCAAAACCATTGGCCAACGTGAACGGCCGCACATAGACCACCCCGTCGACCGCGGCCGGCGTCGACGGCACCATCGGCGGCGGCGCCGCCAACACAACCGTCGTCAGGACAATCAAACCAGCAAACACGCTTATAAGTTTCATGAGCATTGATCCTTTCCGATTATCGTTTTCGTTCATCCGAATCCGTGCCAGTGGCGACAGCAGTCGCCCAACTACGGACACGTCACATCAAAGACCCGCACCGCGTCAAGCGCCGCCTCGCTAATCGAGTTGTTCGGCGTATCGTCGGCGGTGATGCGAATCATCATCTCGGCCGTCGGCGTCACGAAGTCCAACAGGTTGAACGACCGCGCTACCCAGCCGTCGGTATGCTCCACCTGCTCGAGCAGCGTCCAGGTGGCTCCCGCGTCGTTGGAGATCTCGACAACCAGGAAGTCCTCCTCAGACGTGCCCGCGTCATCGCAGGTGAACCAGCGCGCGTAGTTGAGCACCGGATCCATGGTCCCGCTCAGGTCAAACACCGGCGAGAGCAGCAGCGTCGGACCCCAGTCAATATCGGAGTTGCAGTTGAGCGGGTTGTTCTCGGTCAGGAAGCACTGGCCCGAACCGTCGTAGTCGGCCGGCGGATCACCGCGGTTGCAGTTCACCGGCACGCCACGCTCCCAGGCTCCGCCGGTTAGCGACGGATCATTCCAGACCGTCCAGCCCTGGTCGCTCTCGAAATCGTCCGCGAAGATGCTGTGGAACGTACCCACGAAGGACACGAACGGGGCCGCGACCCCCGCGAGCGGCGCATAGACCACGCCGGTGGCATCGCCCGCGGCGCTGAAGTAATACTCCAGCACGTCGCCGCAGTCCGGCGCCGGGAGGGTGCCGCGATAAATCGTGCCGCCCACCAGCGTCAAGGGCGCGCTCAGCCAAGTCCCGCCGTCATAGCGGTAGAACATCTGCGCCGAGCCGGGCACCAACACGTCGCTGCCTTCGTCGATCTCAACGTCAATAACCACCGGCGCGCCCACGGGAACGAACTCGGGCGGCGTGGTGGTCACGCGCATCGTCAGCGGGGCGAAGAAGGCGGGATGGTCACTGGTGAGGTGGATCTCATCGAGGACGATGCGACCCTGGGCGGAGCCCCAGGACGGGCCGAAGTTGAAACGCACGGCCACGACGTTGGACAGATCAAGCCCGGTGCCGTTGGTCAGGAAGTCGGTGAGGCGAATGCGAATGACTTCCATCTCGTTGTGCCAGCCGCCGGAGCGCTGATAAGGCTGCTCCAGGCCGCCGCCGTAGGCGCCGATGTTGATCGAGCTGGACGTGCCGTCGCCGTCACGCACCGTGACGGTGAAGGTCGTGTCGCCGAGGAACGACAGCGTGTAGGGGTGCTGCGTGCCCTGGGCACCGCGGAAGGACAGATACAGGTAGTTCCAGAAGTCGCGGGCTTCGGGGCAGACTTCCCACTCCATGTAGGCGTCACCGTTCCAGTCAAAGACGACGCCGCGACTGTTGTCGGGGGTGCCACTCGAGCGGCACTGGGTGGCGCCGTTGAACGGGTCGCTCGAAGTCCAGGAGAAGTTGCTGTTGTTGTCGTCCAGGCGGCCTTCCGTCAGGTTCTGGACGGTGTAGGTGACCGCACATCCCGAACTGCTGACGCTCGTCGACGTCTGCGTCTCGTAGTCGTCGATGAAGTAGTTGCCGGTGTCAGAACCGTTGCGATACTCGCTGGTCACGACGATGCAGGGGTTGCTGATGGGGATGGACGGTGGATAGAAGCGCTCGTACTGCCGCCAGAAGAAGTCGGTGGCCGGGACGTTGCCCTCAGCATAGTGCTTGATGAGCGGCAGGAACAGGCCCTGGATGATCTCGTGCACTTGGCTGCGCGGCGTGATATGGCACGGGCCGGAGAACACGTCGCCGCCACTACCGGAGTGGAAGTCACCGTGACCGGTGCCCTGCACGACGGTAGACATGCGGTAGTGCGTGGCGCGTTCGTGCAGGTGGAACGTCTGGGCGACATCGGAGCTGGCCGTGCCGCTCACGTCCGCGTCACCGGACGCGGTCCACAGGTGGTAGTTGGCATGGTGCGGGTTGGACTTGTCCGGTCCGAGGAAGTCGACCGGCAACATGCTGCTGAGCAGGACCAAGCTGTCCATGGAGTAGTAGGTGGGCGGCACCGCGCCGTGCGTGTAGTCGTTGTCGTGAATGCGGTCGAAGGCGCGGGCGATGCCCTCGGCACCGCGGCTGTGACCGATCCAGATGATGCGACTGTTGTCGACGTGGCCCACCATGGCGCCGCCGGCGATCGAACCGAGCTGGGACAGGAAGGCGTCCGTGTGTCCGAGCGTGGTGACCGAGCACTGCTCGATGCCCGGGCCGGTGTTGTTCTGATGCGACATGACCACGTAGCCCCACGAGGCCATGTGAGCGCCGAGGTAGTCGTACCAGCGGTAGTCGTGGCCGTTGCCGTGGCTGATGACGATCAGGGGCAACTCGCCCATCGAAGCGATGTTCGACGGGTAGTAGATGCGCTCAAGCTTGTGGGTGGAGGGGATGCCGAAGACCGTGCCCACGTCGTACGTTCCGACCATGCTGACCGGCAGCGGTCCAGTCGCGGTCGTGTCGTGCACGATGTACAGGCCGGCTTCCTTGCTGTAGCCGTCGATGTAGTCGCCGCCGTCGAGCTCGCCGTTCTGGTTCATGTCGATGATGACGTCATAGCCGCGACCGAGACCAGTGTTGGCCCCGGTGACGGGATCGTAGACGGCGGCGCTCAGTGCAGAGGGCGTCACGATGGTGAAGGTGTTATCCTGGATGGTCGCGCCGCCGAACGCGAAGGTATCAGGACCGCCGGGCCGGGCGTCGATCAATTCCTTGTCGACACTCCACTCGCCGGCGGTTTTTGCCTCGACCACGTAGACGTCCGCGGTCTGGCCGACGATCTCCGGGAAGCGGGTCGGGTCAATGGCGAGTTCCACGGTCCCGGCCTGGAAGAAGGCCTTGACATACTCGAAATAGGGGTACTGAGTAAGTGAGTTACCCGCAAGCTGCGTTGCGATGGGCTCGCCGCCCCCGCCCGTCAGCAACTGGACAAAGGGGTCGATATCGAACGCGTTGACGAGGCCGTCGCCGTTGATGTCGGCCAGCATGTAATCGCAGTCCGGGTACATGGCGGCGTACTCGGCGGGATTGGCCAGCGCCAGGACAAACGGGTCGATGTCGAACGCGTTCACCAGGCCGTCACAGTTGAGGTCGCCGACTTGATACGAGAATGCTGCCACAGGCAGCATCAACAAGCCGACCATCAGTGCTAGTCCAAAGCGATGCTCACTCAAGGCATGCCCTCCTTCATTAAGGGAGTTAGTTGTAGTGGCCCGACACACGGGCACCGACAGGCCTTCCCGTTTGA
>Ga0334886_1003347_pt1 | contig 14396 bp, 13 predicted proteins | sample GraSluR1_MG_9_FD_207232 | JGI IMG/M metagenome (GOLD analysis project Ga0334886, IMG submission 207232) | Sludge microbial communities from methane-producing bioreactor in Wageningen University, Netherlands - Granular Sludge_27_06-R1 | ecosystem: Engineered > Bioreactor > Anaerobic >...
CGCCCGTCGGCGTCTGTCTCTTCGTGGCCTGCGGCATCACGGGGATGAGTCTTGAACGACTCTCGAAGGCGGTCGTTCCCTTCGTTGCGGCGCTCGTGGGCGTGCTCGTCCTGGTGACCTACGTCGCGCCGATCTCTCTCTTCCTGCCGAGACTGTTGGGCTTCATCCGGTAGGTGGAAAGCACAGAACTGCGAATGTATGAACGAAGGGGGCGGGAACATCCGCCCCCTTTTCGTCATGATGCGAAATGTCGACGAAGAATCCCGCCGCCCTGTTCGATCGCTTACTCGGCGCGGACGACCGCGCCCTTCGCCGCCGAGGCGGCGAGTTTCGAGTAGAGCGCGAGGTGTCCTCTGGTTACCTTGGGCGCTGGCTTCGTCCAGGACTCGAAGCGCTCCCGTATTTCGTCGTCGTCGACGTGAAGGTGCAGCTTCCCTTCGATCACGTCGATGGTGATCCTGTCGCCGTCGCGCACGATGGCGATCGGACCTCCCTCCGCCGCCTCGGGGGAGACGTGGCCGACGAAGCAGCCGTTGTTCGTGCCGGAGAAACGGCCGTCCGTCACCAGAGCCGTGCTCTTGTTCAGCCCCATGCCGTAGAGGTACTTCATCGCGCGGTACATCTCGCGCATTCCCGGGCCGCCCTTCGGTCCCTCGTAGCGGATGACCACGACGTTTCCTTTGTGAATCTTCCCGGCGAGGATGGCGGCGTTCGCCTCGTCCTCGCTGTCGAAGACGCGGGCCTCCCCGGTGAAGACGTGGAGCGTCGGGTCGATGGCGCCGGGTTTCGTCACGCCGGTGTCCGGCGCGAGGTTGCCCCTCAGGACGGCGATCCCTCCCCGCTTCGAGAAGGGGGACTCCAGCGTCTTCATTACCTCGTTGTTCTTCGGGAAGGGGAAGCGGAATGCCGTGACGTTTTCCTGAACGGTGCGCCCCGTACAGGTCATGGCGTCCTTCTCGATGATCGGGAGCATGTTCTTCAGCATCCGGGGGATGCCCCCCGCCATCCAGAAGTCCTCGGTGTTCCACTTCGACGCCGGGTTCACCCGGACGATCTGCGGCGTCTCCTGTTCGAGGCGGGAGAAGAGCTCCATCACGTCGACTCCGGTCTCCGCTTCCGCGGCGATGGCGGCGAGGTGCATTACCGCGTTGGTCGAGCCGCTCATGGCGAGCGTCGCCCGCACGCCGTTCACGATGGACGGCGCGTTCAGAATCTTCCGCGCCGTCAGCCCTTCGCGGGCCATCTCGCAGATACGCTCGCCCGTGGCGCAGGCCAGTCGCAGCCGTTCGGCGTGGACCGCGGGCACCAGCGCGCTCCCCGGAAGCGTCATTCCGAGGACTTCGGCGAGACAGCACATCGTGTTCGCGGTGCCGAAGAACGAGCAGGAGCCGCAGGTGGGCGCGCAGAGGTTTTCGAGCGAATGAAATTCCTCCTCGGAGATACGCCCCGCCGTCAGCATCCCCAGCGCCTCGTGGAGCGACGTCTCGTCGGTCTTGCGTCCGTCGAACTCCACGCCGCCGAGCATCGGTCCGCCGGTGATCATGATCGCGGGGATGTCGAGCCGGGCAGCCGCCATCAGCATTCCGGGGACGATCTTGTCGCACGAGGCCAGCAGGACGATCGCGTCCATGTGGTGCGCCTCGACGACGAGCTCGACCGAATCGGCGATGACCTCGCGCTGGGGGAGAATGTAGTGCATCCCCCTGTGCCCCTCGCAGACGCCGTCGCACGACGCGATGACGCCGAATTCCGCCGCCACGCCTCCCGCGCGGTGAATTCCCTTCTTCACCTGTTCTGCGACCTGATTCAGGTTGAAGTGCCCCGGAACCAGCGTGTTCCACGAGTTCGCGATGCCGATGACCGGCCGCTCCGCGAAATCTCCGTCGCAGTACCCCATCGACTTCCACAGCGCCCGCGCCCCGGCGTTCGGCGCACCCGCAAAAACCTCCGAGCTTCTCCATCTATTCGTCATGAACGGCCCTCCTCCGGAAAATTGCAACTCTTCCGCATGGTAGGGGAGGGATGGCGTTTCGTCAACAGGGGAGAAAAAATTCAAAAATGCGAAGAACGCGATGCGAATATCGTCAGGAGAGGCTATACTAAAAAGTGTACTGAAAGAGCAAAATGTAGAAGAGGAGGGTGAAAGCATGATTCGGTGCAGGACCGTTGCGTGGACGCTGATTATTCTCTTTGCGGCGTGCTGTGTTCCTGCGGAGAGCGTGATGCCTCCGGAGGTCTACGCGAACATGGCCGAAAAGTCGAAGATCAAGGCGACGGCGGTTGTGGAGTCCGTGAAAGTCTTGGAGACGGGCAAGCGGAGCACGTGGAAGAGCGTCGTCTTCAAGCTGCGATTCCCGTTTACGGAGAACGTGCCGGAGCAGTTCACGGGAACCTGCTACTCGGTCGACTTCCCGTGGCAGGACCCGCCGGTGGGCGGGACGCTCTATTACTACCCCGAAGCGGGGGATCTGGTCTATGTGACGGTGGGATCGAACGGCGGCCCGATCACGAGCTACACCTACCTGAACGATGTGATGGAGAGCCTCTTTATCGACAATGAAGACAAAATACGCTACGGCATGGGGAACGCCTGGCTGGATCTTTAGTGTGCGGCGCAAGGTTTTCCCGGAAGGGATATGAGCATAAGAAGAGCGAGTAGAGGACGAGGCGTTGCGTGGTTCCTGTGATTGCATCGGCGATTGTGTTCTTCGCGGCCGCGACGCCATCCTCGGGGGATTGCTCGACTGCGGGCGCCTTCGTCTGCCCGCAACGGAGCGTCGGACGAAGCCGCTTCCCCGGAAAACCCGGTTGCGAAAGAGTGAAGCGCGACCCGCTTTCTTTCGGGAGCGGATTCGCCTCTTTCTGAAAAGAACCGCCGCGTGGTATAGTAATATCGTTCGCTCGGCCTCTCCCGGAACGACCTGAAAAGGCGGCGGATGGAAGTCTTTCCCAAGGTCTTTATTTTTCTGAAAGGGGTTTTCTTATGGCGATGTTGGCGCTGGCCGCAATGCTCACACTGAGCGATGTCGAGCTGTACTACGAGGTGCACGGCGACGGGCCGCCCCTGTTGCTGATCGCCGGTCTTGCGTCGGACTCGCAGAGTTGGGGCTCTGCGCTGCCCGCTCTTGCCGAGCATTTTACCGTCATTTGCCCCGACAATCGGGGAGTGGGCCGCTCCAAGCCCGCGGACGCGCCGGTCTCGATCGAAAAGATGGCGGACGACTGCGCCGCGTTGGTCCGATCCCTCGGATATGAAAAAGTCCACGTTCTCGGCCACTCCATGGGCGGCTTCGTCGCCCAAAAAATGGCGGCGCGCTTTCCGGAACTCGTCGACGGGCTTGTCCTTGCGGGGAGCGGTTCCAAGTTCTCGGCCCGGAATGCGGCGCTCTTCTCGGACGCGGTGGAGACGCTCGAACGCGGGGCGGACCCCGTCCTCTGGTTCCGCAACTTTTTCTACTGGTTGTTCACCCCCGCATTTTTCGAGCAGCCCGGTATGCTCGACGCCGCGGTGAACTACGCGCTGACCTATCCGTGGCCGCAGGAGACCGTTTCCTTCCGGAACCAGGTCGAGGCGGTCCGGAATTTCGACGCGACTGCCGATCTTCCGAAGATTACCTCGCCGACCCTCGTGCTTACCGGGGCGGAGGATCTTCTTTTCACGCCGGGTGAAAGCAGGGAGTTTGCAGCCCGTCTGCCGAATGCGGCGCTCGAAGTGATCGAGGGGGCCGCCCACTCCATCCACATGGAGCAGGGGAGCGAGTTTGTTCGCGCAACGATCGAATTCTTAACCAACCAAAGGGGGCGCCGATGAGAAAGGTCGTCTACATCGATTACGAAAATCTTCCGGGAGTCCATATCGAGGACGTCGAGGGGACGAAGTTCCTCATTTTCATAGGGGAGAACCAAAAAAAGATTCCCACGGACACCATAGTCCGGATGCAGCCGCTCGGCGAACGGGTTGAGTGGATCACCATCAGCGGCGTGGGACGGAACGCGCTGGACTTTCATATCGCCTACTACCTGGCCAAGCACCACACGAACAACACCGTGACCCACTACATCCTCTCGAAGGACGCGGGGTACGACCCGCTGATCAAGCACGTCGCCAAGTTCGGCCAGAGGGTCAAGCGCATCATCACGCTCGAGGAGATCAAGGAGAAACCCGTCCTTGCCCCGGAGCTGGCGCAGAAGTACGCCAAGGTGCTGGAGATCCTGAAGAAGCAGGACAAGACGCGCCGCCCGAAAATCCGCAAGACGCTGGCGTCGAGCATCGAAACTCTTTTTCAGGGGCAGGTCTCGAAGGAGGATGCCGACCTCCTTATCGAGCATCTCTTCCGCGAGCGGTTCATCGAGGAAAAGAACAAGCGCATCGCCTATCTGGATTAATCTCTTCCCTCCGACAATGCGACGAAAGAAGGAGCCGATCGGAGCCGGCTCCTTCTTTCGTCGCATTGCCTCTTTGAGATGAATACGGGTTTTTCTTGTCTACTTCAGGGCGATACGTTCCTTCCGCAGCCTGCGCAGGAAGTCCTCCGGAAGGGCGGCGAGGAAGATCGCGAGGATGATCAGCAGGCTGCCGTTGATCTCCTGGAGCGTCGGGATTTCACCGCTCATGATACCGGCAAGACCGATCCCCGAGGGAATTTCCACGGTGCAGACGTGGCTCGCCGTCGCGGCGGTCACGTAGCGGAGGGAATAGCAGTAGGCGATGAGCCCGAGCACGCTGCCGACGAGCGCCATGACGGCAACCGCTCCCCAGTCGGAAGGCCGCATCGCCGCAAGGTCGCCCCACCCCGAAAAAACATGCTTGACCGCGAGCATGATCAGACCGCCGAACAGGTGGGAGTAGAAGATCAGGAGCACCCCGGAGAGGCGTTTGCCCGAGAGCAACACCCGCCCCATCAGGAACTGGCCCGAAAGCCCGACGACCGCGAGCAACCCCCAGAAGACCCCGAGAAGCGAAAAACTCCCGTCGGCCGTACCGGACGAGAAGACGCCGAGCCAGACGCCCGCGATGACAAGGATCGCGGCGATGTACTGCGGGGCGGTCGGCCGTTCGCCGGTGATCCAGAGCCCTCCGAGCAGCGTGGCGAGGGGGAATGTGTAGTGGATGATGAGCGCCGCCGGAACCGTAAGGTACTTCAGAGAATACAAAAATCCGGTCGCCGTGAGTGGAATGGCGAGGACGGCGTACGCAAGAAGCACCAGTCCGTCCTTGAAAGAAATGCGGAGAGACCGGGGATTTTTCAGCAGGAGCCAGAGAAAGAGAATGCATGCCGCCAGAAGCGTCCGCACGACGACCACGGTCGTCATGTCGGCGCCCCGAAGGGCGAGCATGCGACCGAGCGGGCTGACGACCCCCCATGCGACGCCGGTGACCAGCGCCGCGAAAACGCCTATCCAGTGTGATGACATCCTCTCTTCCCTCCTGCGGCGGACTTCGCCTTATAGATGAGCGCGGATCTGGGCAATCTGGGTGACGATCCTTTCGGCCGTCTCGCTGATGGCTTGGAAGTCTCCTTCCGTTCCCGACGGTTTCAGGAGCGCGCTTCCGAGCCCTACGGCGAAGGCGCCGGCCTGGAACCAGTCGTCGAGGTTGCCCGGCGCCACGCCGCCGATCGGCATGATCTGCGCGCCGGGCAAGGGACCGTGGACCGCCTTGATGAACTTCGGCCCCAGCAGCTCGCCGGGGAACGCCTTCACCACGTCGACTCCGTGCTCCATCGCGCGGACGATCTCGGTGACCGTTCCCACGCCGGGCATATAGGCGATACCGGATCTGTTGCACATCCTCGCCACCTCCTCGCCGAAGCAGTGAGAGACGATGAACTCGGCTCCGGCGTCGATGCAGAGGCGCGCCGTCGTCGCATCGGCGACTGTCCCCGCGCCGAGGATCAACCCTTTGCAGCGGCCGCGTTCGATGATCTCCTTCATGATGTCGAGGGCGCCGGGGAAGGTCGTGGAGACTTCGAGCACGTCGATGCCTCCTTCGAAGACCGCCTCCGCCGCCGCCACGCCCTGCTCGATGTCCGGAGTCCTGATGATCCCGACGACGCCGAGGTCGGAGATCCGCCGCAGCACTTCATATTTTCGAATGTTCATTCGCTACTTCCTCCTAGACAAGAGTATGGCTTCCCGTTCGAGAGCTTTTTCGGATACAATGATAACAAAGAAAGTCTCTTTCCTTGCATGTTCCGGCGGTTTTTTCGCGGAAGCGGGGGAGAAAAACTTACGAGAGGATGATCGCAGTGAAAAAAGTTATCCGTACCGATAAAGCGCCGGACCCCATCGGACCGTATTCCCAGGGCCTGGTCTGCGGAAACCGCGTCTACGTCTCGGGACAGGGGCCCAGAAATCCCGAGACGGGAACGAACCCCGAAGGGATTCGCGAGCAAACCCGGCAGGTTTTGAAGAATATCGAGGCGATCCTCGAAGCCGGCGGCGCGACGATGGACCAGGTGGTCAAGGTAACTGCGCACCTGACGAACCTCGACCGCGACTTCCAGGGGTACAACGAGGTGTACAAGGAGTTCTTCACCGAGCCGTACCCTGTGCGGATCACCGTGCAGAGTCAGCTCTTCGGCATGCTGGTGGAGATCGACGCGATCGCGGAGTTGGACTGAAAACGGCGGATCGGATGCCTGCGCTCGCGTTCATGGATGCTTAACTAAACGCAACTGAAACGCCCCCTCCGGAGGGGGCGTTTCAGTTGCGTTTGTTTGGAAGCGGTGAAACGACACTTCTCCCGAACGAGTACGCCGCGTACCGTCAGGATCATCTCCCTGCAAGGGCGAGCCCGCTCTCCTTCGGAGCGTCGACGATGAAGCGCTCGGTCAGTCTTCGCAGCGCCTCCGCGGTGCTGTTCACCTCGGTGGCGCCGCTCGCGACGTTCTCCATGGCCGCGGCGGTCTCCTCCATGGAGGCCGCGACGGTCTGCACCTGCGTATCGGCGTTTTCCATCACCGAGGCGGTTCTGTCGATCATCGCGACGACGTCCTCGGCTTTTTCCGCCTCCTGTTCGGTGGCCTCGATGATCAGACGGATGTCGTCCACCGAGCTTTTCGTGGCGGACATGATCTTTTCGAGCGCCTCCCCGGCGACGTGCGCGATGGCCACTCCTTCCTCCACGTCGCGCAGGCTCTTCCCCATCGAAGAAACCGCCTCGGAAGTTCCCTGGAGGATGCGTTCGACCAGCTCCGCGACTTCGCGCGCCCCCTGTTGCGACTGTTCCGCGAGCTTGCGGACCTCGTCGGCCACCACCGCGAACCCTCGCCCCGCCTCGCCCGCGCGCGCGGCCTCGATGGCGGCGTTCAGCGCGAGGAGGTTGGTTTGGTCGGCGAGCGACGTGATGGTGGTGCCCACGACGCCGATGCGTTGAGAGTACTGATTGAGCTGGGATATCATCTTTTCGGTCTCGGCGACGGCGTTTCTGATTCCCTCCATGTGACCGATCGAGGAGGCGACGGTCTCTCTTCCCTTCGCGGCGGCTTCCGCCATTTCGCGTGAGTTGTTGTTCGCTCTGGAGGCGACCGATTTGGCGGACTGAATGACGCCGTTCATCTCGAGGATGTTCTGCGATGCGTCGACGGCGCTCTTCCTGCCGAGGCCCACCTCTTCCGCGAGGCGGCTGTTGCTCTCGGCGACTTCGTTGGTGGTGCTGGTGACCTCTTCGCATGAGGCGGCCGTGTTCTCCGAGAGCGTCGAGAGGACGACCGCCTTCTTCTGAAGTTCGGAGATGACATCTCGGAGGCTGTCGAGCATGCCGTCGAGCGAGTGGCCGACGGTCGACAGCTCGTCGTTGCCGGTCATGGCGGTTCGGACGGTCAGATCGCCTTCCTTTCCGGCTTTGGAGGTCGCCAGGATGGAGGCGACCGAACGGCGTATCGAACGGATGGTGGTGAAGGCGATTCCCAGGGCCATGAGCGCGACGAACGCGGCGACCGTCCCCATGGCGATGTTCGCGGTCGTCATACGCTCCTTGTTCTCCAGCGCGGCCTCTTCCGCGCCGACGTCCAGGATCTCGCCGATATCGTTGATGTTGCCGCGGACCGTTTTAAACAGAGCGTCTTCGATCTGTTGGACGGAGCCGGGAGCGAGCTTTCCCGCGCGGATCTCCTCGATCAGTCGCTCGGATTCTTTCGCCCAGACGGGAAAGTCCTTTTTCAGCGCGTCGAATTCGTCGAAGATCGATTCGGGCTTGCCCGTCAGGCGGAAGGGGCTCCAGGCGCTCCGGTCGCGGGCGAGGATGGCCTCGGCCTGTCCGAGACGGTCGGTGACCTGCTCTACGTTTTCCCTGAAATCCTTGAGGTGTTTCTCGAAGTCCTTCCCCGTTCCGTGGTTCAGTATGGCCTGTTTCGCCACAAGAGCCTGGTACAGATCGCGGTCGCCGTTGAGCACGAGGCTTTGCGCCACGAACGCCTCCTGGTGAATACGGGCCAGCAGGTCGTTGTAGATCGCATTGGCGGAGTACATCGAGAATCCTGTGACGAGCAGAATGCCGAAGACCGGAATAAGCGCGAGGATCCATAATCTCGTTTTCAATGTCAATGCCGTCATGATGTTCAACCCCTTCCGTAGAGATAGCTACATTCCCCTCCATTCCGCCTCCCGGGAATATTCCGCTATTCTACATTGTCTAGAGTGTTTTGCATAGATCGGCTTGCGTCGCGCGGACGAAAGGGGCGAGACGGCGCTTCCGCTCGGAAGGGGTTTTTCCGTGGAGCGGAAGCGCGCGGGGTGGATCAGCGTGTGAAAAAAGCCGCCAGATACGGGGTGACGATCAGGATGATGGTCAGCCGGAGGAGATGGAACATCATCGAGACCGGAGTTTCGGCGCCCGCGTCCGTGGCCGAGAGCGCCATTCCGGCGAGTCCGCCGGGCGCTGTGGCGTAGATCGCCGTCTGCAGGTCCAGGCCGAACCAGCGGCTGATCCCCCACGCGGCGATCATGCAGAAGACGATGAGGACGAGGATGTAGCCGACGGCGACCGGAACGGCTTCCGGGTGCCGGCGGATGGAGGCGACGTCCGAGTTGGAGACGACGACGTAGGCTACGAGGAGCTGCGAAAGGGTCGACAACAGATTACCGCTCGGTATGTCGGCGAGGACGATCCCCTTGGCCAGCAGCCCGGCGATCATGCCTCCGGTGAGGATGCCCGAAGGAAGTTTGAAGTGGTGTCCGGCCCACGCTCCCAGAAGAATTGCCGCGACGATGATGCCCTGATCTCTCATGACGCCGTACCTCCGTTATGCGAAGAATGCCGGTCTCTTCTCTTAGGAAAAGGAGAGACCGGCGCGTATATTACAGCACTTTCCGTATCGTGTCGATGATCGTGCCGTCCCGGTACTCCACAAGGCCCACGATCTCGTCGCCGAAACGTACCTCTTCGGGGATGCCGGTGACCTTCTCGATCTCCGCTTTCAGCTGCCGGATGTCCTTCACGGGGAGCCCCGCGTCGGAGGCGAGGGCCCGAAGGTCCTCCCGGAGCGGGTTGATGGCCATTCCGCGTTCGGTGACGATGACGTCCACGGTCTCTCCCGGCGTGACGACCGTCTGCACCCGGTTCCGTATCGAGGGGACGCCGTTGCGCATCGAAGGGATGGTGATGACGGTGAGCTTCGCCCCGGCGGCCGTGTCGGAGTGTCCGCCGGACGCGCCCCTGAGGACGCCGTCGTGTCCGGTGAGCACGTCGACGTTGAAGTCGACGTCCACGTCGAGCGCGGCGAGGATGACCACGTCGAGGTCGTTCACGAGGCACCCCTTGTTGAACGGGTTGGCGTAGCAGGAGACGTCCACCTCGACGTGCCGCGGGTTGTTCGCTATCGACGAGGTCACGGCCGCGTCGAAGCTCTGCACGTCGAAGAGCGCGTCGAAGAGCCCCTCCTCCAGCATGGAGGCCATATAGCCGGTGATGCCCCCGATGCAGTAGCTCCCCCTGATTGCGTGCGATTGCATGTACTCCTTGACGTAGCGTGCCACCGCGAGGCTGGGACCGCCGCCGCCGGTCTGGAACGAACAGCCGTTCTTCAGCATCCCGGAGGCCTTGAGGAGACCGAACGCCAGCTCCGCGATCCGGAGCTGCACGGGGTCGCGGGTTACGCGGGTGGCCCCGGTGGCGATCTTCGACGGGTCGCCGATGGAGTCGATGACGACCACTTGATCCACCAGGTACTGCGGAACCGAGATGCGGGGCGCGAGCGGGTACTCCGCGAGGTTGTCGGTCACGGCGATCACGTGGTCGGCGTAGCGCGCGTCGAGCATCGCGTACCCCATCGCGCCGCAGGCCGTCTTGCCCGCCGAGCCGGTGAAGTTGCCGAGCCGGTCGCAGGCCGGCGCCGCCAGAAAGGCCACGTCGATATGCAGGCTTCCCTCCTCGATCGCGCGCGCCCGTCCGCCGTGGCTGCGGATCATGACGGGAAGCTCGAACTCTCCGTTCGATATGGCTTTCCCTACCTCTCCACGGACGCCGGAGGTGTTCAGGCGCGCGACGACCCCCTTGCGCACCGCGTCCGCGACGCAGTCGTGCGAGTCGCCCAGCGAACTCGGAGCGAGCGTGATATTGCGAATGCCCATTTCGTCGAGCAGCGAGAGCACCATCCCGACGAGAGCGTCGCCGTTCCTGAGGTGATGGTGGAAGGAGATCGTCATGCCGTCGCGAAGTCCCGATTTTTCGATCGCTTCTTTCAGGTTTCTCGCCACCTTGTTTGTCGTCGGCGCAGCGATTTTTCTCGGGTAGAGCGTCGGCGTCCAGACGTGGTTTCCGTCGAGCCGTGCGCGCGGCCCCGCGTACGGGGCGAACTCCCCGAGCTCTGGAACGAACGTCGGGACTTCTCTTCCGATGGCGTTTTTCACAAGATTCTCCGGTTTCATAGGTCTTCGACCTCCATTCCGGCGAGGCGGGCAAGTTCGAGCGTCCGCACGGCCTGCGCGACCACGGGCGCGTCCACCATGCGGCCGTCGACGGCGACGACGCCGAGATGGCGCTCCTCGGCGTCCCGCGCTCCCCGGACGATGCGCTCGGCCTTCCGGACCTCTTTCTCGTCCGGAGAGAACGCCTCGTGGATGATCGCGATCTGCGAGGGGTGAATCGCGGCCTTGCCGGAGAAGCCCAGCGAGACCGACATCCTTGCCTGCTCGCGGAGTCCCTCCGGGTTGTTGATGTCGGTGTACACCGTGTCGAACGCGAGCAGGCCGTTCGCCTTCGCGGCGAGGATGACGGCGCTCTTCGCGTAGAGCAGCTCCAGTCCCTCGCGGGTCGCCTTGATGCCGAGGTCCGCGGCAAGATCCTGCCCGCCGATGGTGAGCCCAAGAATACGGGGAGAGGAGGCAGCGATCGAGGGTGCGTTCACGATCGCCCGCGCCGTTTCGAGCATCGCGTGGATGCGGACCGAACCGGGCTTCATGCCGTGCTCGTGCTCCAATCGTGCGATGATCTCGTCGGCGGCCCGGACATCTCCCGGGGAGTCGATCTTCGGAATGCGCACGGCGTCGGGTGCGGAGGGGACGATCTCTTCAAGGTCGTCCTTGAAGAAGGGCGTATCCAGTCCGTTGATGCGCACCACGCGCTCCACCGCTCCGAAGTCGAGCGTCCGCAGCGCGTGCTTCACCAGCTTGCGGGCCGAGTCCTTTTCGGATATGGAGATGGAGTCCTCCAGGTCGAGGAGGACTCCATCCGAACCGTAGATGGCGCAGTTCTGGATCATGCCGGGGTTGTTCCCCGGAATGTAGAGCAGGGACCGCCGGGGACGGTCCAGAAGTGTCTTCATAGGGCATGCTTCCTTCTTTTCAGCAGTGAGTAGGCGAGCGAAATCCCCGCCAGTGCGATGAGCGTCGCGGAGATGGGTTTCGAGAAGAAGATGCCGAGAGAGCCGTCCGAGAGCGTCATCGCGTTCCGGAACGACTGCTCCGTGGTGCCGCCCAGAATGAGCGCGAGCACCATCGGCGGCAGAGGAATTTCGAGCTTCGAGAAGATGTACCCGCCGAGGGCGCACCCCATCACGAGGATGAAGTCGAAGGCGCTGTAGTTCAGGAAGTAGGTCCCCATGAAGCCCATGCCCAGAATCAGGGGGAGCATGATTCTCTGGGGGATCTTCAGCAGCTGGACCAGCGGAATGGCCAGCGGCAGGTTGATGACCACGAGGATGACGTTGCCGATGAGCATCGACGCGATGACGCCCCACGCGATCTCGGGATACTGGGAGAAGAGGATCGGTCCGGGCTTGACGCCGAGCATCATCAGTGCGCCGAGCATGACCGCCGTGGTCCCGGAGCCGGGGATGCCGAGCGTGAGCAACGGCACCATCGCGCCCGCCGCGCAGGAGTTGTTGGCCGCCTCGGGGGCGGCGAGCCCCTCGATGGCGCCCTTGCCGAACTTTTCGGGGGTCTTGCTGATATTTTTCTCCATCGCGTACGACATGAAGGTGGCGATGCTCGCTCCCATGCCGGGAAGGACGCCGACGAAGAAGCCGAGGGGCGAGCTGCGGAGCATGGGCATGATGCACTTTTTGAAATCGGGCCAGCTGACCCACACCTTACCGATGCTCTTGGCGTCGAGCTTGTGCTGCATGTCGAGCGCCTTGTAGTTCTTGAACACCTCGCAGATGGCGTAGACGCCGATCATCACGACGAGGAAGTCGATGCCGTCCTGAAGGTGCTCGACGCCGTAGGTGAAGCGCATCTGCCCCGTCAGGGCATCGATACCCACCGTGGAAAGCATGAAGCCGATCCCCATGGCGACCACGCCCTTCAGCAGACTCCCCTCGGCAAGGGTGATCGTGGCGACGAGGGCGAAGAGCATCAGGGAGAACATCTCCACGGGACCGAAGCGGAGCGCCGCGGAGGCGATGGGGCCGGTAAGGAAGATGAGGAAGAACATTCCGATGGTGCCGCCGATGAAGGAGGCGATGGCGGAGATGGCGAGCGCGGAGCCGGCCTGTCCGTTCTTCGTCATCGGGTAGCCGTCGAAGCAGGAGACGATGGCGGAGGCGTCGCCCGGCGTGTTGATCATGATGGAGGCGCGGGAGCCGCCGAACATGGCGCCGTAGTAGACCGCGCACATGGTGATGAGGGCGGTCGAGGGATTCATTCCGAACGTGATGGGAATGAGGATGGCCACGCCCGTCGCCGGGCCGAGGCCGGGGAGCATGCCCATGATGGTGCCGAGGAGTCCGCCGATGAAGACCCACATGATGTTGTAGGCCGTCATGGCCGTGGAAAACCCTATGGCGAGGTTCGCGAAGATTGCGTCCATATCGGAATGTCCTCCTTAGAATGGGAGCATGTTCTCGATGATGCCCCGGGGAAGGCTCAACTGGAGGGCGATGGCGAACGCTCCGTAGGTGACCGCGGGAAAGAGAAGAGAGATGAGTACGTTCTGGACGAATCGTCCTCTGTTGATCATCAGCGTGGCGCAGAGCATGAAGAGCGATGTGGCCAGCAGATACCCCCACGAGTCGAGCACCATTCCGTAGACGACGCCGAGGACCATCGTCACGGCGATCTTGATCCACACGCCCGCGTCCTGGACGAAATTCCAGTTCACAGGTTCCTTTTTAGAGGTAAGTTTATCGCCGATGCACAGCGCGGCCCCCGCCAGTATGACGGCGCAGGCCACGATCACGGGAAACAGGCGGGGGCCGATCGCGTCGCCGGCCTTGACGTCGGGCAGCTGCATTGCGGTCGCCAAATAGATGGCCCCGAGGATGAGCGCGATGAGGCCGCTCGTAAAATTCTTGCTCATTGTTCAACCTCCGTCTCCGGGTGGAATAGTTCAAAAAACGGCGGGAGGAGTGCGCTCGTCCCCCCGCCGGAAAGTGCTCCGCGCCGTCGTTACTTCAGGCCGACCTGCGTCAGCAGCGAATCGAATTCCGTGGTGCTCTCCTCAAGGAACGCGGTGTGTTCGGCGGAGTTCTGGTAGAAGTTGCTCCATCCGAGGTTCGCGATAAGGGTTTTCCACGTCTCGGTCTGCACCATCTTCGAGAAGACGTCGTCCCAGTACTTTACCTGCTCCGGGGTCAGATCGGGAGCGCCGACGATGCCTCTCCAGTGCGGGAAGACCAGATCGATGCCCTGCGCTTTGAAGGGCTCCACGTCGGGCAGGAAGTCGAGCTTCTCGTCCGAGCTGACGCCGATGACGCGCATCTTCCCGGCTTTGTGCTGCTCGAGCACTTCGCCGAGGCCGATGCTGGTGGCTTTCACGTGGCCGCCGAGGACCGCCGGGACGATCTCGCCGCCCGCGCCGGGGTAGACGATGAACTTGATGCCGGCGGGATCAACGCCGAATTCCTGCGCAAGTTCAAGGAACATCAGGTGGTCGTTGTTGCCGAGGGTGGGGCCGACGCCGATGGGTACGGCGGAGGGATCGGCCTTGATGGCCTCGAAAAGGTCCTTCACGGTCT
>Ga0334886_1003359_pt1 | contig 14357 bp, 17 predicted proteins | sample GraSluR1_MG_9_FD_207232 | JGI IMG/M metagenome (GOLD analysis project Ga0334886, IMG submission 207232) | Sludge microbial communities from methane-producing bioreactor in Wageningen University, Netherlands - Granular Sludge_27_06-R1 | ecosystem: Engineered > Bioreactor > Anaerobic >...
CTTTTCGGAACTCCAGGGTTATGGGAAGCTCCGCCCCGGGGAAGTACTTCTGCCATAATGCGGTGAACCGATCGCGGAGTACGATGTCCATAGTAGCTCAAATATCTTTTAGGTATAAGCAGGTTATCATTTAACCGACTTGCAGGATTGGAGAAGATGGGCGCGAAAGGAGGGCTGGTTCATCGTGGAGGAGATCGGAGGGTTCGTCTCCCTGCGGCTACGAGGTTATATTCTAAGAAGGAAAAGCTTTTCGACTCTTGCTCTAATCTGGGTGGCGGAAAAACGATGTAGAATCCTTACAGCTCATCATTAATCGACAGGAATATCTCGCCAGTTATCGTCGTTTGGATCTGTTTTTTCTTTCCCTTTGGAATCACCTTTAATGCATTGAGGCCGACGAGCCGTCCGACCTGCCGTGATATGGTGCTCTCGGATATGTCAAGTCTTTCTGCCATCTCGGTTATAGTGGTGGGCTGGTTATCGCGGATGTCTCCGAGAACGGATTTCGACTTTTCATCAAGGCTCTGTACGATTTTGGGGAGATTAATCTCTCTCATGACCCGATCGATGTCGCTGTAGTTTGTCGCTTTTTGAATCCTCTGGGATTGAGAGAGACAAGCGATGGCAAAGGCGAGAAAAATCTCCCTCGGGCCGCCGGATAAATTGGCTATTATCTCCCCCTCGGCAGTTTTTATGAGGTCGATCAGGGAGAGGAGCATCCCCTCAAAATTTTGGTGGTCAACCCGATGAATTTCCACAGTTAGCGAGCTATCGATCTGCCTTGAAAGGTCCCGGACCGCCTGGACGGTTCCCTCGCCCCTGGTGTCGGTTTCCTTCTCAGGCCTGATGAGGATAATCTTGTCGTCTCCCTGTATCCCATATTTCACCATCATGGAGAGTATCTGAGAGGTATCGAATCCCGATAGGGATATGTACGTTTTCATTTGCCGTATCACTTTATTTATTGCATAAATCACTTTCTCTCCCATATGAATGAATTAATCTAACTTTGATTGCAAAATAATGAAATTATTGCGTCAATCGATAGGTTTATACATGAAGGGGTAATACGAACTGTCAGAGATGCCGCAGAAGATATCTTTCGTCGCAAGGCCAAAGGCAGAGTTCGAAATCCCATCCAGCGAGGGGTATCAACTTTACTCCTCGATCCTGGAAGTGATGCGGGAGGGCGACGAGGCGATCAGCGAACATGCCCACGACTCGCCACAGAGCTCCATCGCCGTAAGCCCCCTCTGGGGAAGGTTTGGAAAGTGCCCTCGGCCTCATCACAAACTCGTCCTCCCTGGGGAGAGGTACGAGCTGAATTTGGGAACCACGGACCCGAAGGAGGCGGAGATCTTTCGGTCGATCATCAGCCCCCTCATCTTCAAAGAAAAGGACATCCGCCTTCATCAGGGCGACCTCGTGATCGATGAGGTGAAGAGCAGCTCCATCAGCTTTCAGGAGCTGGTCGACTCCGCAAAGGATGGCAAGAGCCAAGAGATCGAGTTCTGGTTCAGGTCGCCAGCCTGCATCCAGTACAAGAACAGCACCGTCTCCGAGATGTTCCCCCACCGGGAGGCGGTCTTCTCCTCCCTCGTCTCCAAGTGGAACGCCGTCGTGCCCGAGGGGCTCAGGATGGGGATCGAGAGGGACGAGATAGCAAGGCACGTGGTGGAGAGGCCAGACCCGCACACCTACAGAACTCACAGCGTCGTCGTGAACACCGTCTTCGACAGCGCCAAAGGCCACCCCAGGCCGATCTTCAAGCAGGGCTTTTCCGGGCGGTGCGGCTACTCCTTCGCCAGGGGCGCGCCGGAGGACGTGAAGAACGCCGTTCTGATCCTTTCTCGGTTTGCGGAGTACAGCGGCGTTGGGAGCGCTGTGAGCCGAGGATGCGGGGCGGTGGAAGTTGGGGTAAGCGAGGTGAGGACATGAAAGATACACTGGAAGACCCATTAGAAAAAGAAGATATAACCGAAGAGTATTTAGACGAATTGGGCAAGGAAACTGCTGATGCTTATACAGCCATAAAACTGTATCTTGGAGATTATATTGACAATGTCGTGGCATCGCTTTTCAAAGGCTCGGCACGTTTGGACGCAAAGTATAACAAGGCACTCAGTTATCCTGCCCATATAATCACCGCAGTTTTTACGGGATCGATATTATACATTTATGATCGGTCACCAGTAGGGCCGACTATAACGCCCCAGGAGATAAAGTTAATAAAGCTACTCTGTACAGCTTTGACCCTTCATGATGTAAATAAATTCTGGAATGAAATCACGGGATCTAATTACGAAGGTAATTATTATAAATTATTGAAGGATTATTTCGAACTTGATCCATTTAATCTTAAGGGGTATTTCCCCGAGTGGGAAGAAGAGCTTGATGAAATTGCATTTCTTGTTCAGCACGCTCAAGAATCTGATGACGCTCAGTGTGAAACCAGATTTTCACGACCTAAATATGCGAGATTATTGCCTTACGTTAAAATTGGTGATAAAATTGCAAGTTTGAGCAGAGTTGAGAATCCTCTTCAAGAGATACAAAGGCGTCTGGAAGTAGAGGGTCACGATGTCCACGTTTTGTGGTTGCCAGAAATGCCTCAGCAACTTCTGTCTCAGGTTGTGTATCGAAGTGCAAAGAAGTTCTTAGTTAGATCTGGAGGGGTACCTCTTTTAATCTCTCCAAATGGCATATTATATTTATCTAAAAATAGAATATGTGTCAATGTTGATGGTTTAAAACAGTTGATAAGCGAAGAACTAATCGAGAATACAGATGCGAAGCCTGATTTTTCATGGAAAAAACTTAATTTATCTCCACTACTATCAATCCCGATTGATGAAGATGCAAGGTTTAGAGTTTATATAGAATCTGTGCGTGAAAAAACTGAATCAGGTCTTTTGGGTGATCTCGGTAAAACGATTTATCCTAAAGAAGAAGACATCCGAGAAGCGATAGCATGTATCACATACTTCATATATAATGATAAAAATGGCTCAGATTGGATGAAGTTTCCGAAATTAGAACGAAACATACAGAATGAGCAGATCTTAGAGGAACTACAGAAAATAGGACAGATTCGCCAAACTTTTGCGAATCAAGATGGAGTAGGTGGACAGAAATGCAAGCCCTATACTGTTCATGAGATCGTACAAGATTGCAATGATTATAAGGGCACCCTTAAATTGTTACATGAACATGTAAAAGAGGCCATATTATCCAAATTAGATGACGATTCTTCAGCATTAGATTCGATAACGGACTTGGTTTACTCTTACAACACAGAAAAACCAAATGGCCTAATTGCTGATACATTCCCAACGGGGAATACAGATGTTTGCTTCATGTGTGGTGCAGTTGCAAAAAATGAATATAAACCAGGACGATATTTCCTTCAATCTGGGGGCTTTACCAAGCGCGCCACATTAAACGATCAATACAAGCGCGAATGTGATGCCTGCCAGCTTGAGCGCTTACTCCTCAATCATCTAATCGAAAATAGCGGTTTTCGTGTGAATGATGATTTAATATTTTTCTATTTTTATTTTGACACTGTTTTTACTAACCTCGATCCGTTCCAAAATCAGATGAGCAAAGTGGAAATAAGTGTAGAAGGGACGAAAACAAAAAAACTCGGTTTGAATTTCACACTGGGGGATTTCGCCACTCCGTTTCACATCGAGCCTATGGCCATCAAATCATCAAGCGATCATTCGAGTAAAACTACACGTCGAGCGCGTGCAATCCACACTGCAATAAAAGCTTGTTTAGAGTGCGGCTGTAAGTGCGTAGTAACAAGTCCATATTCATTGATTCGAATGTATGATGATGTATTTTACAATGAAAGGCCGAACACGCTTGAAATGAATTTTGGATTGGATAAAGTTGAATATTTCAAAGATGCAAGGAGATTGTCAGCTCAATTGGACGTCATCAATCAGTTTGATGGTATAAAAGGGATGCACCGCGTTCAGATATTTGAACCCATCATGGTGATTCCTTATATAAAAAGAGAATCCAAAGACTTTTCGAGTTGGGTGATTGCAAATGGAGAATATATCAAGAAATTATTTGGAGGTAGTAGTTTGGATATGAAAGATGTTGCAGAAAAAGGTGTCCACCTCTTTGGAAAACACCGCTTTAGCGGATCATATAAACGTGTAAAAATATTCCGAACATCTCTAGACTCCTTGGTGGCATCAAAAGCGCAAAAATATTCAGACGATGAAGCAATAAGGTTTGCGGCTGCAGAAGTCTGGAAAGACGTATTGCGAGAGCAGTACAGCCCAAAGAAAGGAAAAGATATCCCCACAGAGTGCTTGGATTATGTTGAGAGTATCGTGATGTACCTGAGATCTCATGACCTGTGGGATGTTAAGAAGATATCTCAGTGGGGAAACTCGTTGACCGATATGTATGAATTTGAGTATATTCTGGCTACAAAAAAGGATGGTGATGAAGAATGAATTGGGCCGAACTTAAAGAGAGTGTGCCAAGTGATGGCTTTGCTGAAAAGTATGAGATATATAGGAAAGCAAGACCTACGGTTACGTTGATAGTTCTCAGAACGGCAACAGATCCGATTCTTTTTAGAAGCACTGACTCAGAACGAGCTGAAACCCAAGAATTCAACGGTGTTATTCATGCACAGGTAAATGGCGAAAAATTTGTTAGCAAGGAGCGATTAACAGGGCTCAACCTCTGTCGAAAACTCGATGAAGATGAAAATATCATTTCAGAGGAGTACACGTATAACGAGCCAATACCTAGCCTTCCCAAATCCAAAAATGCTGATATGCTTACTTACGGCCTTGCAGGAACGGTTTCTGGGGCGACATTTTCTCAAAAGAGCCATGTCATTGAAGGTTACACATACAGCTTAGAGCCTTATGATCTCATGAACAAAGAGGTACACAATGCGCTTTACGAAAGTGGGACGATGCTAAGTGATAAAATCGTAAATGGAAAGCGCAAGCAATCTGAAAGCCTGTTCAATCCCGTTAAAGTACAACCTGGCACACACTTTGTACATTTCATCACTCTTGAGGCTGGGACAAAGGAGATGCTTCTCTATCTGATGCATAATATCCTCAACACGGGAAGATATGGAGCACGCGAAACCCGAACGGGCCGAAACATGAAAAATGAGATTGTCGGTGTGATAACATCTCCTGGTGACAGCTCTTTGAGTTGTGGGGAACTAATTTCAGATTATATAACCGAATCTGAGAGTGAGCTTCCCAGGAACACGATCAGTTCTAAGATATCGGATTATATCAAAGAGCATAAACGAGCAGATTGGATTTTATATTATGCAAACGATTTCGAATTAGATGTCGGCAGCGAATTTCCGAAATGGTTGAAGAATCTGATTGATACTGGATGTTGTAAAGATGAAAATGATTCTACAGTGATCAAGAGTGCGTTAGAAATTATACGCAAACAAGGATTAGAAGCAGTCGGAAAGAAAGAAACCAATCAGTAGATGGTAGAGACAGGATTAGTGATTAATGTGGAGACAGCAACATATCGTACCACGCTCCACTCTCCGCTATTTTATTCAAGTTCAGAGGGTGTTCTGGTCAGCGCAGATCGCATATTGGGGAGTACTGCATTGACGTATTCCTTTGCGTATAATCTTGGAATGTTAAAAAAACATTATTTTCTTTTCGGAGATGAGGCGGTTAACCATCAATATCACGAACTTGCAGATATACCATTACTTGTAAGCGATGGAAAACCCATCGATGTCCACTTCAAAGAAGAAACCTTCAAGAGCACCGAATATCTATCCGAGAGAAGTTTGACTGTAACTATACCAAGCACTAACAAAGGGGACTTGGGTAAGTTCAAAAAGACCGACCCTTATTGGATGGGCAGTGACTCCGCTGTAACGATAAGCAAAGTTCGACGCTACATTGGACTTGCACCAGGGAGTACCTTTGAAGTTACGGTTTGGTCTGAAGAAACTCTGCCGGATGACTTATTCTTGACCCTTGGAATCCGGAGAAGCGGTGAGTTGAGGTTAAAGAAAACAAAACCTTCCAGTAAGGTACACTTAAACATTTACATGCTCAGCCAAGTTTACGGCCTAGATGAACAAACCATTTTAGAATTGTATAACGCATCTGGGAAACTTGTTCGTGGCAGCGATTACAGGAAACATCACATTCTTGATGTTGATGTTAAACTGGTGAACGATAAAATTTTGCCTGTAGTTTTCGGGGGATAAATCATGGTAGTTGTTGAGGAAGTCTATCTTCCATCGGTTGAAGATACTTATGGTCTTGCGCCAGAAGGGCGGAAACTGCGCGCTTTTCAAAAGGAATTTATCGATTGTGTGAATGATGAAGATGCGGATGTCATACAGTTGGAAGCCCCAACCGGTGCAGGGAAAACCCTCTGCTTTGAATATCTGCTAAATCAAAAACATAAGGTTCTTCTTTTGTACCCAACTAACGCCTTGATACAAAGCCAGATGCAGAGATTTGAGGATGAAGGATTTCGTGTCGCGAACATATCGTCAAAAATCCTGAAAAGAAGAGGACCTGAACGTGCACGTGAGCTTTGGAGTTTGATAAAAAGAAAAGACATAATATTAACAAATCCAGATATTTTTCAAGCGATTATCGGAGCCATGTATAGGAACCCGGAAGGAGACCTGATACAAGCATTTCATCAATTTAATTATGTGATTTATGATGAATTTCATGCATATGGTGAGTTTGAGCTGAGCGGCATCCTCACTCAAATTGCTCTTTTCCAAAATATGAGTTGGTGCAGGGTGATTTTAAGCAGTGCAACACCCAAACATGAGATATTGGATCTTCTCAACCTTGTACGGATTGGAAAAGATAGGCGGACTCCAATAGTTAAGACGGTTAAAGCCGAGCCAGGATCTTCAGAAGATGAAAAACCCATCCGCTATCGTACCGAAGTAGAATTTCATCAGGGAAAGATTCTCGATTATACTGAAGAGATTGCAGATAAACTGATGGATGTGACAAAAGATATCGAAATGAGCGGGCCTCAGATACTCTTAATCTTCGATAGGGTAAAGGACAGCAATTGTTTTTATTCTCGTCTGTACAAGGAATATCCCGATTTGTACAGATATGTGGAGAAGGATAACGGCTACGATACGAACCAGATCGGAGATGCACCTGATTTCACCAAACCCATCCTAATATCAACAAATAAAAGCGAGTTGGGTCTCGATTATCCGATAAAAATGCTGTTCATGGAGGATGGGTTTAGCTTCGACTCTTTTATCCAGCGATTTGGTCGTGCTGCTCGGCATGAGCCTGCTAAATGTTACATTTACACAAAAAAGGAGGCAAATCCCCTCTTCTCGGATGAATCATTTGAATATCTGGATTTTTTAGACAAGATCAGATATATAACTGACGAATATAATATCCAGGCGAAAAAAGTAATTAGACTATTTACATTCAGGCAAGCATTGGCGATAGAAGGTTATAGCCACCAAAAATGTAGGGAAGAAGATCTAAGAGCGTTTTTTGCGGTCGAATCAGGATATAGCTATAAGTTATGGCTGACCTTTTTTATGTTATTAAACAAATATGATGGGTTGGGTTTGTCAAACCAAAACTTGGCTCGACTCAATCTCTTGGTCAAGGACCTCAAGAACGCTTGCAGGAGCTTGAGGGGAAGATCTCTCCAGCTTCCAGTCTTGTATCAAAGGGGACACGAAGTGCGCAGGACAGCCTATGATGTGCTCTCTGTTCTAAACAGGGTTCCTGCATCAGTAGAAAAAACTGACGAAGGATTGGTTATAACAGAACTCGAAAGTGGCGATCCTGGACCTTTCATAAAGGCGATAACATTGCCCTACTTCCCTGCGATGATCGACTATCAAAAGCGCGATGGCCAATTCAGAGACGAAATAGAAACCATCGCCAAGAATGCTCTCGACGTATTCCCGAAAAAGCAGCAAGAATTCATGCTTAATTGTATTCGATCACTGTATTACTCAGTCGACCCAGACAAAGTGATATTGCCAGAGGAGGTTATCCTCTGGAACGACAAAGTTGTGCCTCTATCTGAAGAGGCTATGGAGTTCTATGATGATTGAGGAAGACTTCAACCTCGTCAACGTCTCCGACCTCAATCAGTACCTCTACTGCCCTCGGCGCTTCTACTACCTGATGTTCTACAACACCCAGGGGTTGAATTACTACCTCGCAGACGGCCGATCGAAGCACGCGAACCAGAGCCGACGAGGGGGCTGGTATCGGGAGATGTACCTGAGGTCCGAGAAGCTCAGGCTTCACGGAAAGATCGACCTTCTGGAGAGCAAGACGAGATTGACACCAGTCGAGCGAAAGCACGGTGACTCTTACTTCGACAACGATGAGGTCCAGCTCGCCGCCTACTGCATGCTCCTTGAAGACCACATCGGCGAGCCCGTAAGGATGGGCTATCTCTATCTCTTTGGGACAAACGAGCGGTACGCCATCTCGATCACAGACTGGCACCGCGAGAAGGTCGCCGAGACTGCGGAAGCGATCCGGAGGATGAGCCTTGGGAGGATACCGGACTTCGCCGAGAACTCGAACAAATGCGAGAAGTGCAGCACAGTCCAGTACTGCATGCCCTTCGAGACGAGGATTGTGGAGATGGGGCGGGGTAGCGGGAGCAGGGGCAGAAAAGGAAGAGGAATGCGGAGGACGAGAGCATGAAGGCGAGCGAGGGGCTCTTCGACGAGAGCGTCGTTTACGTGACGAGACAGGGCTCCCAGGTGGGGGTGGAAGGCGGCCGGATCGTCGTCTTCGCCGCCGGCGAGGGCGAGATCGGCTCCTTTCCCATGGGCCAGGTGGACACGGTCAACATCTTCGGGAACGTCAACTTCACGACCCCCTTTGTAGCTCGGGCGAACGAGCACGGGATCGTCTTGAACTACTTCACCTCGTTCGGCCGGTACCGTGGAAGCTTCGTTCCCGAGAGGAACACCATCGCCGAGGTGCGCCGCAGGCAGTACGCCATCACCGAAGAGGAGGCTCTCAGGATCGCAGGCGAGATAGTCCGCGCCAAGATTAGAAACTCCCGGACCTTCCTGGGCCGAAAGGGTGTGACGAGCGAGGCAGACGGCGGGAGGCTGGCGGAGCTTGAGTCCCTCGCCCCCGGCGCCGAGACGATGGACGGCCTCCGGGGGATCGAAGGGGAGGCGGCGCGGCTCTACTTCAGCCTTCTGGATGGCTGCCTCGCCGAGGGGTGGACCTTCGAGAGGCGGAGCCGCCGACCGCCGGAGGACCATATCAACGCCCTCCTCTCTCTGACCTACTCGATGATGAAGAACGAGGTACTGAGCGCCCTTCGCCAGTACAACCTCGACCCCTTCCTCGGGATGCTCCACGCCGACCGACACGGCCGCCCCTCCCTGGCCCTCGACCTGCTGGAGGAGTTTCGTCCGATATTCTGCGACGCCTTCGCCGTCCGGCTCGTGAACAAGGGCATTCTTACCCACGACGACTTTCAGGTCGACAACCACCTGAAGGACTACGCCTTCAAGAAGTATCTTGAGAAGTTTGACGAGTACATGAAGGAGGAGTTCACCCATCCGAGGTTCGGCTACGTCGTCTCCAGGAGGAAGGCGGTGAGGATGCAGACCATCCTTCTGCGAAAGGCGATCACCGGGGAGCTGAAACGGTATTATCCCCTGGCATTCAAAAGATGAGGCTGGAGATATGAGGCTCGCAGTGGCTTACGATATCAGTGAGAACAGGATCAGGACCCGAGTCTACAAGATCCTGGAAAAGTACGGCGCCTGGAAGCAGTACAGCGTCTTTGAGCTGGAGATCGATGCCGTTCAGAGGTTGATGATGGAAGACGAGATCAAGGCCCAGATCAAGCCGGGGGACAAGGTCCGGATCTACCAGCTCTGCGAGCATTGCGTCAAGAATATCAAGGATATCGGAGAAAAATCTCCGGAGAAGAAGTCTAACGTGGTGTGATGGTTCATGGAAGTTTATAAATTCGGGGTACGGAGGGGGTTCATGACCGAAGGTCTCGAATTCCGGCATTTAGAAGGCTTTATATCGAAAAAAGGCCAACTCATGGGTACCGTTGCAAGGCCTGAGAAAACCCGATAGGGATTGAAACTTGCTGGTGTCGGTGATGTCGATGTGGATCGTTCCATGTTGCAAGGCCTGAGAAAACCCGATAGGGATTGAAACACGGCGTTGCATTGCTTTCAACGGGATCAAGACGAGGTTGCAAGGCCTGAGAAAACCCGATAGGGATTGAAACCTCGACTAGCCATTGTTCCCAGGATTCTATATCTGAGATGTTGCAAGGCCTGAGAAAACCCGATAGGGATTGAAACTAAGACCCCGCGCGGTGGATCGCCGAGGGCAGTTTATGTTGCAAGGCCTGAGAAAACCCGATAGGGATTGAAACATCGACGGGCACATCGAGGGAAATGAAGGGTACTGGAAGTTGCAAGGCCTGAGAAAACCCGATAGGGATTGAAACGTGGATCCGAAAATTCACAAACAGCGTCATTTAATGTTGCAAGGCCTGAGAAAACCCGATAGGGATTGAAACACCAAGGGCGTATTTGAGGCCAACTCGAAGTGTGATATGTTGCAAGGCCTGAGAAAACCCGATAGGGATTGAAACGATCAAATCGGGTTCCAAGCATCGGGACGGGGTGTTGTTGCAAGGCCTGAGAAAACCCGATAGGGATTGAAACAACCCGGTTTTCTTGTCATACTTCACTTCGGCCACAGTTGCAAGGCCTGAGAAAACCCGATAGGGATTGAAACTCGGTGTCCTCATCGGGTTCACAGAACCTGTCCCAAAGTTGCAAGGCCTGAGAAAACCCGATAGGGATTGAAACGTTATTATGGGAGATCCGAGGGCGGCAGGGGATGGAGTTGCAAGGCCTGAGAAAACCCGATAGGGATTGAAACAGCGAAGCCGAAAAACGCGTCGGCTTTCGGCATCAGCGTTGCAAGGCCTGAGAAAACCCGATAGGGATTGAAACCTATCCTTTCCTATCGGCCAGACGCCCAACACCTTTGTTGCAAGGCCTGAGAAAACCCGATAGGGATTGAAACCTCTTTGGTTCGCCCGTATTCATCGACGACCCCGAAATAGTTGCAAGGCCTGAGAAAACCCGATAGGGATTGAAACATATCCATCTCCCCATGCCGAAATGCGAATCAACGTTGCAAGGCCTGAGAAAACCCGATAGGGATTGAAACTGGGCCGTCGGGGCTGAGAGTGCGAGATCCGATAACGTTGCAAGGCCTGAGAAAACCCGATAGGGATTGAAACTCTCTTCCCATCTGTGGGGGATAGTCTCGCCAGGAGTTGCAAGGCCTGAGAAAACCCGATAGGGATTGAAACCGATCCCGGCGGCAAGCCCAAATTGTCCAACTGTAGTGTTGCAAGGCCTGAGAAAACCCGATAGGGATTGAAACACAGAACGCCACGGCGACGAAAGCGAATTTTTGAGAAGTTGCAAGGCCTGAGAAAACCCGATAGGGATTGAAACACCGCCTGATTCGCGCCACATTTATCGCGCCATGACGTTGCAAGGCCTGAGAAAACCCGATAGGGATTGAAACTAGATCTTAACGGCGTATATCATCCCAGCCCCTCCAGTTGCAAGGCCTGAGAAAACCCGATAGGGATTGAAACACTTTGGGCGGGTTCCCCACAGCGAGATCGGAGAAGAGTTGCAAGGCCTGAGAAAACCCGATAGGGATTGAAACGTGACGATTGTAAAAACGATAACGTCACCACAAAAGTTGCAAGGCCTGAGAAAACCCGATAGGGATTGAAACCGGATCGAGAAGCCCATCGTCGAGAAAACGTCTCTCGGTTGCAAGGCCTGAGAAAACCCGATAGGGATTGAAACATCTCCACCGGCTCCCCTCCACCGTCGGGGTGGTTCTGGTTGCAAGGCCTGAGAAAACCCGATAGGGATTGAAACAGGACCTGGCAACGTTGAGCACAGTTGCCACAAGGTTGCAAGGCCTGAGAAAACCCGATAGGGATTGAAACCCTGATGTGGGATGGTTATGGCCATCAGCCGCTACGTTGCAAGGCCTGAGAAAACCCGATAGGGATTGAAACAGCTCCTCTACAACGACGAACACGGCTCCAAGACTCTGTTGCAAGGCCTGAGAAAACCCGATAGGGATTGAAACCTGACAGGTCTGGTCATGGTCCTGGTAGAAAAGGGGGAGTTGCAAGGCCTGAGAAAACCCGATAGGGATTGAAACACAGAGCAACTAGGATTCTACGGGACCGAGCCGATAAAGTTGCAAGGCCTGAGAAAACCCGATAGGGATTGAAACATTTAAAAATGATAACGAAAACTGATATCCCGGCCGTTGCAAGGCCTGAGAAAACCCGATAGGGATTGAAACCAGCGTATCACTAACAGAATATTCAAAGAAGGTTCGGTTGCAAGGCCTGAGAAAACCCGATAGGGATTGAAACAGATCTTCCCTCTCGTTGTCCTTCCCTCTGTTTACGTTGCAAGGCCTGAGAAAACCCGATAGGGATTGAAACATGGAACATGGCACAAGATTATCCTAAGACCGATAGGTTGCAAGGCCTGAGAAAACCCGATAGGGATTGAAACGCCGAACCATCCCGATTACGATATTTACGGGCTCAAGGTTGCAAGGCCTGAGAAAACCCGATAGGGATTGAAACATCCCCAACATGAGCAAGATCATTCCAGACATCGAGTTGCAAGGCCTGAGAAAACCCGATAGGGATTGAAACCGGTCTGTGGGTGCATCGACTCCACTCACCACAAAAGTTGCAAGGCCTGAGAAAACCCGATAGGGATTGAAACATGGCGATGATCCTGGTGGAGATCGCCGGGAGGTATCGTTGCAAGGCCTGAGAAAACCCGATAGGGATTGAAACACGTTATTCCAGTATTTCCTAGCTTTCTCCATCGAATCGTTGCAAGGCCTGAGAAAACCCGATAGGGATTGAAACTCGGGTGTCGGCTAAGAAGTCATCCGCGGCGGTGCCTACGTTGCAAGGCCTGAGAAAACCCGATAGGGATTGAAACGACGACATCTCGATAGTCTTTCCGTCCCCGGCGCGTTGCAAGGCCTGAGAAAACCCGATAGGGATTGAAACGGCATCTCCGAGACCGCCAAGGAAAGGAGGCATTCAAGTTGCAAGGCCTGAGAAAAACCGATAGGGATTGAAACAGTACGTTGTTGATCCGGGCATAGAGAGCCCGTGGGGGGTTGCAAGGCCTGAGAAAACCCGATAGGGATTGAAACTGGCTAAAATCCAGCCGATGATTCTGGACAGGCTAGAGTTGCAAGGCCTGAGAAAACCCGATAGGGATTGGGTTCGCCGAGAGGAAGGCTCCCCGGTAGAGCTCCACGGCGGTGATAGGCGTGGTGAAGAGAGGGCCGCCCCCCCCTCCAGTGCCGCCAGGAGGGCCAGGGCTTTCTTTCGACCCCGCAGGAGATCGGCCCAGGAAGGAGGCGTCGAGGATCGCATCGCCATCAGGTTTTCCACGTCTGAAAAGACGTGGCCCCATTGAAGCTACGCGACGTCAAACCCATGAGACCGCCCATTCAGACTTTGTTTCCACGGCTGAAAAGTCATGGCCCTATTGAAGCAGACTTCCATGCATACCAGACAATCAGTAACGAAGCCACAACAGCTGAAAGCGTCATTAGTGCCCCACCCCAATATGCAGACAGTACCGCGTCAACTACGCCAACGAACCAAAGGGCTGCAAAGACCGAGCCCGCAATGATATTTACCCAGCGATTCATCGAACCCTTCAAGGTCATGGACAGGAAAGCCATCACCAATGGAACCAACATTAAGATTGCGGAGAACAGTATCAATTCAGGACCTATTTTCTGACCTTCTGCTTCTCCCGCCATTAACTGTGCTATTATACCCGGTTCCATAAGCATCAGTATCTGGTGAGCCAAAAAGGCAACTGCTGCAAAAAGCCAAAGCACTGAAATCTTTATCTTCCAATCGTCCAAAATCCTCTGCCTCCCATTCTGCCTCCTACAATAGTTTCTTAACCTAAATATCTGTGGGTATCATGATATATAAGCGTCATATTTACAGTGTTTCTATTGCAAAAATTAACATTATGTTGCAAAAAAAGTCGCAAAAAATAGGTTTTTTCAACAAAGCCAGATTTAGGTTACCCATTTAATGCTGAATCTGAATTCTCAATCCCCGCAATTTCCACGTCTGAAAAGACGTGGCCCCGTTGATGCGCCCTGGTGGTCGGGCGCACCCTCAGGACATTCAACAGCCGGCCCCAGTTCCAAAAAAAACAAGGATTGAAATACGAGTACCTGAAGAAT
>Ga0334886_1003361_pt1 | contig 14337 bp, 9 predicted proteins | sample GraSluR1_MG_9_FD_207232 | JGI IMG/M metagenome (GOLD analysis project Ga0334886, IMG submission 207232) | Sludge microbial communities from methane-producing bioreactor in Wageningen University, Netherlands - Granular Sludge_27_06-R1 | ecosystem: Engineered > Bioreactor > Anaerobic > Unclassified...
TACGCGCCCACGAAGGTGAATACCGTGACCGTCGCGATGACCGGCATGCTCAACGGCAGGAAGATGCTCCACCAGATCCGGAAGTAGCCCGCGCCGTCGATCCGGGCCGCCTCCTCCAGTTCCTTGGGCAGGGAGAGGTAGAACTGGCGGAACATGAAGATGAAGAACGCCGAGCCGAAGAAGGCCGGCACGATCAGCGGCAGGAAGGTGTTCAGCCAGCCGATCTTGTTGAACACGATGTAGGTGGGCACGAGGGTGACCGTCGAGGGAAGCATCATCGTGGCCATCAGCACGCCGAAGATCGTGTTCCGCCCCGGGGCACGCAGGCGTGCGAACCCGTAGGCGCTGAAGGAGCAGCTGAGCAGTGTGCCCAGGACCACGCCGGCGACCACGGTCGCGGTGTTCAGCGCGTAGTTCTGGAACGGGACGATCCGCAGCACCTCGGCGTAGTTGCTCCACTGCGGATCGAAGAACCACACCGGGGGGATCGCCAGGGTCTGCTCCGCGGTCTTCAGGGAGGTGAGCACCGTCCAGAAGACCGGCATCAGCACGACCACCGCACCCAGGCTGAGCACGATCACCCGGACGGCGATCTCCCTGCGGCTCAGCCGCACACCGCCGGAGCGGTCTTCCGCCGCCATCAGTCCTCCCCTACTTCGGTGTGCACCCACAGGGGCAGGGAACGGAACACCAGGGCGGTCAGCACGATGGTGATCGCGAAGACGACCCACGCGATCGCGGAGGCGTAACCCATCTCGAGGTAGTCGAACGCCACCCGGTAGAGGTAGAGCGGCAGCAGGAGGGTGGAGTTGTTCGGCCGGCCCCCGGTCAGCACGAACGGTTCGGCGAACACCTGCAGGGCGCCGATGATGCCCATCACCAGGTTGAAGAACGTGACGCCGGAGAGCATCGGCACGGTGATGAACAGGTGCTGCTTGAACTTGCTGGCCCCGTCCACGTCCGCCGCCTCGTAGAGCTCCTTCGGGATGCTCTGGAGGCCGGCGAGGTAGATCAGCATGGTGCCGCCGAAGCCCCAGATCCCCATGAAGATCAGGGACCAGATCGCCCAGTTCTCGTCGGTGAGCCAGCCGGGGCCATCGATCCCGAACAGGCCGAGGATGAGGTTGAACAGGCCGTGGTCGGTGTTGTAGAGCATGGCCCACACCCGGGCGACGGCGACGCCTCCGATGACGGAGGGCAGGTAGTAGGCCGAGCGGAAGAAGCCCATCGTCGGGATCTTCGCGTTCAGCAGGATCGCCACCACCAGGCCGGCGAGCATGGTGCCGGGAACCACGACAACGGCGTACAGCAGGGTGACTGACAGCGACTTCAGGAAGAGCTTGTCGCCCATCAACTTGACATAGTTGGCGACTCCAACGAACTCCGGCGCCGACAGCATGTCGTAGGAGGTGAGGCTCAGCCAGAGCGAAGCGATCATCGGACCGATCGAGAAGAGCAGTACTCCGAGGATCGCCGGCGCCATGAATATGTAGCACCACAAGGCCTCACGTCGCCGCAGACCGCTCAGGCGGTGCCGCCGCGCCCGGGGCTTCGCCGGTGCGACCGGGGATGTTGAGGTGGTTACCACCAGAGCTCCTCTGACCTGGTACTAAATCCACTGAACTGATTAAAGGCAATCATCCGTCAGGATCCCCGGGGGGTCAAGACCCCCGGGCAATCGTGACCTTCCCGAGACCTCGCCCCTGGTCACAACCGGACGGTCAGCCCGCCGTCGATGCGGACCGACTGGCCGGTGAGGTAGGTGTTGGCCGGGCCGGCCAGCCACGCCACCAGCTCCGCGATCTCGGCAGCCTCCGCCGCGCGGCCCAGCGGAAGCCGTCCGTGGTCGAGGTAGACGGTGCGGAACTCCGGGCTGGTGAGCTCGTCGACCCCGTCGACGAGCGACATCCGGGTGGCGACGAACCCGGGGGCGACGGCATTGACCAGGACGCCGTGCGGCGCGAGCTCGATCGCCGCCACCCTCGTTGCCGCGTCCAGGCCCGCCTTGGCGATGTCGTAGGCCAGCGCGCCCGGCTCACCGACCCCGGAGTGCACGCTGCTGATCGTGACGATCCGTCCCCACCCCCGCGCGGCCATTCCGGCGCCCAGCGCCCGGATCAGCAGGACGGGTGCGTGCAGGTCGATCGCGAGCAGCTGGTGGTAGAGCGCCGGGTCGAAGTCGCGCACCGGAGTGGTCGCGTACATCCCCGCGGCGTTCACCAGGATGTCGGTCTCCGCGGCGTGCCCGGCTCCGAACGCGGCGACCGCATCGAGGTCGGCGAGGTCGAGCCCGACCACCGGGAACTCGTCCCGACCCGGCTCGATGTCGACGCCGGTCACGTGGGCGCCCTCGCGGAGCAGGGCAAGGGCCGCGGCCCTCCCGATCCCGTTGCTCGCGCCGGTGACGACCGCGCGACGGCCGGCCAGCGCGCTCACTGGGCCAACTCCGGCGTGCGGTAGAGGCATTGCCCGTTCACCACGATCTCCACCTCCTGCAGATAGGGCCGGACCGCGTCCAGGTCGAGGTCCAGGCCGAGTCCGGGACCGTCCGGGAGCCTGAGCATCCCCTCCCGGTCGAGGGTCAGGGGGATGCGGGTCACCCCCTCGGCAAGGGGGCTGGCCGACACCGGGAACTCGCACAACAGGCCCGCCGGATGGTCGGCGTAGGGAACCAGCGACGCGGCGAGGGCGAGATGGGAGGTGAAGGTGTGGTTCACGAACGTCACGCCCCGGGAGGAGGCGTAGCCGGCCACCTGGCTGGCCGCCCCGATGCCCCCGATCCGTCCGGTGTCGATCTGCACGAAGCCAAGCCCGCCGTGGTCGATCAGCTGGCGGGCGACGTGGGCGTTGTGCGCCCCCTCTCCCCCGGCGAGGCGGACCCGGTTCGAGCGTCGGGCCAGAGCGGCGTAGGCCCAGACCGCGCCTCCGACGAAGGGCTCCTCCAGCCAGACCACGCCCGCCCGCTCCAGCGCGGGCAGCCGGGCCGCGGCGGCGTCGACATCGTCGTCCCAGACGGTGCCCGCGTCCACGAGCAGGTCGATCTGGGGCCCGAGCCCCTCTCGTGCCGCGGCGACCTGTTCGGCGTCCTCGGCCACACTGCCCCGGCCGTAGGGCCCCCACCCGAACTTGGCGGCCCGGAAGCCCGCAGCGGCCACGCCGCGGGCGCGCTCCAGCGTGGTCTGGGGATCGTCACCGAACAACTGCGAGGCGTAGGGACGGCGGGCGTTGTTCGCCGCCGCGCCGCGCAGCACCCAGGCGGGCTCGCTTCTCGCCTTCCCCAGCAGGTCCCACAGGGCGATCTCCACCCCCGACCAGGCGTGCGGCGTCTGGAGCAGGTCGAGACCGCGCTCGGCGACCCGCCGGGAGAGCCGCGCGATGTCGGCGACGTCGTCCAGGGGGTGGCCGAGCACGGAATCCAGGACGCCGTGGCAGGCCGAGTGCGACATCGGGGCGATCATGGTGGCGAGGGTGGGCAGCGGGGCCGCCTCACACTCGCCCCAGCCGGTATGGCCACCTGCGCGGACCCTCACCAGCACCATGTCCTGGCTGCCGTCGCCGATGTCGCGGACGTGGGGCAGCGCGAACGCGAACACATCCACCGACTCGATGATCACAGCGGAACTCCCTTCACCACGCAGTCACGGCCGTGCCCGCTGATCCGCTCGATCCGGCTCAGCCCTCGGTAGACCACGGCGCTGACCGTGGTCCGCAGGGTTTCGCCGGGAGCGAGGGCGCGGTGCCGTCCGTCCGCCTGGCCGGCCGCGACCGACAGCCCGACCCCGGTACAGGGTTCGAGCACGGCCACGTCGAGACCACGCCAGCCGTGCCACGAGCCGAAGGTCCAGCACGCGGGGTAGACGGCCGGGTCGAAGGACAGCCCGATTCCGACGCCGTCAGCGTCGGTGCAGGCGCACCAACCGGCCTCGAGTCCGCCGGCGAAGAGCAGTTCCGCGGTGCCGTCCGGCGCCGGGGCGGAGAAGTCGGCGCCGTCCCCGGCGCTCGGCCCGGGCCAGGCGAAGCGATCACCGGCCGCGCCCCACCGGGGCCGGCCGAAGTCGCCGATCTCGACCTGCGAGCCGGGCAGGTCGATCCGCGACCCGGCGCGCAGCGGGACGGCAAGGTGTTGCTTGTGCATCATCGGCAGGCTCCTCCCGGACCCGTTGGTCACCTCCACGCCCACCTCGATCGCGTCCGCGCCGGGCGCCAGGCGGATCGTGCGGACGAGCCGGCTGGCCGAGATCCGGGTGTCCAGCCAGAGCCGGACGGCCGCGTCCGGGCCTGGCAGCACCTCCCACTCCCATCGCTCCGACCAGCCCTCGCCGTGGTCGGGGAAGGCCTCGCCCGCCAGTTCCTCGGGGACGTCGTTGGGGAACAGCTCGTCCCAGCCGCCGATGAAGTGGTCGTCGTAGCCCGCACCGAACGCGACCGGCGCCGGTCGCAGTCGCGGGTGGTGCCAGAGCAATCGCCGCCCGCTCAGCTGATCGGTGATCTGCCAGACGCGACCGCCCAACTCGGGCAGGACGACCACCTGGAGCCGATCGCTGCACAGCACCACGGCCGTCAGCCCGGACCACGACCATCCGGTCTCGACCCGGACCCAGCCCTCGACGGTGGAACCGGCCATGCGCACTCCTCCCGACCGGGCGCCGACGCCAGAGGAGGCTCGGGCCGCCATTGACTAAGTCTTTCAATTTGACGAAGATGTTTCAACACCCTTGGCAGGCAAAGGAGCTTCGGTGCGCGACAACGAATGGCTGTATCGCGGACGCTTGGGACGATTCCTCGAGGAGCTCGTCGTCCCCCACCTCTACGCGGCGACCCACCCCCTTCGGATCGAGGCCTGGGAGGTGCCCGACGAGCCGGTGCCGTTCCGCGAGGCCGTCCACCAGTCCTATCGGCCGTTCACGGTCGGTTCGACCTGGGGCAAGGGCTGGAGCACGCTCTGGTTCCACGTCACCGGCCAGGTGCCCGAGGAGTGGATCGCCGCGGACTCGACCTACGAGATCGTCGTCGACCTCGGGTTCCGCAAGGAACTCGACGGCAGCCAGGCCGAGGGTCTCGCGTTCCGGCCGGACGGCAGCATCATCAAGGCCATCGAGCCGTTCAACCGCTACTTGCCCGTGGAGAACCCGGCCGCGATCGACTTCTACCTCGAAGCGGCCGCCAACCCTGAGGTCGCCGTCGGCGGCTCCTGGCACCCCACCCCGTTCAGCAGCAAGGCCACCGTCCCGGACGCGCCCCTCTACCAGCTGCGCCGCTTCGAGCTCGCCCAGCGCAACCTCGAGGTCTGGGAGCTGCACCAGGACATCGAGGTGCTCTCCGGGCTGGTCGAGGAACTGCCCGGGGACCTCCCGCGCCGTGCCGAGATCGTGGTCGCGCTGAACGCGGCGATGGACGCCGTCGATCCCCGGGACGTGCCGGGCACCGCGGCCCGGGCCCGCCAACGGCTGGCCGGCGTGCTGGCCAGCCCTGCCCACGCCAGCGCCCACCGGATCGTGGCCACCGGCCACGCCCACATCGACTCGGCGTGGCTGTGGCCGGTGCGGGAGACCGTGCGCAAGTGCGCACGCACCTTCGCCAACGTGATCGCCCTCACCGAGGAGCACCCCGACCTGGTCTTCTCCTGCTCGTCGGCCCAGCAGTACGCCTGGATCAAACAGCACTACCCCGAGCTGTGGGAACGGCTGAAGGCGAAGGTGTCCGAGGGCCGCTTCGTCCCGGTCGGCGGCATGTGGGTGGAGTCGGACACGAACATGCCGGGGTCGGAGGCCCTGGCCCGGCAGTTCGTCCTCGGCAAGGGCTTCTTCCTTCGCGAGTTCGGCTACGAGCCGCTCGACGTGTGGCTGCCCGACTCCTTCGGGTACTCCGGCGCCCTCCCCCAGGTCGCCGTCGCGGCCGGCGCACGCTGGTTCCTCACCCAGAAGATGTCGTGGAACGAGACCAACGCGCTGCCCCACCACACCTTCTGGTGGGAGGGCATCGACGGCACCCGGATCTTCACCCACCTGCCCCCGGCCGACACCTACAACTCCCGGCTCGCGGCCTTCGAACTCGCCAAGGCCGAGCGGCAGTACGCCGAACAGGGCCACGGGAACACCTCGCTGGTCCCGTTCGGCTACGGCGACGGCGGTGGCGGGCCGACCCGGGAGATGGTGGCCAAGGCCCACCGCACCGCCGACCTCGAGGGCTCCCCCCGGGTCCGGATCGGTACGGTCAACGAGTTCTTCACCCAGGCGCAGGCCGAACTGGACCACCCGCACACCTGGTCCGGGGAGATGTACCTGGAGACCCACCGCGGCACCTACACCTCCCAGCTGCGCACCAAGCAGGGCAACCGGCGCAGCGAACACCTCCTCCGCGCGGCGGAGCTGTGGGCCACCACGGCCGCCGTCCGGGTCGGCGCCGCCTACCCGGCCGCCGAGCTTCAGCAGGCCTGGGAGACCGTGCTGCTGCAGCAGTTCCACGACATCCTCCCCGGATCCTCGATCGCCTGGGTGCACCGGGAGGCCGAGGCCAACTACGCCCGGGTCGCACGCACCCTCGAGGGCATCATCGAACGCTCCCTGTCCGCCCTGTCCGGCCCCGGCAACACCCGCCTGGTCGCGAACGCTGCGCCGGTGGCCCTGTCCGGCGTGGACGCCTTCGCCGTCCGCCCGCCGGTTCCGGCCCAGGGCGCGGTGGAGGTCACCGAGGACGCGCAGGGCTGGGTGGTCGACACCGGCGCGATCCGGGTCCGCGTGGACGCCGACGGCCTGATCCCCTCGGTCGTCCACCTCGGCACCGGCAGGGAGGTCGTCGCAGAGGGCCGCCGGCTCGGGCTGCTCCAGCTCCACAACGACCGCCCGTCCATGTACGAGGCCTGGGACATCGACGGCCACATCGGACGGATCGTCGAGGACCTCGTCGAGGCAGACTCGGTCCGCCTGGTCGAACAGGCCCCGCAGGCCGTCACCATCGAGGTCATCCGCACCCCGCGGGACAGTACGATCACCCAGCGTGTCCGCTTCACCGCGGGGTCCGCGGCGATCGACTTCGACTTCGACGTCGACTGGCACGAGCAGCGCACCCTGCTCAAGCTCGCCTTCCCAACCAGCGTCTTCACCGATCGGGCCGCCTCCGAGATCCAGTTCGGCCACATCCACCGGCCGACCTTCGTGAACACCTCCTGGGACGTGGCCCGCTACGAGACCGTCGCGCACCGCTGGGTGCAGGTCGCCGAACCCGACTTCGGCTTCGCCGTCGCCAACGACTCGACCTACGGCCACGACATCCGGCGCGACCACCCCGGAGAGCGCGCGCCGGGCACCACGATCCGCCTGTCCCTGCTGCGCGGGCCGCAATTCCCCGACCCCGACACCGACCAGGGTCGGCACCGGCTCGCGGTGAGCGCCGTCTGCGGGGCCGACATCACCGCCGCGATCCACGCCGGCCAGCGGCTGAACCAGCCCGTGCGCGAACTCACCGGGGGGGCGCCGGTCGCCCCGCTGGTCGGCGTGGACTCCGAGGCGGTGATCGTGGAGGCGGTCAAGCTCGCCGAGGACGGCAGCGGCGACGTGGTGCTGCGGCTCTACGAGGCGCACGGCTCCCGGGTGGCAACCCTGCTGTGGCCCAGCTTCGGCTACGCCCGGGTCGAGCGCACCGACCTGCTCGAGCGTCCGCTCGACCCCGGCCCTGCGCCGACCACCCCCGAGGGGGCGGTGCGCCTGGAGCTGCGACCCTTCGAGATCCTCACCCTCCGGTTCCGGGAGGTCCGGCGACCATGACCGTCCCGGGGTCCTTCCGGGTGCAGGGCAGCAGCCCGCTGGCCCGGAGGCTCGCCCGGCTGGTCGACGCGGCGCAGTCCTGCCTCGCCCGCAACGTCGTCGCCGGCCGCCGCGCGGGCGAGCCCGCGCAGTACCTGCGCGCCGGTGGTGGGTACCCGGACCCGTGGACGCGGGACGCCGCGATCAACACCTGGCAGGCCGGATGCTGGCTGGCCCCCCGCGTGAGCGCGGACACCCTCCGGATGGTCTGCGAGGCGGACGGCTCCGCGGTGGTCTGGGACGACCAGTGGTGGGACCAGGTGATCTGGACCCTCGGCGCCCGCCAGCTCGCCCTGACCACAGGGGACCTCGACTGGGCGCGTTGGAGCCTCGGGGTGTCCACCGCGACCCTGGCCAGGCTCGACGAACGCTGCCTCGACCCGCACAGCGGCCTGTACCGCGGGCCGGCGGTGATGGCGGACGGGATCAGCGCCTACCCGCCCGCGCTGCACGACCCCGCGCGCAGCCTCGACTCGTTCGTCCTGGACCACCCCGCCACGCACGCGATCTCGTGCCTGTCCACGAATGCCCTCTTCGTACTCGCGATGCGGGCCACCGGCGATCTGGCAGAGCTCACCGGCGCCGACCCGACCCCGTGGCGGCACCGTGCGGACGCGCTGGCCGCGCGGGTGCGCGAAGGCTTCACCATTCCCGGATCGGACCGGCTGGGCTACCTGCGCGACCGGGGCCGGCTGGACGAGTCCCAGGAGGGTCTCGGGATCGCGCTCGCCGTGCTCGCCGGGGTGGCCGACCCGATCCGGGCCCGCAGCATCGTCCGCGGCGTCCAGCGGGCACCTCGCGGGCTCAGCGCGGTATGGCCAGCGTTCCCAGGGCTCGCGCCCGGCCGGTTCGCTCGTCACGGCGCCGCGCTATGGCCGATGATCATGGGGGTGTGGGCACAGGCAGTGGCGGGAACGGGCGACGCGGCCGCGTTCGGGATCGAACTCGACCTGCTCGCCCAACTGTTCGAGGACAGCGGGCACGACTTCTACGAGGTGTACCACCCGGTCACGGGCGTGCCGGACGGCGGCTGGCAGGCCGGGCGGGACTGGCGCTCCGAGCCGGACCAGACCTGGTCGGCGACGACCCTGCTCGGCACGGTGCTCCACGGCCTCGCCGGCCTGCGACCGGAGGTGGACGGGCTGCACGTCCAGCCCTGCCTCCCGCCCGGCACCGGAGCGGTCGAGCTGATCGGGCTGCCCTGGCGTGGCGCGCAGCTCACCCTGCTCCTGCACGGCTCCGGCTCGCGGATCACCCGCGTGGTCGCCGACGGCCGAAGCCTCGACGCCGGGCCGGTGCACTTCGCACCGGACGACGTCCCGGACCGGCTCGAGATCTTCTGCTCCGAGGAGGAAAGACCATGACCCTGGCCGACCTGAGAGTGCCCGCCGTCGCCGGGCTCGACCTGCATCCCGAACACCAGGACCTGTCCAACCCGTACGCGGTCGTGACCCGCTGCGACCTGACCGCCTCGCGTGCGGACGGGGAACTCGTCGTCACCGACCTGCCCACCGTCGAGGTGTGGCTGGGTGAGGGCGAATGGACCGCGCGCTGGTTCACCTCCGACTGGGGCGACGAGTTCACCCCCCAGCAGGAGGTGGTGACCGCACCGCTGCACCTCGGCATCCGCACCGGCCGGTCGTCGAAGGGGATGCACCCCTGGCTCTGCCTGACCCGTCAGGACGGCCACGCGGTCGTGGTCAGTCCGGCCTGGAGCGGGAACTGGCGCATCGACGTCGAGCCCGTCCCGGACGGGCTGGTCGTGCGGGCAGGGATCAGCCCCTGGGCCTTCGCCCGTACCGTGCGCCCCGGTCGGGCGTTCCGCGCGCCGAGCGTCTACGTCGCCGAGGCCGACACCGCGGACGCCGCGACCGCGGGACTCGCGTCCGCAGCGTCACGCTGGGTGACTCCGCGGACCCCCGACGTCCCGCTCACCTGGAACCACTGGTGGCCCTATGAGGACCAGGAGATCGACGAGGCCACCTTCCTCGCCAACGCCGACGTGGCCCGCGACCTCGGCTACGACCTCGCCGTCCTCGACGCCGGCTGGTTCGGCGGCGCGGACGCGGGATCGTTCTGGTGGCAGGTGCGCGGGGACTGGGCCGAGGAGAACACCGTCCGGTTCCCTCGCGGGGCGGCAGGACTGGCCACGGCAACCAGGGAGGCGGGTGTCGCCTTCGGCGTCTGGTGCGAGGTGGAGGCGATCGGGGACGACGCCCTGGTGGCTGCGCGGCACCCCGAGCTGGTCGCCCGCCGCGACGACGATCCGGAGTTCCACGGCGCCCGCGAGGATGATCCGGGCTGGCTGGGTTATGTCTGCATGGGCTCGCCGGTAGGTCGCGCCCATGTCCTGGACACCCTCGACGGGCTGGTCACACGCACCGGCGCACGCTGGCTCAAGGTCGACTTCAACCTCGATCCCGGCCCCGGATGCTCCCGCACCGACCACGGCCACGAGGCCGGCGACGGGCTCTACGAGCACTACTGCGGGCTCTACGAGGTGCTCGACCAGTTGCGGGCGCGGCACCCCCAGCTGGTCGTCGAGGACTGCTCCTCCGGCGGGCTGCGGCTCGACCTGGGCCTGCTGGGCCACGTGCACTGCGGCTTCCTCTCCGACCCCGACTGGACCGAGTTCCAGCTCCAGCTGCTCTGGGGCGTGAGCAAGATGCTGCCGGCCGCGAGCATCTTCCACTTCAGCGAGTCGCAGTGGCGCACCACCCACCCGCGCCAGCAGCTCGACCCGAAGACGCTCTCGCTGGACGCCTTCGACGCCTCCCTGCGCGCCGTGATGCTGCACCGCTTCGCCCTGTCGCTGAAGCTGGTGGAGCTCTCGCCCGCTCAGCGGCAGCGCGTGCGCGACCACGCCGAGGTCTACCGGCGCCACGTCGCGCCACTCCTGCGGGACCACGGCGTGATCCGGGCGCTCACCGCGCAGCCCCGCCGCGACGGTGCCGGCGAACGGTGGCCCGCGTTCCAGCTCTCCGCCGGCTCCAGCCACGTGGTGATGGCGATCGCCCTCGACGGTGCGCCGCAGGAGACCGTCGTCCGGCCCCTCGGGCTGGCGCCGGATTCGGTCTACCGGGTGAGCCTGCTCGGACCCGGCGCGGACTCGCAGGACCTGGCCACGCCCACCGGGACGGGCACGGCGCTCGGCGCCGACGGGATCACCCTGCGCCGGACCTCGGGCGCGACGTCCTGGCTTCTGCTGGTCGAGGAGGTGCCGGGGAAGTGAGCGGCCCGTACACCGCCGCCGAAGGTGCGCTCGTGCCGGTCACGCGCGGCGCCGTGCCACCGCGGGCGTCCCTCGGCAGCGACGCTGCCCAGGTCGACCTGAGCGGGGAGTGGGCGTTCCGGCTGTCCGGGAGGCCCGACACCGCCCCCGACTGGTCCGACCCCGGAACCGGGTGGGACCGGATCTCCGTGCCGGGCCACTGGCAGCTGCAGGGCTGGGGCGCACCCGCCTACACCAACGTCCGCTACCCGTTCCCGATCGACGTGCCCCGTCCCCCTGCGGACAACCCGACCGGCGACTACCGGCGGACCCTCGACCTGCCGTCGGCACCCCGGTCGGCGAGCACACCGGCTCCCGGCTGCCGGTCGAGTTCGACGTCACCGACCAGCTCCGGACCGGGCAGAACCTGATCGCGATCCGCGTCCCGCAGTGGTCGACCGGAAGCTACGTCGAGGATCAGGACCAGTGGTGGTTGTCCGGACTGTTCCGGGAGGTCAGCCTCCGGCACCGCCCCTCCGGCGGGATCGAGGACGTCGAGCTGGTCGGCGACTACGACGCGGGCACCGGTGCCGGCAGCCTGCGGGCCCGGGTGCGGCGCAGCCCGGGCGGCGACGACCGGCCCGCCCGGCTCGAGATCCCCGAACTCGGCGTACTCGCAGACATCGGCCCGGACCCGCTCACGATCGCCGCAGGCCGGGTCGAGCCGTGGTCGGCGGAGACGCCCCGGCTGTACCGGGCGCGGGTGGTCAGCGCGAGCGAGACCGTCGAGGTGCGGGTCGGGTTCCGGCGGGTCGAGATCCGCGACGGGCTGCTGCTGCTCAACGGTTCCCGGGTGCAGTTCCGCGGCGTCAACCGCCACGAGTTCGACTCCCGCCGTGGCCGCGCTGTGAGCCGCGACGTGATGCGTGCCGACGTGCTCGCCATGAAGCGCCACCACCTGAACGCGGTGCGCACCAGCCACTACCCGCCGCATCCGAACTTCCTCGACCTGTGCGACGAGTACGGCCTGCTGGTCGTGGACGAGTGCGACCTGGAGACCCACGGGTTCGAACTGATCGGCTGGGAGGGCAATCCCAGCGCCGATCCCCGCTGGCTCGAGCCGCTGCGGGAGCGAGTGGCCCGCATGGTCGAGCGGGACAAGAACCATCCCTGTGTGGTGATGTGGTCGCTCGGGAACGAGGCCGGCGTCGGCCCGAACCTGGAGGCGATGGCGCGGTGGCTGCACGGTCGCGACGACCGGCCGGTCCACTACGAGGGCGACCAGAGCTGCCGGAGCACGGACGTCTACTCGCGGATGTACGCCGCGCCGGCGGAGGTCGAGCTGATCGGGCAGCGTCGCGAGCCTGCGCTGGCCGACCCGGAGGAGGACGCGCGCCGCCGCGCGATGCCGTTCGTCCTGTGCGAGTACGCCCACGCCATGGGCAACGGCCCCGGCGGCCTGGCCCGCTACGACGAGTTGTTCGAGCGGTACGAACGCTGCCAGGGCGGCTTCGTGTGGGAGTGGATCGACCACGGGCTGGAGGTCGAGGGCTCGACCGGTTTCCGGTACGGCGGCGACTTCGGCGAGGTGGTGCACGACGGGTCCTTTGTGATCGACGGGTTGTGCTTCCCCGATCGCACGCCCTCCCCCGGGCTGGTCGAACTCGCAGCGGTGAACGCCCCCCTGCGGATCGAGGTGAGCGACGGCGCGGCCAGGATTCGCAGCCGGTACCTGTGGCGGGACACCGCGGACACCGGTTTCGGCTGGCGGCTGCTCGCCGACGGCACCGAGGTCGCCGCAGGCAGCCTGGCTGTGCCCGTCCTCCCTCCCGGTGGCGAGGCCGTGGTCGGCCTGGGCGAAGTGGAGCAGTTCCTGCCCGAAGCTGCGCGGGACGCCGAACTCGTCGTCCAGGTGCGGGCAGTCACCCACTCGGACCGGCCCTGGGCCGCAGCCGGCCACGTGCTCGGGCTGGGGGAACGGATCGTCCGGTCCGGCCGTTCGGCGCGACTCGCCGGTAGAACGGCCCGGATCGAGCCGCGCTCGATCCGGCTCGGAACCGCCGAGTTCGGCCCGGACGGGACCCTGACCGGCCTGTCCGGGCTCCGGATCCAGCACGCAGGGTTCGACGCATGGCGCGCCCCCACCGAGAACGACCTCGCCGTCGGGTGGGGCGAGCCGGAGGCTGTCGCCACGGCGTGGCGGGCCGCGGGCCTGGACCGTCTGGTGCTGCGCACCGAAGGTGTCCGCGCCGAGGTCGACGCCCTCGTGGTCGAGGCCTCCGCCCGCGCAGCCGGCACGTCGGCCGGGTTCCGGCTCGTGCACCGCTGGTGGGCGGAGCCGGACGGCGGAGTCGGGCTGCAGCTCGAGATCGCCGGCTTCGGGCCGCTGCCGCCGAGCCTGCCCCGGCTGGGCTTCAGCTTCGCCGTCCCCTGCGCCGACCCGCTGCGGGCCGGCATCGACTGGTACGGGCGCGGGCCCGGCGAGTCCTATCCCGATTCGGCGACGGCCGCCCACTGGGGTCGCTGGCAGCACCGCGTCACGGACTGGCAGACCCCTTACGTGGTGCCCCAGGAGAACGGGTTGCGCCGCGCGGTCCGCCGGGCGGAGATCGCCTGGCCCGGCGCACAGCTGGAGATCCGGGGCCTGCCGGACGTCGACCTGACCGTGCGACCCTGGTCGATCCGTGCCCTCGACGCGGCGCGGCACACCGACGACCTGGTCGCGGAGGACCGGCTGTGGATCCACCTGGACGCCGGGCAGAACGGCCTCGGCACCGCCACCTGCGGTCCCGGCGTCGAGCCGGGATTCCGCTACTGCCCGGACCGGGCGACGGTGTCGGTGCTGCTGCACGGGGGAGCCCGGTGAGCGCCGACGTCGACCTCCTGGTCGGCGACGGCCAGTGGCTGACCCACGCCGACCCGGCCGGCGGGGCACGCGCGTTGCGCCTCAGTGACGGGCCGTCCGGCCTGCGCAGGGAACGGGCGGACGGCAGCACGATTCCCGCCACCTGCTTCCCGCCCGCGGCAACGCTCGCCGCGTCCTGGGACCCCGATCTGCTGGAAGAGGTGGGCGTCGCCCTGGGTGAGGAGGCGCACCGGCTCGGCGTCGACGTGCTGCTCGCTCCCGGGGTGAACCTGAAGCGCACGCCCCTGTGCGGACGCAACTTCGAGTACCTCTCCGAGGACCCCCTGCTGGCCGGGGTGCTCGGCGCCGCCTACGTCCGGGGCGTCCAGTCGATGGGGGTGGCGGCGTCGGTGAAGCACTTCGCGGCCAACAACCAGGAGCACCGTCGGCACTCGGTGTCGGCCGAGGTGGACGAGCGC
>Ga0334886_1003364_pt1 | contig 14330 bp, 14 predicted proteins | sample GraSluR1_MG_9_FD_207232 | JGI IMG/M metagenome (GOLD analysis project Ga0334886, IMG submission 207232) | Sludge microbial communities from methane-producing bioreactor in Wageningen University, Netherlands - Granular Sludge_27_06-R1 | ecosystem: Engineered > Bioreactor > Anaerobic >...
AGCCGCACCATTTGGCAGAAAATTCTTCGGCAAACAAGCGAATAGGAATGCGGTCAGGCACTTCGTTGTAATTGGCGGTCACATAGCGTTTTAATTTTTGTCGGTAAGTAGAATTGCTCATCATATCTCCTATTTTTATTAATTAATTGGTAGGACTGTTTTCAACAGACCGGGTTGATTTTGCAGCCACTCCATCAGTTCATCATGTGGACCGCCATTTTCCGCCACAGGCGGCAAGTGGCGGTGGATAAACAGAGTAGGCTGGTTGCGCCAAATTAAAATCTTCGAGGGTGTCATAGAAACGGATTGCAAACCCGGGGCGGCTGAGCGCCCGCAGGTCTTGTGCTTGCAGCCGGGCAGCTTCGCCGAGGGTATCACGATCGAGGGTGGTGTAATCCACCATTGCGGCGCCACTTTGCCGATTGGTTTCATGTTCCTTTCCTTTGTTTATGGTTTGGTTAACCTGCTGTACCGTTGCAATCAACAGTACAGCAGGTGAGGGTATCATTTGAACTGGGGTAAATATTCGGCGTTGATCTTCAACATTTCGTCGAGAATCTTTTCCGTATTGCGCACACTGAAGGTGGAGGGATCAAGATACATGGCCTGAAGGATCAGGTTACGGTCGCCTTTGACGGCGCCTTCCACGATCAGTTCCATCTGGTCAATGTCACGCTGCAAGAAGGCAGCCAGTGGTTTGGGCAGGGCGCCTACGCCCACCGGCTGGACACCAGTGCTATCAGCGATAGCGGGGGTTTCGACGAAGATGTCGCGCGGCAGGTTGTCGATCTGGCCATGGTTGACCATGTTGACGGCCGGCATCCAGTGGCGTTTGTTGGTGACAACCGCATTGATGATCGGCCAGATGAGGGTATCCGCCCAACTGCGCGGCGCAAACAACTCATCCAGGCGCAGTTCTTCCGAGATGGCTGCCTGCGAGCCATATTTCTGGTCGAATTTGTCCCATTGCGCCTGGTCATTGGCAAGCTCTTTGAGATAATCCCAGCGTTTGTGTTCGTTATCCAGATAGGCATCGAAATTCATCGGGGGAATATCGAAATCATAGGCGTAGGGGATGTATTCGCCGGCGTGGCTGTCAAGTGTGCCGAGGAAATACCCGAAGACATCCAGCAATTTGCGGGTCATCATCTGGTTGTCCGGGGCGGCTTTGGCAAGTGTTTCTTTCAACAGCGGGTAAAGGTCTTCGCCATTGGATTTGCGGCGCAGTTCCAGAATCCAGGTGAAGTGGTTGATGCCGGCGGCAACAGTTTCCATATCGTCACCGTCAATGCCCAATAGCTTGTTCAGATACAGGTAGATGGCCATTTCGACGCCATGGCACAACCCGATAACTTCTTTTACCTCTGAATAGCCCACGAGGGCCAGGCAGATGCGGTTGAGGGGGTTAGAGAGCACAAACACGGTGGCGTCGGGCGCCAGTTCGGCGATGTCTTTGGCGATTTCCAGGTGCAGCGGGATCTGGCGCATGGCATGGAACATACCGCCGGGTCCGCCCAGTTCGCCGATGATCTGCTTGTGGCCGTAAGAGGCGGGCAGTTCATAATCATTGCGCCAGGTGCTGTAATGCCCGGTATCGACCGACAGGACGATGTAATCGCTGCCGGCAAGCAGCTCGCGCCGGTCGGTGGTGGATTTGAGCGTGACCGGGGTGGCAAGGGTCTGGTTCATGCGATCTGCCAGTTTGGTGTACACATCCAGGCGCTCCTGGTTGATGTCAACCAAACGATACTCCGCTCCGTGAATGTCGGGGTGGTTGCGGATATCGCGCAGGACCTTGGGCCCGAAGGTGGTGCTGGCCGCACCGATGATGGTTGTTACTGGTTTTTTCATTACTATCTCCTTTTTTCTTTACAAATCGCTTGAAATATTTGCACTGGCTGATAACCCCAATGCCAGCAATGGCTGAAGTATGCCCTGCGACGAGGGTTCAATAAGAAAATCCGCCTGTGTCCGCACGGCTTCTGGGGCTGAGAAGGTGGTAAAACTGACATCCGCCTGTTTGAGCAGGCTGAGATCATTGCCGCCATCACCCGCTGCCAGCACAGCGGTCGGCGCAAGCTCCAGATGGTGCAGCAGGCGGTGCAACCCGCTGCCTTTGTCGATGCCGGGCGGGGTAAGTTCATAGATGGTTTCCATGGAATAGGCGCCTTCCACCGGCAGCGAAGCAAATTCCTGTGCTATCTGTGTCAGGGCGTGCGGGTTTCCCGAAAAGCACATGACTTTGCTGATGGGAATGTCCACCTGGCTGCTGTCATCCAGCAGTTCATACATGAACTGATAACGCAGGCAGGCGGCGATACCGAAAGGCGTTGGTGAAAGCAGGTAATTACGCTCCAATCCCAGCAGCAAGAAACACACATCCGACTGGCTGTACAGGTGCCTTTGCACCTGGTTCTGTGTATCAGGTGCAAAGGCTTGAAAAGCCAGCAGTTTTTCGTGGAAGCCATACAGCAGAGATCCGTTCAACAGGATCAGGGGAAATGGCAATGGCTCTCCTTCAAACAAACTATTGCGGGCGAACACCCGCTTGACAGAATCCAGCGAACGGCCGGTAGCAGGGATGAAGATCACATCATGACGTTCCTGCAATGCACGCACATCCTCCGGCTGGATGCGTTCCTGTACATCCAGCAAGGTGCCGTCGAGATCGATACAAACCACCGCTCTGGTATCGCTCATGCGGCTCCATCCAGCAAACGCAGGGGGTTTTCGAGGTTGTCTTTCAGGTCATGCAGAAATTGCGCCGCCACTGCGCCGTCGACCACGCGGTGATCGGCGGAGAGTGTCAGGTGCATTATGGGCCGGATAATGGCTTCGCCGTTGACGGGGATGATCTCGTCCTGCACCGCGCCGATGGCAAGGATGGCGCTCTGTCCGGGGTTGATGATGGCGGTGAAGGATTCAATGCCAAAGGGCCCCAGATTGGTGATGGTGAAGGTGCCGTTGGCGACATCACTCGGGGTGAGTGTGCCGCTGCGTGCGCGCGCCGCCAGGTCATTCAAACGCACTGCCAGCGCGGGGATGCCCAATTGATCGCTGTGGTGGATCACCGGCACGATCAAGCCGTCCGGCAGGGCAACCGCCACGCCGATATTGATGTCTGCTAACAGGTGGATGTTCTCACCCACCAACGCACTATTCAGATAAGGATGCTGGCGCAGGGTCAGGGCGGTCACTTTTACCAGCAGTGCAGTCAGGGTGATGCGTTTTTGACGGCCTTCGCCGTTCTGCTGGGTGAATTTCTCGAGTGCTTGCAGCATGATGCTCATATCAGCGCGCACATTGAAGGTGACATGCGGTGCCTGCTGGTAGGAGGTTTGCATGCGTTCGGCAATGCGCTTGCGCATGCCCTGCAGGGGGATCACAGTACCGGCTGGCGGCTGTGAGGTGGTCTGGACTGCTTGTGATGCCAGCACGCGCTGTACATCGGCGGATTGCACACGCTGGTTGGGTCCGCTGCCCCGGATATCTGCGAGGGGCAGATCATGTTCACGCGCCAGTCGGCGGGCAGCCGGCACCGCGCGCACTTTATCAGAAAATTCCTGTGGGGTGTAATTTTCTACATCTTCTTTTATGATCTTGCCCTCCGCTCCGCTCCCGCTGAGCAGGGCGAGATCGATGCCTTTGGCTTCCGCCAGGCGGCGCGCCACCGGTGTGATCTTGATCTCACCCTCGGCTGTGGGGGTAACCTCCGGCGGGGAATCTTCCACGACGACGGCTGCTTCCGGTGCTTTTTCAGCCGTTGGCTCTTCTTCAGGAGGGGCTTCGCCTTCCTTTAATAAATAGGCGACAACGGTGGTGACAGGAATTTCGACATCCGTAGCGCCATTGACGATGTGCAGATACCCGCTGTCGGGGCTTTCCACATCCATGGTGACCTTGTCGGTTTCGACCACAAACAGGGTCTGGCCGCGTTTGACAAATTCGCCGGGTTGTTTGCTCCATTCCAAAATGACGCCGACTTCCTGCGACATCTCGAACTTGGGCATGATCACGGGGACAGCCATGCTTACACCTTTCCTTCCAGCAGCAAGCGCGCTTTGGCAATGATATCTTCCACCTGCGGTACGGTGTGATATTCCAGGTTGCGGTTATAAGGGATGGGCATATCACGCCCGGCAAGACGGATGATGGGCGCTTCCAGATAATCAAAGGCTTCGCTCTCGGCGATGACACCTGCCAGTTCACCGCCATACCCACCGGTCTTGGCGGCTTCATGTACGATGAGCACCTTGCCGGTTTTGATGACAGATTTGATGATGGTTTCGGTATCCAGCGGTTTAAGGGTGCGCGGGTCGATGATTTCGATATCCCAGCCTTCTTTGGCGAGTTCATCCGCGGCTTCCAGCGCGCGTTTGACCATGATCTGGGTGGCGATGATGGTCAGGTCTTTGCCCGGCCGTTTGATATCCGCTACACCCAGCGGGATGGTGTAGGGCTCTTCGGGCACCTCACCTTTGGTTTTATACAGCAGCTTGGTCTCGATGAACATCACCGGGTTGTCGTCGCGGATGGATTGGATCAACAACCCTTTGGCATCATAGGGGGTGGTGGGAGCCACGACTTTGATGCCTGGGATGTGCACGAACCAGTTCTCCAGGCTTTGCGAGTGCTGGCCGGCGGCGCCGGTGCCTGAACCCGAAGGCGTGCGCAGCACGAACGGTACTGTGGCTTTGCCGCCAAACATGAAGCGGATCTTGGCGGCCTGGTTGACCAGCTGTTCAGAGGCGATGGTGATGAAATCCATGAACATGATCTCGCCCACCGGGCGCATGCCGATCAGCGCCGCGCCGGTGATCAGGCCGGCGATGCCCAGCTCGCTGATGGGGGTGTCGATTACGCGACCAGCGCCGAACTCATCAATCATGCCCAGCGACACGCCGAAAGCACCGCCATAGGTGCCGACATCTTCACCCACAAGAAATACACGTTCGTCACGGCGCATTTCCTGCTGCAGGGCTTCACGGATGGCTTCGAGGTAGGTCAGTTCTCTGGTCATGCGTACACTCCTTCTTCAATGCCTGCAATATCAGGTTCTTCACAGGCATCGGCAAATGCCACCGCTGCTTCAATATCGGCGTAGGCGGCCTGTTCGATTTCCTCGAGCTGTGCTTGTGAGAACAGGTTTTCCTTTAATAAGGTAGCAGCGAAGCGTTGAATCGGGTCACGCTGTTTCCATTTTTCAATTTCTTCACTGGTGCGGTAGCGGTTGGCATCGCTTTTGGAGTGGCCGCGCCAGCGGTAGGTGACACTTTCTACCAGACTGGGGGCATGATTATCGCGCGCCAATGCAACCGCTTCTGATACTGCCTGGTGCACAGCAACCACATCGTTGCCATCCACGGTGACACCTTTCATGCCGTAACCGGCGGCGCGCAGCGATATTTCTTCAATGCGCATGGCATCCTGAACCGAGAATGACATGGCATACTGATTGTTTTCACAGACAAAGACCACCGGCAGTTCATAGATAGCGGTCATGTTGAGAGCTTCGTGAAAGGCACCGGTGTTGGCAGCCCCGTCGCCGAAGAAACATAGGATAACTTTGTCGGTTTTTTGCATTTTCAGGCCCAAACCGACCCCGACCGCGATGGGAATGCCCCCACCGACAACGCCGTTGGCGCCCAGGTTGCCGCCTTCCACGTCGGCGATATGCATGGAACCACCGCGCCCACGGCAGTAACCAGCTTCTTTGCCCATGAATTCCGCCATCATCAGTTTCAGGTCGGCGCCTTTGGCGATACAGTGGCCGTGGCCGCGGTGGGTGCTGAGGATGTAATCATCCGGCTTTAGCGCGAGAATGGAGCCGACGGCAGAGGCTTCCATGCCGATTGACAGATGCATGGTGCCATGAATTTTTCCGAGCATATACAGCTGTTCGGCTTTTTCTTCGAAGCCACGGATGGTGTGCATTAATTTCAGCGCTTTGCGGGCATCATCTTTGCCCCAGTGATCGGGTAGTGGTTGGGTGGTATTGATTGCCATAGAATTGCTCCTTGTGCAAGGTTGTCTGGTACCGGTAAGTTGAATGAAATAGAATAATTGCGGGGGTGACAGTTGAAGAACCTGACGACGCAGGCTCTTCAACATGTCGTCGTTTACCTTGCTTTTGTAAACATTCCTGTTCGGGGTTTTACGCCCAGAACATTTCTCCAGGTGTTTCAAACATCATCGCCTGCTTGAGCATGGCAACGCCCTTGGCGAGGCCTTCGTCGAAGGACATCATAGCATCTTCGTGTTCAATTGAGATCACGCCGTCATACCCCACCATGCGCAGGTTGCTCATGATATCTTTCCACATGGCGGCGTCATGGCCGAAGCCGATGCTGCGGAAAGTCCAGGAGCGTTTGGCGATCTGGTCATAGGGTTTGTTGTCGTTGCAGCCGTTTACCGCCACGTTGAGTTCATCGACATAGCTGTCCTTGCCATGCACGTGCACAATGGCATCACCCAGCGCGCGGATGGCAGCGACGGGATTGACGCCGTTCCAAAACAGGTGCGATGGGTCAAAGTTAGCGCCTACCGCAGGGCTGGTAGCATGGCGCAGGCGCAGCAATGTGTCGACGTTGTACGCCAGTTGGCCGGGATGCATTTCTAACCCGATCTTGACCCCGTGATCTTCAGCGAATTTACCCATTTCTTTCCAGTAGGGAATGGCGACCTCATTCCACTGGTAGTTGAGCATCTCAGTAAAGTAGGGCGGCCAGGGGCAGGTGATCCAGTTGGGGGTGGTTTGGCCGGGCGCGCCTGCCGGGCAGCCGGAGAAGCCATTGACCACACCCACGCCCAGCAGCTGCGCCAGACGGATGGATTTTTTGAGGGTTTCGGTGGCTTCTGCCGCGATGGCGGGGTCCGGGCTGAGGGGTTCGTTATGGCAGGAGAGGCCGCTGATGATCATGTCACGCGAGGTGACCAGGGCAAGATATTCATCACGGGCGGTTTTACTTTCCAACAGTTTGTCCACATCACAATGATGGCTGCCGGGGTAACCGCCGCTGCCGATCTCGACCGCGGTGGCGCCGAATGATTTGATACGATCCAGTGCCTCAGGGAAGGGCAGGTTCTGGAATAAGACAGCAAATACACCGATTCGCATAATTAGGTTCCTTTCTCTGGTGAATGAGTTGAATTAAGGTTTGACATATCGTTACAGTGCGTCCTGTTCACGGCGCAATTTAACCACAGTACTGTTCTCGTCCAGCGCGACATCGTTCCAGGTGACGATCTCACCGTCAGCGACCGGTTTGATGATCTTCGCATTCGGTGCCAACCCGACCGGCAGGGCGTTCAGGCCGCGCGCAACATGCGCCTGGTCCATCACACCATGGAAGGTGTAACCACCGAACTGGTCAAGGGTGTCACCAGCTTTGAGGTCGCGTTTGGCAACCGTCATCGATTCTGCCACGGGCTCATCCAGCGGCACCAGGGTGATGGTTTTGTCAAAGTAAGCGCGCGCCAATGAGATGGGGGCTTCAATGAACCACAGGTGGTAAGGACGAAAGAAGGTGAAGTAATTGCTGTTGCCGACCTTGAGATATTGCAGGTCACTGATGATGCGCTGGTTATGCACACGCACGACGACGAAAACACCGCCGGACATGGCGCTGCCCTGCACGAAATCGACCGCGCCGGGGAATTTGCTGATGCCGCCGTCCTCTTCGAGGGCAAAGATCTGCGAGATATTGGTCAAGTCAGCTTCTGGGCCGAACATGCCGCGCCGCATGGGTTTGCAGCCGGTGGCGTTGGCAGCGCAAGCCATTTCGAACATGGTCTTGGTGCCATCCACATAGGATGCCACCTGGAAAGCGTCTTTGTCAGCTTTCCGGGCAGATTCAGCAACCGTGTCTGGCGTGGCTTTGGGGTTCAAGGGATTGTTTTTGCCCTTGCCGATGGTGATGACTTCGAAACCCATGCTGTTAACGAAATCGAACAATTCCATCAAACAGCCGGGTTCATCGCCGGAAGATACCGAATAGAGCACACCCGCCTGGGCAGCTTTCTTCTTTAAGATACGCCCGACGGTCACATCCGCTTCGATATTGATCAATACCACGTCTTTGCCGTGTTGAATGGCGGAATAAGCGACTTCCGCGCCGCTGGTGGGGTCGGGGGTCACGTCAGTGACCAGGTCGATGGCAGCCACCTGCGATGCCAGGGTGGGATCTGCGGTGATGACGCGTTTGCCCTTTTCGAGGGCGGTTTGCGCCTGCACGGGGGTGGAGGCTTCGACGATATCCACAGCGGCGACACCGCTTTCAATCAGTGTCTGGCGAGCGAGGGCGACGTCTGCATCCGCGAGGATGGCAAGGTCCATGCCCGGTGTCTGGCTGAGTTGGGCGGCAAAGCCGCTACCCATCCAGCCGGCGCCATAGGCGCCGACTTTGATAGGTTTGCCCTGTGCTTGCAGGGTTTGTAATTGTTTAAATAACATAGGTTTTCCTTTACTTGGCCTTCAGCACTTCTTTGGCGGCTTTGTAGATGTCATCGGAGGTCAGGTGATATTTGACGACCAGGTCATCGGGATCACCAGATTCCACGTAGGTATCCGCCAGCCCGACATAGCGCATCGGCACAGGACAATGTTCATTGACCACACGCGCCACGTTGGCGCCGACACCGCCGTGCAGCAGGTGTTCTTCGGCGACGACCATGGCGCCGGTATCTTTGGCGGCTTGCGCGAGGGTTTCAAGGTCCAGCGGGCGGATGGTGTGCAGGTCAATCACACGGGCTTCAATGCCTTCTTCTGCCAGTTGAGCGGCTACATCCAGTGAGGCTGCCACCATCATACCGTTGCCGACCAGGGTCAAATCTTTGCCGTCGCGCAGCACAATGGCTTTGCCGACTTCAAACGGGCAGCCATCAGGATAGACTTCCGGCATGGCAATACGGCTGGAGCGCAGGAAAACAGGCCCCGGATAATCGGTGGCGGCTTTGACCGCGGCGCGCATAGAGTTGGGGCTGCTGGGCACCAGAATGGTCATGGTGGGCAGGCCACCCATCAATGCCAGGTCTTCAATGCCCATCTGGGTGGGGCCGTCCTTACCGAGGGTGATGCCGCCGTGGCTGCCAAGGATCTTGGCGTTGATCTTGCCCATGGCGACTGCCAGGCGGATTTGGTCATAGGCGTTGCACAGCAGGAAGGAGGAGAAAGAGGTGATCCAGGGGATCAATCCTGCACCTTCCATGCCGGCGCCTATGCACACCAGGTTGCTTTCGGCAATACCGATATTGAAATAGCGCTCGGGAAATTCGTCGCGCACCATATCGGTTTTGGTTGAGTTGCCCAGGTCGCCATCCAGTACGACGACTTTTTCGTTCTTGCGAGCGACACATAACAATGCTTCCCCATACACATCACGCATGGGTTTTGTGGCTGTATTCAAGCCTGCTTTTTCACCTAGTTGCATTTTTCAATTCCTCCCGGGCTTTTTCTACCAGATCACCCTTCACGGCGCGGCCGTGCCAGCGGTAATCATCTTCAATGAATGAGACACCTTTGCCTTTGATGGTGTGGCAAATCAAGATCTTTGGTTTGCCTTCCTGCAGGTCCTTCAGGTAGTCCAGTTTTTCGATGACAGCCATCGTGTCGTGGCCGTCCACTTCTTCCACATGCCAGCCGAACGCCTGCCATTTTTCAACCAGCGGCTCCAGCCCCATTTCGCGGCTGACAGGCCCCATTTCCTGGTATTTGTTGTAGTCAAGAATGGCAACCAGCCGGTCAGTATTAAAGTGAGTGCCCGCCATGGCGGCTTCCCACACCTGGCCTGCCTGGCATTCGCCATCGCCGATCAGCACGAAGACGTTGTAGTCATGCTTCCGCAGGCGCTGGCCCAATACCAGACCGATACCGAGGGAAAGTCCCTGGCCGAGTGAGCCGGTGGTGGCTTCTACGCCGGGCATTTCACCCAGAATGGGGTGTCCCTGAACCGGGCTGCTGGCTTCGCGCAGCGTCCACAGCATCTCACGGTCAAAGTAACCGGCTTTGGCGAGTACAGCGTACAACAGGGGGGCGGCATGGCCTTTGCTCATGACGAAACGGTCGCGCTCTTCCCATTTGGGTTCCTGCGGGCGGTACTTCAGGATGCCGCCGAAATAGAGGGCGATCAGGATTTCGACCGACGAGAAGGAGCTGGACACATGCCCTGAGCCCGCTTTGGTGGTCATTTCAAGGATATCGAGCCGCAGGTCGCGGGCGAGGTCCTTGAATTCAGATGGTTCATACTTGGTTTTTGTTTGCATAGATTCCTCTTCTTTGGTAGTAGTTTTTTTGTTGTTTTTCAGGCGCGTGCTACCAGTCAACACCCTGTTGTTGCAAAAAGTTGTGTACCTGTTCTTTCGATGGCAGCGCCGGGATGACCCCGCGGGTCAGGGCAGTAAGCGCACCCACGGCGTTGCCGAAGGTAAGAGCTTTTCTCAATGTTTCCGCGGTCAGCAGTTCATGCCAGTCATCACTTGCTGTCAAGCGGGTCAGCAGCCCGGCGATGAAAGCATCGCCGCAGCCGGTGGCATCAACGGTGTTGACGCGGAAAGGCGCCACAGCACCGCTGACCTGGTTTGTGCAGAAGAAACTGCCTTCGGCACCGAGGGTCACCACGATCAGGCCGGGTCCCTGTGCCAGCAGAGTGCGGCAGGCGCTTTCCAGATCGCCTGAACCGCCCAATAACGCGATCTCGACTTCGTTGACCTTGAGCAGATCTGCCAGCGGCAGGATGCGGCGGATCTCCGCCTGGGCTTCCTGCGGTGATGCCCACAGGGTGGGGCGGTAGTTGACGTCAAATGACACCAGCGCGCCTGCTTTTTTTGCCATCTCGATGGCGGCATAGGTGGCAGAACGGGCGGGTTCTTCCACCAGGCTCAATGAACCGAAGTGAAAGGCGCGCGCGTTGGCAAACAGAGAAGCGTCCAGTTCGTCTGTGCGCAATTGCAGATCAGCGCCAGGGTTGCGGTAAAAGACAAATTCCTGGGTGTGCTCATCCGGCATGGTGATGAACACCATGGTGGTGCGCACGTCAGGGTCAAATGCAATCCCGCGGGTTTCCACGTTTTGCGAGCGCAGCACATCCACCAGCACATGCCCGAAGGCATCTTCACCGACTTTTCCGATGTAAGCGGTGGCTGTTCCCAGCCGGGCAGCAGCAACCGCCACATTGGCAGGTGCGCCACCCGGCTTGGGGAGAAAGGCAGTCACTTCCGCAAATGACTTACCAATCTCCTGAGGGAACATATCCATGATGATTTCACCAAGGGTTACGATGCGAGGATCGGAGGCCGCATGGGTCATATATTATGCCTTTCCGCCCACCATCTGGCGCATCAATTGGGTGGCTTTGATGGCATCGGAGGTCTGGAAGACGTCATAGATATCAGCTTTGTCGACTCTTGAGAGCATTTCATAGCCGAATTTGATGTTCTTGATGCTCTCCTCCACGGCTTTGGCGGGATCTTCGCGATAGGGGAACAGGTCGAGGCCGAACCAGCCGTCATAGCCCCATTCATCCAGCCAGAAGAGCGCTTCGAGGGTCTCCCACAGGTTGGCAGTGCCGACGATGATGTCATCATCGAACAGTTTCCAGTTGTCATTCCAGTGGGTGTGGAACAGCTTTCCGTAGCGGCAGCACAGTGCAATCGATTCTGCCAGGTTCTCTTTCATGATGAAAGCATGCCCGACGTCGATGTTGATACCGAGGTTCTCGCGGTTGATCTCATTGATGAGGGTCATGCAGTGGCCGATGGTGGGCAGCATGATGTGGGTGCGCGGTTCAAAGGCTTTGTATTCCACCACCACCTTCTGCTGTGGGTTGTAATCTGCCCATTCAGCCAGGCCAAGGGCGAGGTCATCCAGCCGTTTGCGGTGATCTGCCTGGAAGGTGTAATCATAACCGTCCTGCGCAGGCCAATAGACCATCAATTCTGCTTCCATGTGGGCGGCGATATCGACGGTGCGCTTTGCCAGGTCAAGCGCTTGACGGCGCAGATTGGCGTCGGGGTTGGTGAACTGGCCGTAGCGCCAGCGCGGGTCAACCCACAGGTGCGGGCAGAACTGCACGATCTTCAGGCCGAGGTCATCTGCCAGTTTCTTCAGTTCTTTGTAGTTGTCATCGGTGATCTCGGTGGGGTAGTGCATTTCAAGGCCGCTGACACCGGGGATTGAAGCCGCCAGCTTGAAACGCTCCGCCATGGTTTTGTCGGGGCGGTAGCCGTCTTTGACGAAGCGGTCGCCGGTTGCGCCGAGATACCAGACACCTGCAGATACTTTTATTTCTTTCATGGAATTTCTCTCCTTTTGTAAGTTCCCGGTTCTCAGCCACCCAGCTCAGCATAAAGGGTGTAGCGATCACCGCGATAGTAAATGTGTAAAAACTCGATGGGGATGCCCGCATCGGTGTAAGAAACACGCTCAATTTGCAGCAAGGGCGAGCGTTGCGGGATCGTCAGCAATTCTGCCCATTCTTTCGATGCCAGAATGGCGCGGATATTCTGCTTGGCTCGTGTCAGGCGGATACCGCATTTTTCTTCTAACCCGCGGCGCATCGATTCAGTTTCATAGTTGCCGGAGAGCAGGTTAGCGCAATAGCGGTGCAGCAGGTAGGTGACCTCGATACTGAGCGGTTCACCGTCTGCCATGCGCAAACGCCCAAAATGCAGGGTCAATTCTCCCGGCTCAACCCCCAACCGTTCAGCGACATCGGGCGGTGCCGGCACCACCTCAGAAAAAAGCATTTTGGTTTCCGGTCGGGCGCCGCGCCGTTCCATGTCTTCGGTAAAGCTCATGATACGGGTCAAGCCTTCCTCCAGGGTAGGTTTGGCGATGAAAGTGCCGCGTCCCTGTTCGCGCACCACCAGTCCTTCGTTGGAAAGCATTTCCATGACCTGGCGCACGGTGATGCGGCTCACACCGAACTGGTCCATCAATTCGGGTTCGGTCGGAAAAAGATCACCGGGTTTCCAGCCGCCGTGGGTGATATCACCCTTTAAAATGGCATAGAGCTGCTGGTAGAGCGGTATTTTTCCGTTGCGGATGAGTGTTCCCTGAATGGCTGACATAAGCGTGTCCCTTTCTTATTTTTCTGGTACTGACAGCCACTGGCCGTTTTGTGATGATTCAACCACTTTGTCAAGCACCAACTGGTTGCGCAATCCGTCATAGAAATTGGGCGTCACATCTTCATGGTTGGCGATTGCCAGCAGCAGGTCGCGCACTTCGTGGATGAAGGTGTGTTCCCAGCCGATGATGTGTCCGGGGGGCCACCAGGCGTTGATGAAAGGATGCACGTTTTCAGTCACGAGGATGTTGCGGAAGCCCTGTTCCTTTTGTTCGTCAGCATTGCTGTAATATTCGAGCTCATTCATGCGTTCGAGGTTCCACACCAGGCTGCCTTTGCTGCCGAACAGCTCTATGCGCAGGAAGTTCTTGCGCCCGTTGGCAAAGCGGGTGGCCATGAAGTTGCCCAAAGCGCCCTGTTCGAATTTGGCAATGAAATAGGTGGCATCGTCAGCGGTCACCTGACCGGTGCCGGAGCCGTCCGCCAGCGGTCGTTCTTTGATGAAGATCTCCTGGGCGCCGGTGACGTCGGTGATCTCGCCGACCAGGAAACGAGCCAGGTCTACGGTGTGTGCATTCATATCGCCATGCGCGCCGGAGCCAGCCACTTTGCTGTCATGGCGCCATACGATGGGGAATTCGGGATCAACGATCCAGTCCTGGTAATAAACAGCGTTGAAATGGAAGACGCGGCCGATCTTGCCTTCATCGATCATCTGCTTTGCCAGTTGGATGGCGGGCACGCGCCGGTAGTTGAAGGCGACCATGTGGCGCACATCGGCAGCCTGCGCGGCAGACAGCATCTGGCGGGCTTCTTCAGCGTCCATGGCGAGGGGTTTCTCGCAGATCACGTGCTTGCCGTGTTTGGCGGCTTCAATGGCAATGGGCATGTGGGTGGCATTCGAGGTGCAGATATCAATGACGTCAATATCTGGGCGGGCGACAACCTCACGCCAGTCGGTGGCAATTTCTTCCCAGCCGAATTGATCGGCAAAGGCGCGCAGTTCGGCTTCGTTCCTTCCGCAGGCAACCTTCATCACAGGCTCGACCGGCATGTCAAAAAAGTGATGCACTTTGAGATAGGCGTTGCTGTGAGAACGCCCCATGAATTTGCTGCCGATGATGGCAATATTCAGTTTTTTGGTCATCTTACCTCCATTTTTTCATTTGATTATTGGCAGAAAATTGGTACTGGATATTATAACGTTATAACGTTATAATATATCTACAGTGTACTTTTTTCAGGTGTTATTGTCAAGGTGGCGGG
>Ga0334886_1003369_pt1 | contig 14324 bp, 14 predicted proteins | sample GraSluR1_MG_9_FD_207232 | JGI IMG/M metagenome (GOLD analysis project Ga0334886, IMG submission 207232) | Sludge microbial communities from methane-producing bioreactor in Wageningen University, Netherlands - Granular Sludge_27_06-R1 | ecosystem: Engineered > Bioreactor > Anaerobic >...
AACCACGCGCGGGAAAAAGATTTACTGAACATCTTCCTGCGAGGATTTTTTGCCTACTGAACCGAAGTTTGAAAACAAAATGGTGACGTTCAGGCGCCGTGGGATGCTGTTCGAGCTGCGTATTTAACTGGCAGGTGACCTTCCCCAACATTTTGAACACTCCTGTGACAAAACAGGCTCCCCTCCTTTTGACAGATCGTATACAATATCAGAAAAGGAAAGAGCAGCATGATTGAATTGAAATGCGAGGCACTCATTTTTGACCTGGATGGCGTGCTGGTTGATTCAGCGGCAGCTGTTGAACATGCCTGGAGCATGTGGGCGAACCAACACAGCCTGGATGTCCACACGGTCATGACGGTGGCGCATGGACGCCGCACGCTGGAAACAGTTGGTTTGATGGCGCCTCACCTCAACGCGGTGCTGGAAACCGAGCAGATCGAGGCCAAAGCAGCCATTGATCCCAATGGCGTGATGGTGATGGGCGGGGCAGTTTCCCTCTTGCGATCAATTCCTCCCCGGCGGTGGGCAATCGCCACCTCCGGCACGCACGGCGTGGCAGTTAACCGCATTCAACTGGCCGGCCTGCCCATGCCGCAGGTTCTCGTCACCGGCAATGACGTGCGTAAAGGCAAACCTGACCCGGAACCCTACCTGCTGGCTGCCAGCCGCCTGGGTGTGAATCCCGAAGCATGTGTGGTGTTCGAAGATGCCCCCGCCGGCATCCAGTCTGGCCGCAGTGCCGGGATGCGCGTAATCGCGATTGCCAGCACCCATGCAGTCGATGGGCTGGGCCATGCGACGGTGATTGCCCGCCAATTGACCGATATTCACGTACTGGCAGATAAATCATCCACGAACAGGTTAATCGTACGCGTGCAGGAAATGCAGTAGCGTGCTCTCTGCACACACCAGAACAGCAAAAAATTAAAGCAGGTTGAAAGGATTTACTTATGGAGATCGTCCGAAATTTCTTCATTACCTTCGCTGTATTCATGGGAATTGATCTGGTTTGGCTGGGTCTGGTTGCCAGAAAATTCTATCAGCAGCAGTTGGGCAGCCTGATGCGCAGCCAGACCAACTGGCCGGTAGCAATCGCTTTTTATGCGATCTATAACTTCGCCCTGTATCTGGTTGTGATCCGCCCAGCCCTGGATAGGGGCAGCTGGCAAACCGCTCTCCTGCATGGTCTTGCTTACGGTCTGATTACTTATATGACCTATGACCTGACCAATCTGTCTACACTGAAGGATTGGCCGGTGCTGCTGACGGTGGTCGATATTTTGTGGGGAACCGCCCTGGCGGGAACAGTCGCGTTCCTGAGCTATACGATCATTCGGCTGTTCTAGATTAAATCAGCAGGGCGGGCTGGTGACCCACCCTGCATACCGTGATCAACAGCTTCACGGGAACTGGATCGCCTGGCCGACCTTGATCTCCTGATACGCCTGGGGGAATGCGTCCGCAAAAGTCTGAATGGCTGCCGGCAGGCTGTCGTGCGGTGATAAAGCGACCAGCCCGGGTTGACGCTCAGCCAGAAATTCGATCTCTGGCTGTAAATCTGCGGCGCTGGCGTTGCCATAATGCAGTCCGCCCACCACGCCGACCACCGGCTCACGGTACAGGGCTTCGGCGCGTTCCACCAGCCGTTGCAGACCGGGGTGTCCGCAGCCGGTGATCACGACCAGGCCCTCACCCTCCACGCGCACCACCAAAGCCTGCTCATGACCTTTCGGTTCCAGCAGGGAAAGCGGGAAGACTTCCACATAGGAGAGTACGCCCGTAGTGGCAATGTCTGGTGCCACCAGAGCGGGTTCCTGGGCATACACCAATGTTGCGCCGGGGTAGGTCATCGGGATGGGTGTGTAAAACGTGATCCCGGATAACGGCAGGCGGAAATCACCGAGGGTGAAGCTGTCATGCTGCCACGCCTGATTGCCGCCGACATGATCCGGGTGAGGATGCGAGATAACGATTGCATCCAGCGTTTCCCAGTCCTGTTTCAGCGTGCCAAAATTGCGCAGGAAGTAGGGCAGGACCGTGTCCGGCGGGTTCATCCCCAGGTCAAGGATGATGCTGGCCTGATCCGTGCGGACCAGGTAGGAAACGCCATGCCCCTTTTCCAAATCTTCGTTCAGGGCTTCCGCTTCAAATAATGGCAGGATCTCCAGGCTGGTGGTTGTTTCCAGTTCAGGGATAAAGATGGGCATTTCCAGTCCTTCACGCTCGACCTGGCCTTTGACCACCACCAGGTGAGCGGTGGAGAACAGGGCAAATACAACCAGCAGCCCGACGACAACAAACAGCAGGATTCGCAGTGCTCTTTTCATCTCAAAATTTCCTTTAATTATTTTGTTACAACAAGTTTGCGGTACATTTTGCCCTTGAGGACAACCGCTGCCGAAATGACAATCCACAACACCAGCAGAAACAGGTCGGAGGTCGGCAAGAAATCTACCGCCATGTTGAAAGTAGTATGCAGAATGATCATTGCCAGCACATTACCGCCGGAGCGGTTGTAGACCCAGGCAAGGAAAATTGCCAAAAAGATGCGGTAGATGCCGCCGCCGAGCATTCCCATCAGCAGATTCTCGCCATAAAAACCGTTCAGGAACAGGGGCAGGTGCCACAGGGACCAGAATGCCGAGACGATTAAGGCAGCGACCAGCGGGCTATACCTGTTTTGCAAAGCGGGCTGCATCATCCCGCGCCAGCCGGGTTCTTCGTTGCCGCCGCGGATCAGGGCGGTCAGGGAGAAGGAAAGCAGCGCCAGCGGCAGCACTTCGAGGATCGGCTGACCCCACAGGCCGGGGTATTCCACGGGCATCCCCAGCAGTGTCGCCAACCCCCAACTGATCAGCACAAGAACGGGGAAGAAGAGCGCACTGAATGCCAGCCAGCCCAGGGAGCCGCGAACCGGCAAAATCGAGGCCATCTTTTCGCGAATGCCGGCGTTGCTCGAAAAGGCACTGGAAATGACCTTGCCGCCGATCAAACTGACGGCCACCGCTGCCAGCAAGATGGGCGCGGACAGGGTCAGGTCGCCGGGCAGGGATTCATAGCCGGCAACCGGGCCGACCCGATAGCGCAGCGCCATCAAGCCAAAGATGACTGCCGATGAAACCAGCATGGTGATCACGCTTTTGCGGTTCATCTCAAAGGGTCGCAGGCCATTCCTGAGTCCCAGGGTCAGCATACCGCCCACGGCCGGGCCAAAGCCGCCGATGAAGACCACCATCATCAGCAGGAGGTCATCGCGGCCGCGCAGGGCGATGCCGCCCAGCCAGAACAGCCAGCTCCAGGCAAAGGTGAGGATCAGGAAAGCGAGCGCAGGATGTTTTTGCGCCAGATTCCAGCGCAGGGTTTTTCTTTCTTTTCGAACAACAGTTGATTGGGTATTCATTTTAAAACTCCTTTTATGAATGATCAAAAGTATAGACAGGTTCAACAGCGGGTGCATCAGATAAATGGTGGAACTGCTCATCACCCGTTTGGGGGAGATTCTCCCGGATATACCAGCCATCGAAAACCGGCCCCAGCCAGGCTTTGTGCGCTTTGACTTCTGGTGAAATTAACCCGGCAGCAGCGGTCAAGGCTTGCAGTTCGGGCAAGTCCAGCCCGTGACCCTGGGGTTCCCGCAGGAGCAGACGCCCGCCGGGTTTGAGCTTGCGGCCCAGGGTTTGCACGATTAGCGGGCGTTCTGAAGCGGGGATGTCATGTAGTACGAAGTGGATCAGGATGGTGTCAAAGCTGGCGTCGGGCAGGTCAACCTGGGTAATGTGTCCCAACTGGTAGCTGACGTTGTCAAAGCGGCGCAGGGTGTTGCGGATGACCTTCATCCAGCGGGACGAGATATCCACGCAGGTCAGGTGCCCCCCGCCTCTTGCGAGGCGGGCAGCGATATGCCGGGACAAGATGCCTGAGCCGGAACCGAAATCCAGAACGTTATCATTGTCTTGCAGCGGCAGGCGGTTGACGTAGCTGCGGTAGCAGGGAGCAATGATCGCTCCGATACCCAGGGTCAGGCAGATTTCCAGTTTGGAAGGTTCGTAGCTCATGGTATCTTTCCTTAATTGTTGGTCTGGTATTCGCCGCGGCGGCGGACGATCAGACGGGGCAGGAACATGCCGGTGGTGCGGCGATACTCGTCATAGGCCGGGCCAAATTCCTGGCGCATGTCGGCTTCTTCACGCTTTGCCAGGCGCACATAGAGCAGCACCAGCAGCGGCCACATGATCAGCATTGGCAGGGTCGCCCATTCACACATCATCCCCAGGGTCATCATCAAAAAGCCGGTGTACTGCGGGTGGCGGATGTAGCGGTAGATGCCGCTGGTGACCAGTTGGCCTTCGCCTTCTTCCTTACTCCAGTATTGGCGATAGATGCGCCGCCAACCGAGGATGATGAGTACAGCAGCGATCAGGTACAGGACGACGGCCACGGTGGTGCCGCTCAAACCGATCCACTGCACCAGGGTGTGTCCCCACAGCACCCCGTCCGGCAGGGTTTTGCCAAAGATCCAGGTCAACACGTACATGCTCAAAGGCACGCCGAACATTTCGAGGGCCAGGGCGAGGACAAACGCGCCGTACACGCTGGCCGGTTTGCGCTGGCTTTTCTTGTAGAAGGGCAGGAAGGCCAGGAAGGCGATGAACATCAGCGCCCACACGGCGGCAGCCCACCAATTGCCAAAATGTTCCATTACAGGGTCGATACTCATGATTTGATACTCCTTTTGTTTGGTTTCATTTTCAGGTTGGAGATTGCTTCGATCCCCTGCGGGATCTCGCAATGACAATGGTTCCGTTAATTTTCCCGACCGGGCAGGTTCTGCAACGCGAGGAGGGGCAGCCCTAAATCCCGAATGCGGTTCAACAGGCCGAACAGGGCAGATTGATCAATGACAGCGCCGGTGAGGCGGGTGGTGCCGTCCGGCTGGTTGGTGAGCTGCATGCCCTCGAACCAGCCGGAGCGGCTTGCGTCCAGGTGCCCTTTCACAATGATTTCGTAAATCTCGCTGCCAGTTGTATAAGTGCGGTTAGTGTTCATCATGTTTTGCTTATTTATTTGCCTGTGAGGCTTCCAAAAATTGGTTAAGCTCTACTATTGAATTGAATATGAGGTCTTCCGTAGTGGCGCAGCATGCTGCGCCACTACGAGGGTTCTAAAGTTTTGTTAGTTCAGCGAGGTCAGGAAAGCGTCTAACAATTCAGGATTCCAGACACTGACACAGGAAGAGATACTGACCAGCGCCGGGCCATTGCGCCCTTCAAATACGGCAGTTGCCGAGCGGTAGGGTTTGTTTTCCGAGTTCAACCCTTCCTGGATGACCAGGTTGACGGATTGTCCGCGGATCTCGACCTGACGAGTCTCGACCACACGCATCTGGCCGGGGTCGATATCTTCGTCCGCATTCATCACGGCAGCCTGCTGCTGCAATTGATCGATATTGACCTCAACGTCCTCAGGAGCCTGGATCAGATAGATATGGCTGCTGGTCTCCGGGCCGATCAGGCTGACCAACTGGTAGTCCATCAGCTCAACCGCAAATTCCTCACGATAGCCTTCTGGCACAGTGTAGCTGGCGATCTGGTCAGCCACGGCGCGGATGTTGTCGGATTTGGCTTCATACCGCAGGGTGGCGCATCCGGTCAATCCCAGGGTGAGTACAGCCAGGGTAGAGAAGATAATGATGGACTTGGAAAGATTGTGTGACTTCATGGGTAAACCTCCGAAAAACGATTGATTTGTGATTGTTTTGACCAACAATCCAAATATACAACCCGAAGGCCAGGGTTGTGACCTGTCTTAAGTTAGGTTTTTGGGTAGGGAGTGGAGATTGGGGCTAGATGAGGCCCAATTCCCGGGCTTTGGCAACTGCTTCTGTACGCCGGTTGACTCCCAGTTTTGCGTACAGATGATTAAGATGCCATTTGGTGGTGCCAACGGTGATATACAGCCGTCCGGCGATGTCTGCATTACTCAAACCGGCTGCCACCAGGCGCAGGATTTCCATCTCGCGTTCGGTGGGCGGGTCAATCAGTACGGTCTCCCCCGTGGCGGTAAGTTGTTCCTGGGTACATACCGCATCAATGAAATCTGGAAAGCGTGGACGAAAATGAGCCAGCAAGGATGCCAGGCGCGGCCGTTCCTGCACAAAAAGCTGACGATATTCCATGACAGCAGCCGCTTCAATCGCCGGAGAAAGGGCTGAGATGGCCTGCGCTGTTCTGCCGATGCGCTGCTCGGCCAATGCCTGTTCGACCTTAACCCGCATCCAGTCCGGCTTGCGGACAGCGGTCTGGGTCAGGGTCTCCAGCTCCTGCAAACGTTTGAGCGCCTGTTCCCCCTGCCCGGATTCAGACTGGATGCGGATATGCAACAGCACACGCGGCAGATACGGAACCTGATCCGAGAGGGATCCGGTCAAGGGATGGCTCTCTACCCACTGGCGGGCAGGTTCCGGATTTCCGGCATAGTAGTGCAGCCAGGCGGCGAGCATATCCATGTTTTCGGCCACAGGCGTCAGGCCTGCTTTGCTGACCTGTCGATGGGTTTCCCGGTTAAGTGCCAGAGCCTCATCCAGTTGGTTTCGATCCGAGAGGAGGAGCTGCAAGGTCTGGCTGGCGGGGATTGCCAGCACATGATAAAGCCCCAGCCGTTGGACGAGGTTAATGCTGGTGGTGAGGGCAGTACAGGCTTCATCCAACTGCCCGGACTGATACAGCAGACAGCCCAGTACGATCATCGGGATGCCTGCCAGCAAGCCTGGTTTGCCATCGGGGGTGGAATACTGCGTCACGCCAGCCCGGCACAGGTCAATCGCTGCCGCCCGCTCGCCGATGTTGTTCAACAGAAAGGCCAGATTGTTGCGCAGAATGAGGGCCGTCACCGAACTGCCCGCTGCTTCGGCCAGGGCGATTCCTTCCTCAAAACTGCGGCGCGCTTCTGCACTGCGGTTGTCGCCAATCTGGGCCTGGCCCAGCGCCAGCAGGATCAACGGTGAAAAGATGGGAAAATGATCTCCCATCAGCGCATAAGCCTGCTCCATCTTTTGAGTATCTATCTTGTGCCCGGTGGTGGATGGCAGCCAGGTTTGCAGCCCCAGCAGCAGTCCGGCCAGCGGGCGGGTTTGGGGAGATGCCAGCAGATCTTCCAACCCGCTGGTGATGACTTGCAGTTTCTGTACCCACAAAGCCGCCTCGCGGAAGCGGCCATTATAGATCAAAAACCAGGCGCGCAGCACCGCCAGATAAGCATCGTCCAGCAGCACATCCTCCGGCAGGGCATCCAGCCAGCGCAAGACCTCGGTAAGCTGCCCGCCCTCCACAACCGGGATGGCCGCCTGACGGATAAGGGCGCAGGTCAGGGTCAGGTCGCCGGCAGCGAAGGCGTATTGCACCGCTTCGACGGGCTGGTCATGATCGATCAACCACTGCGCAGCGCGGCCCTGGATCGCCTGCAATTCGACCAAAGAAAGCTCTCCGCGCAGGATATCCGCCATCAAATGATGATAGCGAAACCAGGTGCGGCTGTTGTCCAGCGGCACCAGAAAGAGGTTGGCGGCTTCCACTTCGTATAGCATTTCAGAGTTGTATGTCGTTTCCAGGGCCGCATCCAGCAGGTCCGGGCAAAATCGATCCAGGGCTGCGGATTGGTGCAAGAACCTGCGCAAATCCTCCGGCAAACGGGAAAGAACTTCCTCATATAGATAATCGATCACAAACCGGTGTGAACCGCTGAAATCCTCGATAAAACGGTTGGGGTCGGGATGGTCGCGCAGAGACAGAGCCGCCAGTTGCAAACCGACTACCCACCCTTCCGTGTGACCGGTCAATTGCTGAACCTGGGTTTCATCCAGTGCAAGATGGAGTTCTTCCTGCAATAAACGCCCCGTTTCCTGGGAAGAAAAACTCAAGTCTCGCTGGCGAATCTCACACATCTGGCGGCGGGCACGCAGGCGTGGCAGATTGAGAGGCGGGTCATGACGTGAGACCAGCGCCAGACGAAGCTGCGGCGGCTGGTGGTCGAGCAGGTATTGCACCAGCACATGGTTTTCAGGAGCGTGTACAAGATGATAATCATCCAGCACCAGCAAGATCGGCTGTTGCAGTTGCACAAGCTGATTGATCACTTCGGTGATCAGAATATCCAGTTCGGGCGCATGGAGGGTGTTCAACGTGGACAACAGTTCTTCCAGACCGGGCGCATGTTGTTTTAAAGCCAGCAGCAGGTATTGAAAAAAACGTACCGGATCATTGTCTTTGTCATCCAGGGAAACCCACACCGCAGGGATTTCCCGCCTGGCGATCCACTCGGAGAGCAAAGTGGTCTTGCCATATCCCGGAGGCGCAGAAAACAGGATAAGGTGCTGGCCGGTGCACCAGGCTTCGTCAAGCGCGTCAAAAAGACGAGGCCGGGGAACCAGCCCTGGCTGAATAGGGGGAAGAAAGAGTTTGGTGGCAATGAACATAGTTTGATTATAGCAAAATGGATTAAAAGATATGCTTTTTGACCAGCCAGATTTTTGATATATCTTCAGGGTTTGGATATAATCAAGGAAGAAAACATAAACAGCATAGAGAGGCACAAATGTCACAAACAATCACAGCAGACCAACTGGCAGCACATCTCAACCTGAAACCTTTACCGGTGGAAGGCGGCATGTTTGCCCGCACGTACTATTCAACAGACCAGTGCCCTGGAGAACTGCTGCCGGCGCGCTACGCCGGCGCAGACCATGCTTTTGGTTCGGCCATCTTCATGTTGTTCACGGACGACCCCGACAGCTTTTCAGCGATCCACCGGTTGAAAACAGACGAAGTCTTCCATTTCTACCTCGGCGATCCATTTGAACTGCTCCTGCTGTACCCGGACGGCACCAGCCGAACCGTCCTCATTGGTCAGGATGTGCTGGCCGGCCAGCACGTGCAATTCGTCGTCCCTGCCGGGGTGTGGCAGGGATCTCGTCTGTTGTCCGGGGGAAACTACGCCCTGTTTGGCACCACCATGGCCCCTGCTTTCGCAGTCACAGATTTTGAAGCTGCCAGCCGGGAAGAAATGCTGGCACAGTATCCGCACGAAGCCGAGCGCATCCGCACATTAACCAGGCCGGATAGCGAACGCTGGATGCCAGAAGGCGCAGAAGCCTGAGCTTCGTTTTGCTTTGCCCCTTGGGATTTTGCGTGAGGGAAAAATAAGATTTTAAAAATTAACTACAATGGGGGGGATAAGTTTTTGTAGGGTGCGTTCGCTTTTGAACGCACCAAAAATCAAGCCAGGTGTGGGGACTTGTTGATTGGTGCGTTGGAAAAGCACCAACGCACCCTACAGGTGGCTGGCTGTGGCACGAAACGCGGGCAATTTAATGTCACGCCAACTCGCAAAAGTAAATTTTCCAAAATTGACTATAATAGGGGAATAATCCTTCTTTTTTTGCAGGATTGACACCCTGCGCATCATGTTATCGCAATTATTTATTTTTAAAGGAATTCAATATGACCCTGCAGATCAAGGAAGTGCTGGACTTAAAGGATTTAAACGCATTTATCGATTTTCCCCACCACCTTTACAAAGACAGCCCCTATTGGGTGCCCAACCTGGTGATGGATGATACCAACGCCCTGCGCCGCGACAAGAATTCTGCCTTTGCCCACTGCGAAGCCCGTTACTGGCTGGCCTATGATGATAGCAAGATCGTGGGGCGGATTGCTGGCATTCTCAACCATGCTCACCACGAAAGATGGGACGAGCATTATGTGCGCTTTGGCTGGTTCGACTTTGTCGATGACCTGGCTGTCTCGTCCGCGCTGCTGCAGAAGGTAGAAGGCTGGGCGTTGGAGAAAGGCATGACGGCCGTGCATGGCCCCCTGGGCTTCACCGACCTGGACCGCGAAGGCATGCTGATCGAAGGATTTGACGAGTTGGGCACCCTGGCCACCATCTACAACTACCCGTATTATCCGCAGCACATGGAACGCCTGGGCTATGTTAAGGACACCGACTGGGTTGAATATGAGATCCAGATGCCGGATGAAGTGAACGAGAAGATCGCCAAAGCCGCCCGGATTGCCTTGAAACGCAACAATCTGCATTTGCTTGAAGCACGCAGCAAGCGCCATCTGCTGACCTACGGCGACCGCCTGTTTGATTTATTGAATGAAGCTTACCAGGATTTGTATGGGGTGGTCGCATTGAACCCGGGGCAAAAAGAAAGCTACACGAAACAATACTTCAGTTTTATTCACCCGGATTTTGTGCCCATTGTGCTGGATGAAGACGATAACATGGTCGCTTTCGGTATCACGATGCCTTCCCTGTCGGTTGCCTTGCAGCGTGCCAGAGGCCGCCTGTTCCCTTTCGGGTTTGTCCATCTGCTGCGCGCCATGCGCAAGTTTGACCGCGCCGATCTCTATTTGATCGCAGTCAAGCGCTCCTACCAGGGTAAGGCGGTCACTGCAATTTTGATGAACCGCATGCTGGAGGTCTTCGAAAAACACGGCGTCAGGTCGGTCGAATCCAATCCCGAGCTGGAAGATAACCAACAGGTGCGGGCACTGTGGAAATTCTTTGACAAGCGCCAGCACAAACGCCGCCGCTGCTTCATCAAGCATCTGGATGAACAGGAGCATAATGCAAGTTAATGCGGTCAAATTGATCTATTTTTCGCCGACCGGCACTACCCAAAAAGTGCTGCGCAATATCACCAACGGCATCCTGGCGGATCAAGTAGAAGAAATCAGCCTGACCCCGCCCGATGCGGACACGCGGGCGGCTGCCGAAATGGGCAGCGAGCTGGCCGTGATCGGCTTGCCGGTATATGCCGGACGGCTGCCGGTGCAGGCCGTATCCCGGCTGCGGGGTCTGCGGGGAAACTACACCCCGGCAGTGCTGGTCGTACTGTATGGCAACCGGGCGTATGAAGACGCCTTGATCGAGCTGGTTGATCTGGCTGAAGCGGCAGGGTTTATCCCCGTAGCAGGAGGGGCATTCATCGGCGAACATTCCTACACCTCCGCCGAGAAACCGCTCTCGGTGGGACGGCCGGACGCAGTTGATCTGGCGCAGGCCGTACAATTTGGTCAGCACGTGCGCGCGAAACTGAAATCTGCCAGCAGCCTGGACGAGCTGCCGCCGCTGGTGGTGCCGGGCAGCCGTCCCTACAAGCCCTTGAAGCCATTCGACGACAGCGCCCCGGAGACAGACGAAATGTTGTGCACCCTGTGCGAAGAATGTATGAAAGCCTGCCCGACCGCAGCCATCACGATCCATGACCGGGTGGAAACAGATGCCGAAAAATGCATCGTGTGCTGTGCCTGTATCAAGGTCTGCCCAACCGAGGCGCGTATCATGCGTGATGAGCAGGTTTTGAGATCGCCGATTGGCTATATGAGAACTATTCCGAGCGTAAAGAGCCGGAAATTTTCCTTTAAAACGAGAATGTCGTGCGAGTGTCGTGAATACGACATTGTTGTTTTTTGCTGCATCTCCTATGATGATGAAAAGTCAAACGAAAGGAGTTTGCAATGAATCAACCCGATCTTGGATATAAAGTTGCCGAAGTGCGGCAGCAAAAAGGTTTTACGCAGGAACAGTTGGCTGAATATTGTGAGGTCAGCACGCGCACCATCCAGCGCATCGAAAGCGGTGAGGTGGAACCGCGCCCCTTTACCCGCAACAGCCTCAGCAATATTCTCGATTTTGATTTTAACGAGAGCAATATTAAAAACGAAGGGTTTTGGCTGGCCAGCCTGCATCTGAGCAGTATGTTCAGCATTGTGCTCATCCCGCTGCTGATCTGGTCGTGGAAGAAGAAACAAAGCTACAAGATTGATCGGCATGGCCGGGACGTGCTCAACTTCCAGATCACAGTCACATTGATGCTTTTTGCGGCTGTTTTTCTCCTGGCCTTTGTCCTGCCGGTTGGAGCGATGATGTTTGCAATGGAGAGCGGCCAACCGAATCTGGGCATCATGGGCATCCTGCCTTTCGTTGGCATTTTCCCACTGGTGGCAATCGGTATTTTCACCACCTGGCAGGGCGTGGTCAATACCATCCGCGTCATGTCGGACAAACCGTACAAGTATTTGCTCAGTATTCCGTTCATCAAATAATTCCGTCCGGTGACAGACAGAACCTTTCCAGCGCGATTGCAATCGCGCTGGAAAACATTTTTCAATAGATATAAAAGGAGTCGCAAGGTTCAATCAGACCAACTTCACAACCCAGCCACATCGCCATATTGGGCGTGCCCTTTGACAAACAATCTTCCTGTCTGCGCGGGTCAGCGCTGGCGCCTGCCCACATTCGGAAAAGCCTGGCTTGCGATTCCACCAATTTATGGACAGAAAATGGCATTGATCTGGTAAGTAGAGGAAGTTACCGTGCCGCGGATATCAATAATATTCTGTTAAGAGGTTACTCTCTCAACCGAGCCTGCGCTGCTTCCAAAATCTCGTTCGTGAAGGCCTGGGAAACCTCAGCTGGTTCCATGACGTTAAATTCCGTGAGCATGTCGGCCATGGCCTGCCACTGCTCGGCGGTCTGCCAGCCGCAGCCTTGCTCGCTTATAGCGTCAGCCAGTTCAGATTCAAGCATGTACTGCTGGTGGGCAAGGTCTGCTTCGGGGCCGGTGTATTGCAGAACGATCTGCGCGGCTTCTTCCGGGTGGTCGGCGGCGTACTGGATGCCTTTCAGGGTGGCGGCCAGGAAGCGGGTGAGCATCTCGGGCTGTTCGGCCAGGATTTCGTCCGAGGTGACGTAGGCCAGTCCCAGGGTGGGGGCGCCGTAATCTGCCGGGTCCCACACGGTCAGCTCGTATCCCCAACTGTTGAGCATGTACGGCTCGTTGGATTTATAGACAGGATAGACGTCGATCTTGCCTTCCGAGAGGATGCGCGGGTCAAAGCCGACGTTGATCAATTCGATATCATTTTCATTCAATCCCACAGCTTTCATCAAGGCGTACAGTTCGGGCGGGGGAGTGCCTTTAAAACCGACCGTGCGGCCAGCCCAGTCCGCGGGGCTTTCGATGCCGGAGTCTGCCAGGGCGGCGAAGGCCTGCTGGCCGCGCTGACCGATCAGGGCGATCGAAACCAGCGGCAGGCCGGGGTCAACCCGCCGCCTGAGCATCACAGCGGCGTCCTGGGTGGTGACCTGCACCTTGCCCGCGGCCAGCAGCTGCAAATGCTCGCCGTGGCCGGGGGAGTGTTCGATGGTCACTTTCAGGTGCTGCTCATCGAAATAGCCCATTTCCTGGGCGACGTATGCGCCCACAAAGGGCAGGCTGGCCTGGGGTTTGTAGCCGGGCATAAAGACCATTTCCATCCAGTCGCCTTCGTCCGCTGCGGGAGCAGTTGGGGCGGCCTGGCAGGCGGTCAGGAGGAGGGTCAGAATAAGGAGGATGAGGGGGAGTTTACGGGTCATTGTGGATCCTTTTGGTTGATGTAGGGGCGTGAATGTAGTAACCCTTCGGTTGGTCGTTAGCGCTGGCTGTAACCACTGAAGTGGTTATTACAATTACTTCTCAATCATCCCTCCTCCACCATGCTCCCCTGCCAGAAGATAACCTTCTTTTCCAGCATATCCAGCAGGCGGAAGAGGGCCATGCCGCCCGCGGCCAGCAGGAGAATGGCGGCAAACATGAAGGGCAGGTTGAGGTTGCTGTAGGCCAGCCACATGGTGCGCCCCAGGCCGCCGGATGCGCCCGTCCATTCGGCTACCACTGCCCCAATCAGGGACAGCGGGGCGCTGATCTTGAGGGCCGAGAAGAGATATGGCAGGGCATAGGGCGCGCGCAGATGAAAGAAGGTTTCCCAGCGGCCGGCGTGCCACGAGCGGAACAGATCCAGCATGGCCGGGTCGGTGCGCTGCAGGCCGCTGAGCACGTTCACCAGCACGGGGAAGAAGGTCAGCAGGGCGGTGATGATGATCTTGGGCAGCACGCCAAAGCCCAGCCACAGGGTCAGCAGGGGGGCGATGGCGACCATCGGGGTGGACTTGAGCAGGATGGCGAGGGTCATTACCCCGTCTTCCAGGCCGGGCAGCAAAGTGAGCAGGCTGGCAATCAGCACGCCGGCCAGTACGCCCAGCAGCAGCCCCAGCAGGGCCTCGCTCAGGGTGATGGCCGCGGCCTCGGCATACAGGCCCGGGTGAGCAAAAAGGGTTTGGATGACCAGACTGGGCGCGGGCAGCAGGTAGGGCGGGGTGCGGGTGAGCTGCACGGCGGCTTCCCAGATTAGCAAAAAGCCCAGGACGATCCCCCAGGCCACCAGCGCAGAGCTGCGGTTATGCTTCTTCATGCAGTGGGGGTCTCGGCCATCCCC
>Ga0334886_1003371_pt1 | contig 14318 bp, 11 predicted proteins | sample GraSluR1_MG_9_FD_207232 | JGI IMG/M metagenome (GOLD analysis project Ga0334886, IMG submission 207232) | Sludge microbial communities from methane-producing bioreactor in Wageningen University, Netherlands - Granular Sludge_27_06-R1 | ecosystem: Engineered > Bioreactor > Anaerobic >...
ACCTGGTTGAAGCTTAAGTCACTCAGTTGCATGGATAATTAAACCTTTTTGTGGAATGGTGGGCAGTTAAAAATTTCATTTTATTTATGGACAAATTTACAGTTTTCATCTATTTATCAGTCCATAGTTTATAAAGATGACTTAACTATATTAAGTTTAGGTGTAGTTTATGGCGGGTGAGGGAAGAAATCATATCTTGCTGGTTCTTTTTATTGGGGTGCTTATGGGAGCCCTGGATATAGCCATAGTGGGACCGGCCCTACCAGCCATAGGAGAATATTTCTCTGCCAATACTAGGAACCTCACCTGGATATACACCATCTATGTACTGTTTTTCATGGTGGGCACTCCCTTAATGGCCAAACTATCTGACCGGATGGGCAGGCGGTTTATCTATATCCTGGACGTGGCCCTATTTGGGGTTGGTTCTTTCATCACCGCTACTTCACCATCGTTAGAAATTCTCCTTTTAGGCAGGGCCATACAGGGCCTGGGCGCTGGGGGAATATTCCCGGTGGCCAGTGCTTTTATAGGGGATATCTTCCCACCGGAAAAAAGGGGAGGAGCACTTGGTACCATAGGGGCTGTCTTCGGTATAGCCTATCTTATAGGTCCCATCCTGGGTGGTTTAATCATCAGTTACGGCTGGCAGTGGTTATTTGCAATCAACATACCAGTTGCCATCCTGGTGGTGATCTTAAGCTTCCTAGTTTTACCTAAAACCAGCCGGACAGACGGCAAACACTTCGACTGGCCAGGGATGTTAACATTGGGCGGTGCACTGGCTGGCCTGACCTATGCAATAAACCATATAAACACCGAAGAGTTGCTGGCCAGCATATCATCCTTAGAGGTCTGGCCATTCTTGGTCCTATTCCTATTGTTCATCATAATATTTTGGAAGATGGAGGAAAGGGCTCAGGATCCCATTATAAGAATAAATCTGTTTAAAAATCTCCAAATAACTTTAGTCAGCTTAATCTCCATTTTCTCAGGTTTAAATGAGGCAGGACTGATATTTATACCTGCCTTTGCCATCGTTGCCCTGGGCTTTAACAACGCCATGGCCAGTCTGATGCTCCTACCTGTGGTGGTGGCCATGGCCATAGGAGCGCCCACTATAGGCCGGATCCTGGATAAGACAGGGTCTAAAATTTTAATGGTAACTGGGGGAGTAATGTTAGCCGTCGGACTCTTCATATTTGGCTTCTACGGCTACCAGTTTCATTACTTCATCTTATCCGGAATATTTATAGGTGTGGGGCTTTCGGCACTCCTGGGTGCGCCTGTCCGGTACATCATGCTCAATGAGTTCCCAGTATCTGAAAGGGCCGCCGGGCAGGGTTTGATAAATATAAACAGCAGCACCGGCCAATTAATAGGAGGGGCTCTCATAGGGGCAATAATAGCATCCATGGGTGGTGATGTAAGTGCTTATGGATTTGCCTATATCTGTCTGGCTATCTCGGCTGTTATACTTACTTTCCTGGCCATTGGACTCAAGGGAAGGAGTGCTGAGCTGGAGATGATGAAGTAACTCCCATTGTTCCATCAGTTATTTAAATAAAACCTACAAACCTCTTTGTTGATGAATAAAACACACTCTTCTACCCGTTGGTAAAATGGAACTTCCACTTCTACCAGTTGCTTTAAGGAAGATATTACCTTGATTCTTGGCTGTTTTCCCCAAATTAAGTAGATTATTCTCTTAAACTTTTCGAGAATTTTTTATATAAATTTAAATATGATTAATCATAGATCATAAACCCCAAATCCGAATTTATAAATATACGGAGGAGGTATAACGAAACGGAAAATGTTGGTAGGGTTATTATTTTTTTTAGGATTAGCCCTGACCTTAAATACGGGAATTATTTTCGCAGCAGAAAATTCAACTGGAAATAGTTCAACTACAGGCTCAACCTACGGGTTAACCAGCGCAGCATCAAATAACACCACTAGTTTAGCTGCTGGATCTTCAACGGATAAGCAAAAAGCGGCTGGAGCTGCTAAGACCATTAAAGTGCTTATTTATAATGGTGAATACGCAAGTACCAATTGTGTCAATGGAATGAAAAGGGCACTGGACTATGCAAACACCAACAACATAATAGCAAATGTGGTTTTTTCATATGCTACTTCTACCAGGATAACTTCAACCACTCTGACCGGGTATGATGTACTGGCCATGCCAGGGGGAAGTGGAGGTTACTATTACCTGAACAGTGGCAGTATAAGTGCTTCAGCTATTAAGAATTTTGTGGCCAGTGGCAAAGGTTATATTGGAATCTGCGCCGGAGCATACTCCGCAACTGCACGTACCGATGGATACTACAACGGATGGGGAATAGCACCCCACGTATACGCTAAAGCTGTGAGTTATATCGGAGACACAACCATTCAGATTACCAGTGCTGGATCGCAGGTCTTAGGAACCAGCGGTACCACGTCCATATACCATTACAATGGGGCAGCCATGTACGTAAGTGGAAATGCAGTGACATTCGCCACCTACAGCGACAGCAAAACCGGATATAAAGGTTACGCAGCCATTGTAGGCGATTATTATGGTAACGGAAGGACGGTTCTATGCGGACCTCACCCCGAATTATCATCAAATGTACCTACCTATGTATCAAAACTTATCTACTGGGCAGCAGGCGGTTCGTCCAGTTCAACTCCAACCACCACCCTCACTGTGAGTCAGGTGGCGCAAGCAGCAAGCAAGGTGAAAGCCTTCTTTGAGACCAACAAGAGATTACCCAACTATGTAACCACAACCGCAGGGCAGATATCCATGCCTAAATTTTTAAATCTAATGGCTACCGCAACAACCCAGGCAAACAGCGGCTCAACAGCTGCCATAAAAGTTACCAGTGTAAACGGTGCTTCCAGTTGGACGGGAACTTATAAAAATGGCAATATACAAAAGTCAGAAATCTTATCCATGGCTCAAAGAATTAAATCATTCATCACCACTAATGGTCGGGCACCCAACTACGTGTCCACCAGTCTTGGAAATATCAGTTACAATTCAGTTATCTACATGTTCAGTAAGATTATGGCCTTTTACAGTACCAATAAGAGATTGCCTAACTTCGTTTCCATGTGAATTTATTAAAAAACTTTTCCTTTTTTCTTTTTTTATTTTTTTCTGAGTTTAGAGTTCTTGTTTATTTGAAGATGATATCTTTTTCTTGCAATACGCTCCTTATGCTAATCTCGCACTATAAAAATCCACAAAGGTGAAGATCATCACATAAGTTCATGAAATGCTAATTATATTGTGAGATAGAAGTAAAAAACAGGATAAGATGACAGGCGGGGTAATTTTTTTTGCTTTTGGATTTGTCTTGGGTAAAAAAAGCAAAAATATAGTGCCCGCCTATCACCCATTATTTTATTTCATTATAATATTATAAAATTTTATCTTAAAATGGATATTTTAGATGGTCTTAAATAATATGGAAAAATAAAAAAAATTGAATTTTCAGGAGAATAAAAATTGGATCAGGGAAATAAAAAAAATAGAATACATGCCCCTGTTTTTACATTGAAACGTAGTTGGGCAGTCGTTTATTGATTTTATAGAAGTTCATTATTTTGCTGTACATGTAGACATATTTTGAAAAGGATATATTACCTAGAGGTGTAATCAGAAAATTCGGTGCTCTACCATTTTTACATATAAAGTCAATGAGGCCTTTGGCAATACTCACATAATTGGCTTTCTTTATATTTCCTTTTCTATAACTTCCTGATGGTTTTGGGGCCGGATTAACGCTTCTTATTGTTATGGAAGCTACAGAACCACTGTTCGTATTTACAACACCTTTGGCTAGAAGGTATGCAAACTGGGACATGGATACTTTATTGCCGTTTATGGTCACACTCCTGGGTAAAACCTTATTTTTCTCATAATAAGCTTTTACAGTAGCAGCAGCGACTGCAATCTGCGCATTACTTACCATGTTTTTGGGATCTGGTTTGGTCTTATTGGCGGCCCAGACCACCATATTGGCCACGACTTTAGGCAGCTGTGGATCAAGTTCAGGATGGGGTCCGCTCAGGACCACTCGTCCTTTGCCATAGTAATCGCCTACAATAGCAGCCATACCCTTAGAATTGATGATGTTATCGGCGTAGGTGGCGAATATTAAAGCGGGACTGCTTGCATACATCGCAGGCCCGTTGTAGTGGGCCATGGTCACGGTGCCCGTGGTATTTAAGACTTGCTGGCCTTTAGAAGTGATCTTCACTGTTAAATCTCCCTCGTGATTAGGATGCGTAGCTCTAACATGAGGTGCCAGTCCCCAGCCATAGTAGTATTCATATACCCGATAAGTTCCAGCATATGCTCCAGCACAGATCCCCAGGTAGCCTTTACCACTTTTCACGAAGTTCTTTATGGCAGTGGCGCTTATAGCGCTGCTGTGCATATAGTTATATCCTGAGGTTCCCCCGGGCATGGCCAGTACATCATACCCGGAAAGTGTTGCAGAGTTAATCACCGTTGAAGTGCCGTAAGTGAATGTATATCCTGGTACTAACTTTTTACTGTTGGCAGTGTTTAGTGAGGTTTTGATCCCATTTACACAGCTATAAGCAGCCTGGTTACCATTGTAGATCAGCACCTTTATGTTGATAATTGTTCCACTGGAACCAGCCGCGTAATTTTTAGTTGTATTGGTGGTTAAATTAGTTGTTTTGTTAAGAGTTGCATTTGAAGCGGCAAACCCAGCATTTAAAGTCACAAGTAAACCCAGGAATATAAGTAATACCATTATTTTTCCAAAATTATTAATAGAAATCTCCTCCGCATTCACAGATTCATGTTATGACATTACAAGGATATTATTTGAACTTTTTAATATATAAAATTTTTTCAATATTAGTTTTTAAGGGAATGAACGCCTTAAATAAAATGAAAGGGTGAAATATTCCTTAAATGACCAAAGGAAATCTTTAAAAATTAGATGACTAAAATTAATAAGATAGAAGCCATATAATACTAATGGTGATAAAATGGAAAAAACCCTGGAAAATTTAACAAAGGCATTTATAGGAGAAAGTCAGGCTAGGAATAGATACACTTTCTATTCAAAACAGGCTACGGCTGAGGGATATCCCCAGATCTCTGAGATCTTTTTAGAAACAGCAGATAATGAACGGGAACATGCCAAATGGCTTTTTAAAATGATCCAGGACCTTAAAGAGGGGGAACTGGATGAGATAGAGGTGGGCGCCCTTTCCCCCTTAACCCTGGGCACAACCGTCGATAACCTGAGGGCGGCCATCGCCGGGGAACACTATGAAAACAGCGAGATGTACCCAGAATTCGCTGATGTCGCTGAAGAAGAAGGTTTAATAGAAGTGTCCGATCGTCTCTGGTCCATAGCACATGCCGAGGAACACCATGAGGACCGTTACAAGAAACTCCTGGAACAGGTGGAAGCAGGAACCCTGTTCGGGAAGAAGGAAGAAGTGGAATGGACCTGTATAAAATGTGGTTACACCTACAAAGGCACGGAACCACCAGCAAAATGCCCCGCCTGTGACCATGCCCGGATATACTTCAAGTTGTACGATGAAAAATACTGAAAAGGATCAAAAATATTGAAGAGGATTACAATGACTGAAAAAGAAGAGATTTATCGCTGTAACATCTGTGGCAACATAGTGGAAGTCTTCCACATCGGCACCGGAAAACTGGAATGCTGCCAGAACCCCATGGAACTACTGGAAGAACGGGAAGAGGGTATGGGAGCTGAAAAACACATACCTGTTCTGGAAGAAACCGATGAAGGAGTTAAGGTAAAGGTAGGGTCCCTACCCCATCCCATGGAGGAAAACCACTGCATCGAGTGGGTGGAAGTAGTAACAGGCGATCAGGTCCACCGGAAGGTCTTAAAACCAGGAGACGCTCCAGAAGCTGAATTCAAGCTGAAACTGGATGACATCAGTCAAATAGTGGTAAGGGAATACTGCAGCATCCATGGTCTATGGAGATCGTGAGGGTAGTAATGGGAATAACCTTTCTTCACCCCCCCTCTTTTTTTGTTGATCTTTATTACAACAAATCTTTAACCAGTATTTTATTACAACAAACCTTAAACAATAATTTAATAAAAATATTTTTATTTAATAACACATTTTATTTTAATAACACATAATTTAACGCAATACTTTTAATTAACCACAACAAATTAGTTAACATAATAATTAACTATTTTATAGATAACTTATGATCTAAATTTAAAGCCGTCTTAGAGTGAAAAATATGAATAGGATTTTGGTTGTTGCTGTAATACTCGCAGTAGTGTTTCTATCCGGATGTATAGGGTCGGAAATAAGTAATATAAATGATATGGCCAGCACCATAAACGTACATCTGAAGAAGGGAGATGACTTCTACAATCGATCTGCAATCAATGCTAACAGGATGTCTCTAAGTCAGGCTTTGACAGATAGTAACAGTGCTATGGATGAATATTCACTGGCCCAGACATCTGCACAGTCGGCTCTGACTTCAGCTAAAAATACCAACGATGGAATATATATAGATTACATACAAAACGCACTCCTGGAGATACAGGCTAAAATGAACGCTACATCTGAGCTAAACACAGCCATAAAACTGTTACAGAATAACCAGACCACCAGTGCCAACACCCACCTGCTGGCGGCCAATAATTACATGAACCATGCCCAGCAATACAAAGCGAACCGGGACGAGATAGTGAGACAGAATCCCACCAAGTTCAAGTAGATATATTAATCATGTAGATAATTATTATCATCAAAATAGAAAATCCTAATTTCACAAATCCACTTTTTTAATAGATTTTCACTAAATATCATATTATTTTTTGAGGCTAAAAATGAAGAGAACATGTCCAGAATGTAAAGGAAAAGGATACCAAGTATTAAGCTATAAGATCTGTGAAGAATGCCATGGAACCGGAGTAAAAAGCCAGTTAAATGTGAAAGACCATGTGAAGGGCATATCCAGTCAGGCCCGGGAGAGATTTGAACTGGACGAAGACCAGGAAGTGCCCTGCAGCACCTGTAATGGTAAGGGTGAAATCGAAGTCAGGGAAACATGCACGGAATGCTCCGGTGAAGGTGAAATAAACCAGTGCCGGAAGTGTGGAAAACCCATAAAATCAGGTGACTACTGCCCCGACTGCCAGGAAGAAAAACCAGTAGTCTACATTCTACCGGGAAACGCGGAAGTTGAGGATGTAGAGCTGGGAGGAAATTACAAGGGAAACATAAGCCGGGTGGAAAACTACGGAGTCTTTGTGAGTTTAGCCAAAAACCTGTACGGCCTGCTCCGTACAAGCTCATCTACCAAAGGTAAGGGAGATGAAATCATAGTAAAGGTAACCGGTGCTAAACAGAGAAGGGGAGAACTGGAGATAACCTCCTCTAAAGTAAAAGATAACTACGAACTGGTTAAAGTAAAGAGGAACATAGCACGTACCAGGATCGGGGATATCACCACCAAGTCCATGGGAAAAACAGTCCGGCTGGTAGGTGAGATAATACAGATACAGCAGACCAGCGGCCCCACCATATTCACAGTATCTGATGAGACAGGCACCACCTGGGCAGCTGCCTTCGACCAGCCGGGCATCCGGGTCTATCCCCACCTGAACATGGGGAACATCGTAGAGGTAACCGGGGAAGTCTCCCTGCACAGTGGTAAGATACAGATCGAATCAGAATCCATTGAACGCCTCCACGGACCAGAATCCCAGGAAGCAAGACAGCGCATCGACGAGGCCATAGATAAGAAGGCAGAACCAGAGAAAACGGAATTTTTAATAGAAAGCAGGGTCTTAAACGATTTAAAGGAGCCCATGCGCAGAGCAGCAAAGGCCATAAGAAGAGCGGTTTTAGACGGCCGGTCTATACTGGTAAGGCACCACGCCGATGCAGATGGGATATGCGCCGGTGTGGCCATTGAAAAGGCAGTGGTCCCCCTCTTAAAAGATATGAACAACAGCAACGATGCAGAATGGCACTTCTTTAAAAGAGCACCCAGCAAGGCACCCTTCTATGAACTGGAGGATGTGGTGAAGGACCTATCCTTTGCCCTGGAAGATCTGGAAAGGCACGGCCAGAAACTACCCTTGCTGGTGCTTATGGATAATGGATCAACAGAAGAGGATATTCTGGCTTTAATGAAGGTTAAGATCTACGACATCGAGGTGGTTGTGGTGGACCACCATTATCCGGGAGTTGTGGAAGATGGGAAAGTCGCCGTGGATGAGTACGTGGACATCCATGTCAATCCCTACCTGGTTGGTGGGGATTCCAACATCACCGCCGGGGCCCTGGCAGTGGAACTGGCCGGGATGATCAATCCGGAAGTAAAGGACAGACTCTTGCATTTACCAGGTATCGCAGCGGTAGGTGACCATGCCAGGTCAGATGAGGCGGAAAAGTACATCCAGATCGCAGCGGAGAAGGGCTACGATGCAGATGACCTGGAGAAGGTAGCAAGCTCTATAGACTTTGAAGCCTTCTACCTGCGATTCATGAATGGACGGGGAATTATAGATACCATATTGGGCCTGGGAAACCGGGAAAAACACCAGAAACTGGTGGACGCCCTCTACAAGGAGCTCCACAAACGTGTGGAATGGCAGCTTAAGGCGGCTATGCCCAACCTTAAAACCCAGAAACTGGAAAACGGGATAATCTTCAGTGTACTGGATGTGGAGAAATACGCCCATAAATTCACCTTCCCTGCCCCGGGGAAGACCTGTGGCTACGTCCATGACCAGATGGTGCAGAAGTACGGTGAAGAAGTGCCCATTATAACGTTAGCTTATGGGCCGGACTTTGGTGTGATCAGGGCAACTGATGCTGTGAATGAGAGCTTCGGCTTCAACCTCAACACCATAATATCCAAGTTGATGGTGGAAATACCGGAAGCAGGTGTTGATGGAGGAGGCCATGAATGCGCCGGCTCTTTAAAGTTCGTGGAAGGATTGTCCAAGGAAGTATTACAGGGCTTTGCCAGGGAAGTATTGTCTTTGGAGAAGTAGATTTTCAGAAATAGATTCTAAGTGGCTGAAAAAAGGAAGCTGAAAAAAGGAATGATTTAATGAATCAGTAATAAATGATTTAATACTAAATTCCCAGGGCGAGGTTGTAACTATATTCGTCGAACTCTGCATCTACCAGTATTTTGTCACCTACCGAATGCAGGCGTTCATAGGGAATGACCTGTTTTTCACCGGATCTTATTCTGGATAGGAAACTTCCACCACTTTCTTCCACTACCAGTGATTCTACTTCGTTACTTTTAAAGTTCCATACCACGTCCTTAACATTTCCCACCAGCTTACCGGTTCCATCGACTACTTCTTTTCCCAATAAACCATCAGCCACATTTATAGTTTTTCCTTTTCCCTCTATGTCTTCGAAGATGTTCAAGGCTATAACCTCCCTTAAGAGCAATTTTCTATTCTAAAATAAAAAAAATGGAGAATATAATTTTATTCGCATATTTATTCCTGGATGGTTATTTTGGTCATCTCTTTTTGTTTTTTAGGTAGTGTGATGGTTAATATGCAGTTTTTATAGGATGCTGAGGCTTTTTTTACATTTACAGGGGTTGAAAGGTTTATTGTTCTGTGTACTGCACCGTAACCTCTTTCTTTCTGGATAAATTTTCCATTGGCTGGTAATGACTTTTCTTCATAGGCTGCTGTGATTTCAACACTATCCTGACTTATTCCCAATTCTATGTCTTCTTTTGTAAGACCTGGTATGTCTACCATTATAATTATAGAATCATCCGTTTCTACCACATCGGTTAATGGAATAGGTATAAGTGTTCCGGTTCGCTCAACCATGGCCTGATTTACATCTTCTGTTTTCTGTAGGAATCCGGTGATGATGTCGGATAAGAATTTTTCCGCCGGATTTTTCCCCTCTTTTTCACTTTCTCTTTGATATTTTTCTAATTGGGACGCTGTTTCTTCCTTGACATCTCCTAAATTCTCTTTAATATCGCTCCATCTCTCTCTTGTCTCTTCTCTGGTTTCTTTTAGCTTTTCTTCAGTTTCTCCTAATTTTTCCTCAGTTTTTTCCTTGGTCTCTCCTAGTTTTTCCTTGGTTTCTTCTTTAGTACCTTTTAATTTCTCTTTTGTTTCCCCCAGTTTTTCTTCGGTTTTTTCTCTGGTTTCTTTTAGCTTTTCCTTGGTCTCTCCTAGTTTTTCCTCAGTTTTTTCCTTGGTCTCTCCTAGTTTTTCCTCAGTTTTTTCCTTGGTCTCTTTTAGTTTTTTTCCGGTTTCTCCTTGCCCTTCACCTTTTTTAATCCTTTCCATTCTTTTCTTCATTTCTTCTTTAGACTCAACAACACCTTCGGCCATTTTACTGTCTCCTTTATTTTAACTAGTAATTGGTTTAAATCATGAATCCTAAAAAAAAATTATTTTAAATGATCTATTTGTGTGTAGATCATTAGATAGTGCAGATGGTTCAATCACTTGATAGGAGGCGCCCTCGGACTATAACTTTATCCCCAATGGTATCGACCTGGTTAATGGGTACAATTTTCTTCTCTCCAAGTCCTAATTTGGCTGATACTCCACTTTCTTCCAATTCAAAAGATTCTACATTATTTGATCTGGGATTCCATTCTACATCCTTGACTACCCCTACCTGATCTCCTGAATCGTCTATAACTTCTTTACCAATCAGATCGCTATTTATTTTCATTTAGTTTTCACCTCCTACAGGTATCGCCGCATATCTGGGATGTTAATGCAGCTTATAACACCATATATTATGTATTTGAAGTCTTAAGTAATTATTTATCCAGGTTACAGTGGTCCCCCTCTTAAAAGATATGAACAACAGCAACGATGCAGAATGGCACTTCTTTAAAAGAGCACCCAGCAAGGCACCCTTCTATGAACTGGAGGATGTGGTGAAGGACCTATCCTTTGCCCTGGAAGATCTGGAAAGGCACGGCCAGAAACTACCCTTGCTGGTGCTTATGGATAATGGATCAACAGAAGAGGATATTCTGGCTTTAATGAAGGTTAAGATCTACGACATCGAGGTGGTTGTGGTGGACCACCATTATCCGGGAGTTGTGGAAGATGGGAAAGTCGCCGTGGATGAGTACGTGGACATCCATGTCAATCCCTACCTGGTTGGTGGGGATTCCAACATCACCGCCGGGGCCCTGGCAGTGGAACTGGCCGGGATGATCAATCCGGAAGTAAAGGACAGACTCTTGCATTTACCAGGTATCGCAGCGGTAGGTGACCATGCCAGGTCAGATGAGGCGGAAAAGTACATCCAGATCGCAGCGGAGAAGGGCTACGATGCAGATGACCTGGAGAAGGTAGCAAGCTCTATAGACTTTGAAGCCTTCTACCTGCGATTCATGAATGGACGGGGAATTATAGATACCATATTGGGCCTGGGAAACCGGGAAAAACACCAGAAACTGGTGGACGCCCTCTACAAGGAGCTCCACAAACGTGTGGAATGGCAGCTTAAGGCGGCTATGCCCAACCTTAAAACCCAGAAACTGGAAAACGGGATAATCTTCAGTGTACTGGATGTGGAGAAATACGCCCATAAATTCACCTTCCCTGCCCCGGGGAAGACCTGTGGCTACGTCCATGACCAGATGGTGCAGAAGTACGGTGAAGAAGTGCCCATTATAACGTTAGCTTATGGGCCGGACTTTGGTGTGATCAGGGCAACTGATGCTGTGAATGAGAGCTTCGGCTTCAACCTCAACACCATAATATCCAAGTTGATGGTGGAAATACCGGAAGCAGGTGTTGATGGAGGAGGCCATGAATGCGCCGGCTCTTTAAAGTTCGTGGAAGGATTGTCCAAGGAAGTATTACAGGGCTTTGCCAGGGAAGTATTGTCTTTGGAGAAGTAGATTTTCAGAAATAGATTCTAAGTGGCTGAAAAAAGGAAGCTGAAAAAAGGAATGATTTAATGAATCAGTAATAAATGATTTAATACTAAATTCCCAGGGCGAGGTTGTAACTATATTCGTCGAACTCTGCATCTACCAGTATTTTGTCACCTACCGAATGCAGGCGTTCATAGGGAATGACCTGTTTTTCACCGGATCTTATTCTGGATAGGAAACTTCCACCACTTTCTTCCACTACCAGTGATTCTACTTCGTTACTTTTAAAGTTCCATACCACGTCCTTAACATTTCCCACCAGCTTACCGGTTCCATCGACTACTTCTTTTCCCAATAAACCATCAGCCACATTTATAGTTTTTCCTTTTCCCTCTATGTCTTCGAAGATGTTCAAGGCTATAACCTCCCTTAAGAGCAATTTTCTATTCTAAAATAAAAAAAATGGAGAATATAATTTTATTCGCATATTTATTCCTGGATGGTTATTTTGGTCATCTCTTTTTGTTTTTTAGGTAGTGTGATGGTTAATATGCAGTTTTTATAGGATGCTGAGGCTTTTTTTACATTTACAGGGGTTGAAAGGTTTATTGTTCTGTGTACTGCACCGTAACCTCTTTCTTTCTGGATAAATTTTCCATTGGCTGGTAATGACTTTTCTTCATAGGCTGCTGTGATTTCAACACTATCCTGACTTATTCCCAATTCTATGTCTTCTTTTGTAAGACCTGGTATGTCTACCATTATAATTATAGAATCATCCGTTTCTACCACATCGGTTAATGGAATAGGTATAAGTGTTCCGGTTCGCTCAACCATGGCCTGATTTACATCTTCTGTTTTCTGTAGGAATCCGGTGATGATGTCGGATAAGAATTTTTCCGCCGGATTTTTCCCCTCTTTTTCACTTTCTCTTTGATATTTTTCTAATTGGGACGCTGTTTCTTCCTTGACATCTCCTAAATTCTCTTTAATATCGCTCCATCTCTCTCTTGTCTCTTCTCTGGTTTCTTTTAGCTTTTCTTCAGTTTCTCCTAATTTTTCCTCAGTTTTTTCCTTGGTCTCTCCTAGTTTTTCCTTGGTTTCTTCTTTAGTACCTTTTAATTTCTCTTTTGTTTCCCCCAGTTTTTCTTCGGTTTTTTCTCTGGTTTCTTTTAGCTTTTCCTTGGTCTCTCCTAGTTTTTCCTCAGTTTTTTCCTTGGTCTCTCCTAGTTTTTCCTCAGTTTTTTCCTTGGTCTCTTTTAGTTTTTTTCCGGTTTCTCCTTGCCCTTCACCTTTTTTAATCCTTTCCATTCTTTTCTTCATTTCTTCTTTAGACTCAACAACACCTTCGGCCATTTTACTGTCTCCTTTATTTTAACTAGTAATTGGTTTAAATCATGAATCCTAAAAAAAAATTATTTTAAATGATCTATTTGTGTGTAGATCATTAGATAGTGCAGATGGTTCAATCACTTGATAGGAGGCGCCCTCGGACTATAACTTTATCCCCAATGGTATCGACCTGGTTAATGGGTACAATTTTCTTCTCTCCAAGTCCTAATTTGGCTGATACTCCACTTTCTTCCAATTCAAAAGATTCTACATTATTTGATCTGGGATTCCATTCTACATCCTTGACTACCCCTACCTGATCTCCTGAATCGTCTATAACTTCTTTACCAATCAGATCGCTATTTATTTTCATTTAGTTTTCACCTCCTACAGGTATCGCCGCATATCTGGGATGTTAATGCAGCTTATAACACCATATATTATGTATTTGAAGTCTTAAGTAATTATTTATGTAAATAAAAGTTTGGAATTTGAATAACATAAGCTAATAGGGTTATTTTAAATAATTACATTGATTACTTGATTTTAAAAAAATTTAATCTCCTTATTTGCCCTTTATTTCATAAGCCAATATATCTTTTATTTATTTAAAATAGTAATCATAATCTGCTAATTTAACTTTATTGCAGACTATTTCATCCTGTTATAATACGTAATATATATCAAAAAATAATGATTATGATCTAATTCTTTTCTGGATTGATATAATTATTAGTGTGGAGTTAAGGGATACTGATATAAAATAATCGTAAAATTTTAGAATTGTTTGGCAAATTGGATACGTATCTAGGTAAAAAAACGATAAATATATATATAATGGTTCTCTTATAATCTAGCGAGGTGATAAATATGGCTGAATTACCAATTGCTCCAGTAGGAAGAATCTTAAAAAATGCAGGTGCAGAAAGAGTCAGTGAAGACGCAGTTAATGCTCTGGCCAAATTCCTAGAAGAAAAAGGTGAAGACATATCCAGAGAAGCTGTAAAAGTCGCAAAACACGCTGGACGAAAAACTGTCAAAGCCGCTGACATAGAAATAAGCGCTTAAATTTGCTTATTTT